>JACCDI011199739.1_pt1 | contig 38032 bp, 33 predicted proteins | sample 7442791 | NCBI WGS metagenome assembly JACCDI01 (sample SAMN15323434, study PRJNA562643) | freshwater metagenome | isolation source: river surface water | place: USA:Blue River Watershed | collected 2017-08-15 | reverse complement strand
GTGGTCTGTGGTGGAAATACGTGGGCCTGCAAGGCAAGGTGATCGGCATTGACCGTTTCGGCATCTCCGCTCCCGGGAATACGGTAATGCAAGAGCTCGGCATGACCAAAGCCAGCGTTATCGCAGCAGCGCGCTGATTATCACGCCAGAGAAAAATCCAAAGGTTACCATCGCGGGACTCTGTACGAGTCTCGCGATTTTTTTGCCGGGATCCGGCTTGATCCGATGAGAGGAAGAAATTGCGTAGCTTATGGATTGCCGACAGCAGGCTTGTCCGTTTTTTTCTCCAGCATCAAGAGATTCTCCGCCTGGGTGCGGGTAAGGTCGCTAATGTTACCCTGCAATTCGGTTTCAAGCAGGATGGAAGTTTCATCGGCCATGCGAGCCATCTTAGCAACACTGGGAGCATTGGCAAATGCCGCGGCTGGTAAAGTCAACGAAACCTTACCCTCAAAGATCGAGGTAATGGCGAGTTTTTCCGCTGTTTTGACTTGCAGCTCCGATGCCATGGCTTCCGCTGCAAAGGGCAGACTGTTATCAGAAATCTGGGTGTCAAATCCAGTCTTCGATTTTTCTCCTTTGCCCGCCAGCTCGGTTGCCCGGCGCAGCGATAGTTCATCGGTTCCAGAAGAAATTTCCGAGGCCGTGGCAATCACACCTTGGGCGATCTCGTCCGTGATGGAACCCTTGCGCACCATTTCGTTGACTTCCTCGGATTTCGCCGGTCGCACTAGGAAGCCGCCGCGCATTTCCATTTGTTCAGGAGCAATCAAATTGATGTCGCTGATCGCCAGACTTCCACCGGAAGTCTTGATATTGAAATAGCCCTCGTTGAATGTGATTTTACGAAAACTCCCCGCCGGCGACAAAATCGACAGGCTGTTGAGCAGCGGCAGCTGGCTACGCAAAATAATTTCGTCCGCCTCGTTCAGTGAAACCCTGCCAGCGAAGGTCACTCCGTCGGTTGCATTGGTGGAGCCCTGCACTTTGAGACGGCCGGAAATCGATCCCTCAATGCAGTCCTTGTAGCTGTCCTGCAGCAATTCATGCAGTGGAAGATTCTCAAAAATCACGGAACCGCTGAAACCGGGACGCAGTCCCCCCGTCACTTTCACATCTTCGAACGTTACCTTGCCATGAGCCTTGTCAGCCGATAGTTCAGAAAGCGGGATCATGACGGAAAACTGCCCTTTTTCGACGGTAATCGCCTTGTCCGTGCAAACCAAAATCAGTTCGTCAATGTGCAGGTTTCTCAACCAGTTTTGCTGAAAAGTCCCACCGGTAAAGCGCAAGCGCCAACCATTGTCTTGGCGGATCACCACCATCTTACTCTGCGATATGGATCCCATGGTGCGCAGCGAATAACCCCATGCGATACGAGTGTTCTGGCATTCGAGCGCCTGAAAACGCAAAGAATCAAACCGTTTGCTCAGCGAGCGACCGAGAGCCATGGCTTCTTCTTCGGTTTCCGCTCCCGCTTTCACATTCACCGACATCCGATCCACGCTGATTTGATTGGCGTCCCATGTGCCCAGCAAGCCATCCATCAAACCCATGCGAAACGAGATGCCCGACACCTCACATTGATCAATGTAGCTGTTAGGACCTCCTTGCAGCGTCAAGTATCGGATCGAGGAACGGTTTTGGGTTCGATTGAAACTTTTCATCTGACCCGATTGGCACTCGAAACCCGAGACAATGCTATCTTTGAGTTTTTCCTTGAAGGAAGCCTGATCCGTGCGACGGACGAGAAAGAACAACAAAATGGCCGCTGCAATCACAACAAAAATTGCGATTTTCAAGAGCATTCGTAGGGTGTGATACATCAACGTGGAGGCGCCTCCACCCGCCATCGAGTATCGCAATTGAAACCAAAATCCTTGGTTCGCCACCCACTGCGCCAGTCGTTCGTTAAATTGTTTTGTTGTTTCGAGATCCATTTCGATACGGGCGACGTCTTCAACCACAGTAAGTGCCAAATCAAGTGGAATTACCAGTGGAAAATCATCGAAAAAATTTGCCTCGCGCAATCGCCCGTCCTCCGCTAGACACGGCGGTGTGGAGGAGCAAGATTACAAAGTCAAATTGGAGATTTTCGAGGGGCCGCTCGATCTTTTGCTCTATCTCATCAAAAAAGAGGAAGTCGACATCCATGAGGTGTCGATGGAAAAGATCACTCGCCAATATCTCGCCTACATCAACACCTTCAAACTGCTCAACATTGACATCGCGGCCGAATTCGTACTCATGGCTGCGAACCTCATGTACATCAAGAGCCGCACTCTCTTGCCCAAGTCCGAACAACCGCCGGAAGAGGAAGAGGATGCCGATGACCCGCGCTGGGACCTGATCCGCCAATTGATCGAATACAAGAAATTCAAGGACGCCGCTTCGTTCCTGATCAAACGCGAGGTCGAGCTCGACGGCTCCTTTGCCTACCAACCCGATGTTCCCAAGGACGAAACGCCGCCAGAACTGGCAGAGGTTTCGATATTCGATCTGATTCGCTCGTTCCAAAACGTGCTCAAGCGCTTCGAGGAAGCCCACGATTTCGGAGCCATCGTCGATGACCGCTACACCGTGGCGGACAAGATCGAAATGCTGATGGATCGTTTCCAACCAGGACAGTCCATCGCCTTCGAGAGCCTGTTCGATCAGGCTAGCACCAAAGCGGAAGTGATCGTGACCTTCCTCGCCGTGCTGGAGTTGATGAAAATGAACCAGTTCGTCATCCGCCAGAGCTCGATCCTCGGCGAAATTGTCGTCGAACGCCGCATCGTCGGCAGCAGCATCGCCACCACAGAACTCTTAGAGTCATTGGAGCGGTGAAAAAATGGCTGGCAACGTTTTTGTGACGATTGTGACAAGCAGGGATTGCCAAGCCATCGATTTTCTCTCAAGTTGCGGTGGTGAATTTGCCCAACTCCATCACACTGGCGCGCCTCGTTTTGACGGTGTTGTATGTCACCACCGCTTCCATTCCCGGAGCGACGGCGGCATGGGTCACGCTCATGGCGTTTGTCGTTGCCGCCGCCACCGATTGGCTCGATGGTTATTTGGCCCGAAAAATGAATCTCGTCACCGCTCTCGGCAAACTTCTGGATCCACTGGTGGATAAAATTCTCGTCTGCTCCGCCTTCGTCCACCTGAGCATGGAGCATCTGTGCCCAATGGCGGTGACCATTTTCATCATTGCCCGCGAATTTCTTGTCACCGGCCTGCGCCAGATCGCCGTAGAACGTGGAGTCGTCATGGCCGCCGATCGCTGGGGAAAACTGAAAACGATGTTCCAGATGATTTTCGTGATCGCCGCACTGTTGGTGCTATGCCTGCCAGAACCTGCCGCACCCACGATCTTGCGACAATCTTTGTCATGGATTCTGGCACCCTCGTTGTGGATTGCGGTATTCCTCACCGCCCTGTCTGGTTGGAATTATCTCCGCGCCTCCCTGCCATTCCTGATGGAATCGAAACAGGTTTCCTGAAGTCATGGGAACTCTTGACGCGATCGACGCCTGACTGACAAATTCCATCCGGAATCAGCCTCGTCAGACAAAGCTCTCAACGTTACAGAAATCTTGAGCCTAGCGCAATTTTCCCCGAATGCGATCTGACTGGACAAAAAATGGGAGCCGTCCAAGATCCTGAAGTCAGCCTGTTTCATCATCAATACGATTTTTTATCCAATGAAAGCCATCCCCTTGCTACTCATTCTGTGCGGCATTTTTCCCCTGGTTCATGGCGCGGAAAAACCGAATGTCATTGTCATCATGGCCGATGACCTGGGCTGGGGAGATATTTCCTGCAATGGTGCGGCTGCAATCAAAACGCCTGCCATTGATCAATTGGCAGCCGAGGGTTTGCGGTTTACCAGCGGTTATTGCTCGGCCTCGACCTGCACACCCACGCGCTATTCACTGCTCACAGGAAACTACGCCTTCCGCGCTGCCAACACCGGTATCGCTCCACCAAACGGCCCTGCCATCATCACACCAGGCACGCCGACCATCGCCTCGTTAGTCAAACAAAGCGGATATCGCACAGCGGTGATCGGCAAGTGGCATCTCGGATTGGGGCAACCGCGTCCCGATTGGAATGGCGAACTGAAACCCGGTCCACTGGAGATCGGATTCGATCACTGCCTGCTGCTTCCTACCACCAACGACCGCGTGCCGCAGGTGTTTGTGCAGGATCACCGCGTGCGCAATCTCGATCCGGCCGATCCCTTGTGGGTGGGCGACCGTAAGCCATCGCCCGATCACCCCACGGGCATTACCCATCGCGATAGCCTCAAGCTTGATTGGAGCCACGGTCACAATGATACCATTCACAATGGCATCAGCCGCATCGGTTTTTACACAGGTGGTCAAAAGGCACGCTTCCGCGATGAAGATTTGGCGGACGAATGGATCAAGGAATCGCGTCAATGGATCAGTGCGCAAAAAGGCCAGCCCTTCCTGCTATTTTTTGCGGCGCACGACATCCACGTGCCGCGCATGCCGCACGAGAGATTCCAAGGCAAAAGCGGCATGGGTCTGCGGGGAGATTCGATCCTGCAGTTCGACTGGTGTGTCGGCGAGTTGATGAAAATCATTGAAGAAAACCAACTGTCCGATAACACGCTGTTTGTGCTGTGCTCGGACAACGGTCCGGTGCTTGACGACGGCTACGAGGATCAAGCCGTGGAAAAAATTGGATCCCACCTGCCTGCGGGCCCGTTCAGAGGCGGCAAGTATTCCGTGTTTGAGGGAGGCACGCGGACGCCTTTCATTACGCGTTGGAAAGGCCGTATCGCCCCCGGCGTTTCGGATCAGGTCGTGTGCACCATCGATCTCCCCGCCAGCGTTGCCGCACTCGCACAAGCCACGGTGCCCGCGGGCGGATGTGTCGACAGCATGAATCTTTTACCGGCCTTGCTCGGGGAAAAAGACGCCAAGGGACGAGAGTGCTTGTTGCAACAGGACAACAACGGCAACAAGTTCGGCCTGCGCATGGGCCATTGGAAACTGGTGCGAGAGAAAAACAAGGCCCAGTTGAACCACCAGTTGTTTGATTTGCAAAAAGACCCCGGAGAAAAAGAAAACGTGGCCGCGCAATTTCCCCAAGAGCGCAAGCGCCTGGTAGAAAAACTCAATGCCATCATCGCCGCGCCCTCACGCTGATTCTGATGTTCCTTCTTGCGCCATCGCCGATCAACGGTATGGTGGGCAGCGTAACACATGGAAATCCTGAAGAATTTATTGCTCATTCTGGCCGTCATTCTGAGCTTCAACGTGATGATTTTCGTCCACGAGCTCGGACATTTTCTGGCCGCCCGCTGGCGAGGGTTGAAGATCGAGAAATTCCAGGTCTGGTTCGGCAAACCGATTTGGTCCAAGACCATCAACGGCGTGCAATATGGCCTCGGCTGGATTCCTGCCGGTGGTTTTGTGGCGCTGCCGCAGCTCGCCCCAATGGAAACAATCGAGGGTAAATCCGAAACCGAGGAACCGCTGCCCCCCATTTCCCCTCTGGATAAAATCATCGTCGCAGTCGCAGGTCCGATTTTTTCGCTTGGTCTGGCTTTGGTATTGGGACTGGCAGTCTGGGGACTGGGCAAGCCGGTGGACCTCATTCACGCTACGCAGATCGGATACATCAAAAAAGACGGACCAGCGGAAAAAGCAGGACTACAGCTAGGTGACACCATTCTTGCCATCAATGACAAACCTGTGATCGGGTTCGCCGGTAATCTTAACTGCATTACGGAAAGCATCGTGCTCAGTGATGGCGATAACATCAAATTCACCGTCAAGCGCGATGGTGAGAGCGAACCCCGCATCATCATCTCCGGTTTTGAAACGCAGCCGACGGCATGGTATCAGCGCCGTGCCCTCCGCCAAGTAGGGATTTCCTATGCCAATCCTGCCATCGTGGCAGCCACGATTCCTCACAGCCCTGCGGCGAAGGCCGGACTGGAAGCAGGTGATCGCATCACAGCCATCGATGGAACGCGCATCTGGAGCACAGCCCAAGTGGCACAGATCATGGAAGCGAAAAACTATCAAGAGGTAAAGGCCACCGTTTTGCGGGGCGAAAGCACTCTTGAAATCGCCCTGAAGCCCGCCGCTCCATTGACTCCGGCCAACGAGAGGCCCATGCTGGGGATCGGCTGGAATGGGGACGGCATTTTCGACACTCGTATCGTTCATCCGGATCCCATCCACCAGTGCAGCAACAGTGTTCGCATGATGGTTGCCACCATCAAGGCATTGGTTTCTCCGAAGTCGAGCGTGGGCATTGATCAACTCAGCAGTCCCATCGGCATCGCTAAAGCAAAATTCGACCTACTCAGCACTGACGAGAACGGCTGGCGGCGTTTGTTGGGTTTCCTCGTTTTGATCAACGTCAACCTCGCCATTTTCAATATGCTACCCTTCCCCGTGCTGGATGGTGGTCACACGACTCTCGCGATCATGGAATGGGTGGCGCGCCGTCCGGTCAAAGCGCGTGTACTCGAATACATACAATCCGCCTGCGCACTCCTGCTCATCAGTTTGTTCCTCTACATCACTTCAAAAGACATCGGCGGATTTTTCGGGCCGAAGGAAAAAATCGAAAAAGTCACCTTCGCACCCTGATCAGCATGCTCCGCATTTCCACCTTCCTCGCCCTCAGTCTCGCCTGTCTTTCTGCCACAGCACAGAGCACAAGCGCTCCTGTGCTATCGCGCATCGTGTTCGGATCCTGCTGTCACGAATCGAAACCCGCGCCCATCTTTCAGTCCATCCTCACCTACAAGCCGCAGTTGTTCATCTGGATGGGCGATAACATTTACGGCGATTCACCGAACACCGCCGTGCTTCGGGAAAAATATCAACTGCAACAATTCCGTCCGTCCTATCGGGAACTCTGCGATCTTTGCCCGGTCATCGGCACCTGGGATGATCACGACTTTGGCGCCAACGACGCTGGAAAGAACTATCCCAACCGTGTCGAATCCCAGCAGGCTTTTCTCGATTTTCTTCGCGAACCCGCGAACTCCAAGCGCCGCTCCCAAGAGGGTGTGCACACAAGCCATCTTTACGGTCCCTCCGAGCAACAAGTGCGCGTCATTTTGTTAGATACCCGGTATTTCCGCGACGACATCGGCACGAACGGCGACATTTTGGGCGACGCGCAATGGGTGTGGTTGGAGAAAAACCTCAAGGCCAGCAAGGCCGAGGTCAATCTTCTGGTATCGAGTTTCCAGATCATTCCCGAGGATCATCGCTTCGAAAAATGGGCGAACTTCGCGGAGGCACGCAAACGACTTTTCGCGCTACTGGCGAAACCCGACATGCCGCCGGTAATTCTCCTCAGCGGCGACCGCCATTTGGCCGAATTCTCGCAACTGCCAACCGAGGTCGTCGGCTACCCACTGACGGAAATCACCTCCAGCGCGCTGACCCAGTCCGGTGGCGGCGTCAACAACGAAGTGAACCGCCATCGCTTGGGAGAAAACTACAGCTACAACAATTTCGGATCTCTCAATATCGACTGGAGCCGCACACCGCCTGTCATCACAGCAGCGATCCACAACACCGAGGGAGCACCCATGAGAGCTATGAGTTTCACCGCACCGGTTCGCAAAAACCAACCGTAATTGCCGCGATGCCAGACATTGCGACGATTCCGGAGTTCAATCGGATATGAATCAGGACTCGCGCAGCGTGGCAAATTTGTGATCAAGGAAACTCAACACAAATTCCTCTGTTGCTTCGTGATTGAGGCGGGAAATCACATCGATGGAAAAGCCCCGGGCAATCAATTGGCGGGCCGTAGTGGCGTCGATGCCGCGGGCGCGTAGATAGAAAATCTCCTCATCACTGATCTGTGAGCTGGTGCTGCCGTGACTGCATTTCACATCATCGGCATTGATTTCCAGACCGGGCATGGAGTTCGCCTCGCAGGTGTCCGACATCAACAAATTGCGGCAGGTCTGGTAGGCATCCGTGCGGTGGGCTCCTTCGTCGACGAAGATCAATCCTGAGAAAATCGTGCGCGCTTGGTCATACAACGAATTTTTATACAGCAAATCCGAGTAAGCTCCGGGTGAGATATGATGCTGAAACGTGCGTTGATCGTATTCCTGATCGCGCGTGGGAACCGATACACCTAACATATTCGAGCGCGCCTCCTCGCCGATCAAGCGGGAGATCGATTCGCTGCGCGCCCACGCGGCACCGGTGCTGAGCAGGAAGCTGGTGGAGGTTGCTTGTTTCGCGACTTCACTGGCGTTGATCGAAATGACCTTGCTATTTTCGTTCAGAGCCTGGATCACCACGTAGTCCAGTGTCGAACCTTGCTCGGCGATCAAGTCATTCACCGCAAGCGTCAGGCTCGTGGAGGTTTCATCGGTGGATTGAAACGTCTCGATCACCCGCACAGTGGAGTTTTTTCCGGCAACGATCAGCGTGTGCGGTAGAATCGCGGAGTTTTCCCCATGGACCCAGTGGAAAATTTGTACCGGTTGCTCCACAACGACACCTTCCGGCACATACAAGAAGACACCGTTGCTCACGTGCGAGGCATGCAAGGCGCTGAATTTCGCCGACCCGAGGGTCGTGGGATGGCGCATGAAATAGGATTGCACGCGATCCGGGCATTCGCGCAGGGCATCAGCGAGGGGCAAACAAATCACACCGGCCGGCAGATGACTCTCCGCATGCACGAGCTGGTCGTTGATGAACACGAAGGTGGCGGCGGCATCCTTCACGCCCTGGGAACGGGCGACCCAGTCCTCGGCCGGCACGGGGGTGTCGACGAGTTGATAAGCGCTGAAATCAAGATGGGAGAATGTGGAAAAACGCCATGCCTCCGCACCGCGCTTGGGCATGGGCAAGGCTTGGAATTGCTGCCAAGCATCGGCCTGTGCCGTGGCGAACCACTGCGGGAACAGCGCCGACGTGGCTTGGGGTTGTTCGAGAATCGAGGGATAAGAAATGGCTGTGGACATGATATCGTGAGTCAAAGATTGTATGGTTTGACGGCCCTTAGCCGACGCTGCCTTCCATTTCCAGGTCGATCAAGCGCTTGAGCTCGACGCTGTATTCCATCGGAAACTCGCGCACCAGATCGTTGATGAAACCGTTCACCGCCAGCGACATTGCCGCGCCTTCGCTGATGCCGCGCTGCATCATGTAGAACAACATTTCCTGGGAAACCTGGCTGACGCTGGCCTCGTGCTGCGTGGCATGTTGCGCGCCTTTTACCGTGATCGCAGGATAGGTATCGGTGCGCGATTTCGTGTTGATCAACAAGGCATCGCACTCCGTGTTGTTTTTGCAGCCCTTAAGATGTTTCGGGATGTGGACCTGGCCACGATAGGTCGAGCGACCGGTGCCGACGGAGATGGATTTTGATACGACGTTACTCGTCGTTTCATCGGCGGCATGGATCATCTTGGCACCGGTGTCCTGGTGTTGCCCGGTGTTTGCCAGGGCAATGGAAATGACCTCACCGCGGGCGCGACGGCCTTTCATGACCACGCCGGGGTATTTCATCGTCAGGCGCGAACCGATGTTACAATCGATCCAGCGCACTTCGGCGTCCTCCATGGCGAGACCGCGTTTGGTGACGAGGTTGAAGACGTTCGACGACCAGTTTTGCACGGTCACGTATTGGATTTTCGCGCCCTTGAGCGCGACGAGTTCCACCACGGCGGAGTGCAGCGTGGCAGTCTCAAATTTCGGCGCAGTGCAACCTTCCATGTACATCACCTCGGCGCCTTCATCGGCGATGATGAGCGTGCGCTCGAACTGGCCGAAAGACTCGGAGTTGATGCGGAAATACGCTTGCAGCGGTTGCTTCAGCTTGACGCCCTTGGGAATGTAGATGAACGAACCACCGGAAAACACCGCGGAGTTCAATGCGGAAAATTTGTTGTCACCCGTGGGGATGACTTTGCCGAACCAGGGACGGAAAATCTCCTCGTGCTCCTTGAGTCCCTCGGTGGAGTTGACGAAGATTACGCCCTGTTTGGTCAACTCCTCCTTGACGTTGGAATAAGCGGCTTCCGAGTCGAACTGCGCTTCCACACCGGCGAGGAATGCGCGCTCTTGTTGCGGGATGCCGAGGCGCTCGAAGGTCTCTAACACATCAGCGGGCACATCGTCCCAGGAGCGTTTGGGCTTCTCGCCATCGGAGAGATAATAGCGGATCTCATCGAAGTTGATGTTGTTGAGATCCTCCGTGGCCCAGTTGGTGGGCATGGGTTTGTCGCGGAACACTTTCAGCGCGCGATGACGGAACTCACGCACCCATTGTGGGTCGTTTTTCACGTCGCAAATGTAGTCGACGGTGCGCTCGGTGAGACCACGGCCGGCGTCGTATTTGTTGCGCTCGGGAAACGTGAAGTCGCCAATGGAGCGGTCGATATTGACGGCTTCGGCGGTTTCTTGGTCGATGGTGTCAGGTAGGAGATCGAGTGACATGGCGTGCGGCGACAAAGGTTAGGCAGGGGTGAGCTCTTTGAGGAAATCGTACCCGTTTTGTTCCAACTCCAGAGCGAGCTCGGGACCGCCGGAACGGACGATCTGACCAGCGGCCATGACGTGCACGTAGTCGGGCGCGATGTAGTCGAGCAGGCGCTGGTAGTGAGTGATCAGCAAGAAGCCGCGGTCCGGAGAACGCATGGCGTTGACGCCTTTGGCGACGATCTTGAGCGCATCGATGTCGAGTCCGGAGTCCGTTTCATCGAGGATCGAATACTTCGGCTCCAACATCATCAATTGCAGGATCTCGTTGCGCTTTTTCTCGCCACCGGAGAAACCTTCGTTGACCGAGCGGGCGGTGAACTTGCGATCCATCTCGAGCAAGTCCATTTTCGCGTAGAGATTTTTGTAATAAGCCACGGCGTCAATGTCCTGGCCTTTGGGCAAGCGGGCCTGCAGGGCGGCGCGGATGAAATTCGCATTCGATACGCCGGGCACTTCGGAAGGATATTGGAAGGCGAGGAAAACACCTGCGCGCGAACGCTGGTCGATATCCATTTCCAGCAAATCCACGCCATCCAGGGTGACGGAACCATCGGTCACAACGTATCCCTCATGACCGGCGATCACTTTCGACAAGGTGGATTTGCCCGAGCCGTTGGGGCCCATGATCGCGTGGACTTCGCCAGCGGGAATTTCCAAGTTCACACCTTTGAGGATGGGAGTGCCGTCTTCGAGGGTGGCGTGCAGATTTTCGATGAGTAAGGACATAATGCGATGGGTGGAGTGTGATGGGTGGAGAGATCAATGATGGGCGATGGTGCCGCGAAGGGTGAGTTCGATGTTGGCAATGGTGGTGCCGGGTGGAAGGTCGAGGACGTCTTCGAGCCTCACGCCCGGCTTGAAAGTGATATCGTGGATTTTTCCGGTGGATTGATCATGGAAATGCCCGTGCTCATGAAGATTCGGGCAATAGCGGCAGGACTCGCGATCAAAATGCACTTGGCGAATGATGCCGTGCTGCGTCAGGGCCTCCAGACAGTTGTAGACGGTGGCCAGAGAAATTTGCGGCAAACGATCTTTCACATCGAGAAAAACATCCTGAGCCGTCGGATGGACGCGATTTTCCATCAACGATTTGTAGACCTCACGACGCTGGCGCGTCATGCGCAAACCGTTGATTTCATGAGGAATTTCCTCATCGTGCGGGGTGTTTTCGGAGTTGCTAACCATGCGGGACGGCGAAAACTAGCTTCGCTTTTTCAAATAACAAGAATAATTCTAATTAAAATTATGCTGCCGTTCGAGTCCTTTCACCGCGCAAGGTGCGGGGCAAGAAAATCAAAAAATCAAAAAAACCGAAAAAAATCGCTTGACTCGGACGATTTAATTCATACTAATTGCTCCGCATTAAAAAGTATGAAATTTGTGTGCATTTATGATCATGCATGGTGACTTGCATTCATAAGCTGCAATCAAACCATTGACGAGCGACCGACACCCTTGGAGCATACCCCCTTAGTTTCCGTAGCCTCCCTCTCCTGTGGCGCGAAGGAAGTTCATTCAATGATTCACGATGAAACTCCCTACACCAGAAAATCGACCATCCAGGGCGCACCGCGCATTCACCATCCTCACCATGAACATCTTGGCTTTTGGCAGCATGCTCGAAGCCGCACCTGATTCAACCAAAACCAGCTACTTCCAACCTTCTTCCAGTTACAGCACCACGCGCGATCCCGATGTGCCAAAATACGCCCACGCCTCAGGCGAATTCCGTTGGTTGGATCATGGCATTGATCACCGTACACGTTTCGAATATCGCGATGACGACATCCGCCGCCCCGACGCTGGGCTGGACATGCCATTTCTTCATCGGACGCGCGCCTATCTCGGCATCCACAATGTGATCGATCCCTTGCGTTTTGCCATCGAAATGCAGGATGCCCGAAGATCCAACGGGAACTACGCCAGAGACAACCGCGACTTCAACAAGTTTGAACTCATTCGCCTGCAAGCAGAGCTTTATTTCGATGATCTTCTCGATGCCGATCCGCGTGGGAATGATCGCCCTGTAAGCCTGCGCTACGGCATCCAGAATTTTGAGTTTCTCGATCGTCGACTGTTGGGTAACAACCAATGGCGTAATACTGCAAACACCTTTCTTGGTTTTCGCGGTGCCGTTGGGCAGGACGCCAATGACTGGAATATCGATCTTCTCGCGGTGCAGCCGTTAGAGCGTGATATTTCACAATGGGACAAACCGGTGGATGGGCAGTGGCTCTATGGACTCATCGGTCACTGGCGTGGCTGGAAGGACATCTGCTTGGAGCCATTTTATCTACTGCTGGACCAAGAAAAAACCTCCAAGTTGTCCAATCGCACAGTTCATTCCCCCGGTCTTCGGGCCTACGGACGGTTCGGTAATAGTGGCTTTGATTACGATGCCAGCGTTGTGCATCAATACGGCGAAAACGGTGACCGAGACATCAACGCTTGGGGCGGCACCGTGGAAATCGGATACCGTATCGATCATCCGTGGCAACCCCGCCTCAGCGCGTTTCTCGGTTATGCCAGTGGCGACCGCGATCCCATCGATGGCATCGACAATCGGTTTGAGCGTTTTTACGGGTTCGGCAGACCATGGTCGGCCAATGATTCCATTGTTTTCGAAAACATCATCGCTCCCAAGCTGCGGGTTGAACTCACTCCCACAGAAAAATTACGGGTGGACTTCGGCTACAGTTGGTATGAACTGGCAAGTGAGAAGGACCGTTTTTCTGGTGCCAAGGCCATCGATGTCACAGGGAAAAGCGGATCGGAGATCGGTCACGAATTCGATATTCGCGCCCGCTGGCAAATGACCAAAGACTGGGAGGCCATCCTCGGTTATGCCCATTTCACGCCGGGAACCTTCACGGAGAAAACCGTTCGTGCCGATGATACGGATTTTGCCTATCTTGAGCTCAATCTGAAGCTTTTCTAACAGTATATCCGCTCATACCCCACGCATGATGAATCAACCGAAACAATATCTCACTGTCGGCGAAGTGGCCACCATGCTCGGATGGAGCGCGCGCTTCATCGATGGACTGGTGAAAGACGAAAAATTACCCGGGCGCATCATTGACCATCAATGGAAATTCGAACGATCCGAGCTCATTGCATGGCTGGAACAAAAAATCAAAACCTTGGATCATACCCATGTTGTTGAGTGGGAAAGCCAAATCGATTTTCCGATCACGGAACACGATGAGCACGAGCCAGTGACCATCCAATTATCCAAAGCGGGAATTTTGTTGGATGAACCGATCAGCGATAAACAAGAATTGCTGAAAAAAGTCGCGGATTTTTCCCACGATACGGGAGCCATTGCGGATCGTGTTACCTTGTTGGATTCACTCAAGGAGAGAGAATTACTGTGCAGCACAGCGTTGCCAGGAGGGCTCGCCATTTGTCATCCGCGCCGACCCTTGCCCGGACTGGCGCACAAGCCATTCATCCGGTTCATTCGCACAGCCCAGTCCATTCCGTTCGGCGCCGAAGACCACAGCCACACCCAATTGTTTTTCCTGATTGTCGCCGTTGACGACCGCGGGCATCTTCAGACGTTGGCAAGACTGGCGCGAATCCTGAACGATCCCACGCGTGCCGCGCTCTTGACGGCGCAGACACCTCAGGAAGTTTACGCCATCATCCAGCAACGCGAAGTTGTGATCCATCGCAAGAGACAGACATGGTCTGGCTTGGCCCCATGATCGAGGTCTCTTCAGCGATGGAAGTCATCCACCCGTTGCAATGCCATTTTTCCGCAAAATTTTTCTTGACCGCATGATTTAAATCCATACTATTTTGTCCGCATTAATAAATCCATGATATCATGAGCATAAACTCGACAATCCCCGCCAATGTCACGAACGACGATGAGGAATGGCTCAACGTCGTAAAAAAAAAGGTGAGACAACTCCAGTATGGATCGATTCAAATCACGGTTCATGATGGACGAGTGACCCAGGTGGAGAGTAATGAAAAGACCAGAATTGTCCACCGCGCCAAGGAATCCTGATAATACACGCCATGATCTGAATTTCCTTGCCACGTTCGTCTTGATTTTCTACTATCACGTCTACATTCCATTATGCACCTTTCGAAAAAAGCCGAGTATGCGCTTCGCGCCGTGATCAATCTTGGAATTGCCAATCAAATGGGACGCGCGGCCTTACCCGGATCGGAACTGGCCGAAGCCAATCGACTTCCGCTCAAATTCATTGAGCGCATTTTGCAGGAATTGCGGGATGCGGGCTGGGTGATAACACAGCGCGGAAAATTTGGCGGCTATTCCCTAACGGATGCAGGAAAAATCGCGAAGATGGGTGACATTGTTCGTAAAATGGATGGCCGCCTCGCTCCCATTTGTTGCGCCAGTGAGTTTGCCTATCAAAAGTGCTCCTGCCCCGACGAGGAGCATTGCGGATTGCGCATGATCATGATCGACGTCCGCAATGCGATCGCTAACATCCTGGACCGATACACTCTGTCCCAGGTGGTAGAAGTGACCATGCGCAAAATGCGACGCGATGGCATTGTTCCCCCATTTGCAACTCCTGAAAATCCAATTGATTCTAGCCATAAACAGAAATTGAAAGCGGATCCCGCAGATGGCTTCTTAGCCAGTCTGTCCGAAATGTAATTACCCATCAAAAAAATTTTGCCGATCTGACACGGAAGGCATCATCCACCAAAACTGCTGACATCCACCCGACGCACGGGAGAGGGACGCCATGCAGAAAAAATGAAAATAACACAAAACTACTCCTATCGTCATATACTCCCATTCCTTGCACTCGCCGCATGCGGGGAGCTGAATTCCTGCAAGAAATCAAATCCTTATCTCGAGCAACATAACGTTCTTTTGAATGTCTCATATGATCCCACTCGCGAATTTTATGTCGACATCAACGCCGCATTTGCCGAAGAGTGGCGGAAAAAAACCGGAGATTCGTTGGAAATCAAACAATCGCATGGCGGATCGGGCAAGCAAGCACGATCCGTTGTGGATGGTCTTGAAGCCGACGTGGTGACCCTGGCTTTGGCCGGAGACATTGATGTCATCGCGGAGAGAGGTTTGCTGACCAAGGAATGGGCGAAACAATTTCCCGACAACAGCGCTCCTTACACCTCGACCGTTGTTTTTGTCGTACGCAAGGGCAACCCGAAGGGGATCAAAGATTGGAATGACTTGGTGCAGCCCGGTGTACAAGTGATTACCCCCAATCCCAAAGTGTCAGGCGGGGCGCGCTGGAATTATCTCGCAGCCTGGGCTTGGGCGGAAAAACAATTTGCAGGGGATGGGAAGCGGGTGCGCGAGTATGTCGGCAATTTGATCAAACAAGTTCCAGTCTGGGATACGGGCGCGCGTGCCGCGACCACGACCTTTGCGCAACGGGAGATCGGTGATGTCTATCTTTCCTGGGAAAACGAAGCCTATCTCATCGAAAAGGAATTCCCCGGTAAAACGCAAATTGTCTATCCATCGCTCAGCATTCTCGCGGAGCCGCCGGTGGCTGTGGTGGATCAGGTGGCGAGGAAACATGGCACCGTGGAGTTATCGCGGGCCTATCTGGAGTTTCTTTACACGCCCGCCGCACAAGAACTTGCCGCCAAGCATCACTACCGCCCGCGGCTTGCATCGGTGAAAAGTCCACTGCCTTCCCTGGAGCTGGCGACGGTGGAGACGCAGTTCGGCGGCTGGGAGAAAGCGCAAAAAACGCATTTTGCCGATGGTGGAACCTTCGACCAACTCTACGTCAACCCCTGACCGTTGATTTTCCCATGTCCCGCCCTCGCGTCATCCCCGGCCTTGGTTTGTCACTCGGATTCAGTGTCATCTATCTGAGTTTGATCATCCTTCTCCCCTTGGTTGCTTTGTTTGTCAGAGCAGCAGGTCTGGGGTGGCGTGAGTGGTGGGAGTTGCTCAGTTCGCCCCGCGTGCTCGCGGCCGCGAGGCTGACCTTCGGCGCGAGTGCGGCGGCGGCGGCACTGAGTTCGGTCCTTGGCCTGGTTGTGACTTGGGTATTGGTCCGATATTCTTTTCCGGGTCGGCGCTGGCTGGATGCCATGATCGATCTTCCCTTTGCCTTGCCCACGGCGGTCGCGGGCATCACTCTGACCACTCTCTATGCGCCGAATGGTTGGCTGGGTGCGCCTTTGCAAAGCATGGGGATCAAGGTCGCCTACACTCCCGTGGGTGTCTTCCTAGCGCTGACCTTCATCGGCTTTCCCTTTGTGGTGAGAACCGTGCAGCCGGTATTAGAGGATCTCTCGCGTGATACCGAGGAAGCGGCGGCAACCCTCGGTGCCGGACGTTGGTTGACCTTTTGGCGTGTGATTTTCCCCGCGTTGATGCCGGCGATGATCACGGGCTTCACGATGGCGCTGGCACGGGCCATCGGCGAGTATGGATCGGTGATTTTCATTTCGGGCAATCTGCCGATGAAAACCGAGATCCTGCCGCTGTTGATCGTCGCCCAACTCGAACAATACAACGTTGCCGCGGCATCGGTGATTGCGTCAGCCATGCTGATCGTGTCCTTCACCTCGCTGTTTCTCATCAATCTGCTCCAGCGTTGGCTGGATAACAATCGACAAACATGACGCCATGAATCATTCGGAAGTAACACAAGAAACCCGCGCTGTGAAATGGCTGTTGATCGCAGTGACTTGGCTGATTCTCGGTTTGTTTCTGCTATTGCCCTTGGTTGCGGTTTTTATCGAAGCGCTGCGTCAAGGTTGGCAGGTTTTCTGGGCGGCCTTGCACGAGGATGCCGCGAGGTCGGCGATCGTGCTGACGATCACCACAGCAGCGCTCGCCGTGCCGTTGAATGGCCTTTTTGGTCTGGCCGCGGCTTGGGCGGTGACCAAGTTTAGCTTTCGCGGACGCGCCTTGTTGATCACGCTGATTGATTTGCCCTTCGCAGTATCACCAGTAGTGGCGGGCGTGGTGTGGATTCTGCTTTTCGGCAGTCATGGTTGGTTCGGTGCGTTTCTCGCGAAGCACGACATTTTCCTCATATTCGCTTGGCCGGGAATCATGCTGGCGACGCTGTTTGTAACCTTTCCTTTTGTGGCGCGGGAGTTGATTCCCTTGATGGAATCGCAAGGCACGGATCAAGAGGAAGCGGCGGTTACGCTCGGCGCAAGCGGTTGGCAGATTTTCTGGCGGGTCACCCTGCCCAACATCAAATGGGGACTGCTTTATGGCGTGCTGCTTTGCAATGCCCGGGCCATGGGCGAGTTTGGAGCGGTATCGGTGGTTTCCGGACACATTCGCGGCGAGACCAACACCCTGCCCTTGCACATCGAGGTCCTCTACAATGAATACCAATTCAGCGCGGCATTCGCCTGTGCCGCTTTGCTGGCCTTGTTAGCGTTGCTGACTCTGGGCCTGAAATCCGCCATCGAACACTTTTCCGGCCAGTCCAGACGAGGTCATTGATTTTTTCGCACATTATGTCCATTTCCATTCAATCCATTCACAAATCGTTCGGTTCCTATCGGGCGCTCGACGATGTCTCTCTCGAAGTGCCCCAAGGCTCTCTCACGGCTCTGCTGGGTCCATCGGGATCAGGAAAAACCACGTTGCTCCGCATTGTCGCAGGGCTGGATTTTGCCGATGAAGGACAAGGCAAAATTTTGTTTCACGGCAAAAATGTGGTCGATGTCCCTGCCGGAGAGCGGCAAGTCGGCTTTGTTTTTCAGCACTACGCCCTGTTCCGTCACATGACCGTAGCCGAAAATGTCGCCTTCGGACTGAGTGTGCTACCGCGGAATCGTCGTTCCCACAAAAGCGAAATCCGTGAGCGGGTGAACGAATTGCTGGGCTTGGTCAAACTCGATGGCTTGGAACACCGTCGTCCGCATGAACTTTCCGGCGGTCAACGGCAGCGCGTGGCACTGGCGCGCGCGCTGGCCATCCGACCACAAGTGTTGTTGTTGGATGAACCATTCGGGGCCCTCGATGCGCAGGTGAGAAAAGATTTGCGGCGTTGGTTGCGCGCGTTTCATGATGAAATCGGCTTAACCACTTTGTTTGTGACCCACGATCAAGAGGAGGCACTGGAACTAGCGGATCAGGTCGTGGTCATGCGTCGTGCAAGAGTGGAACAAGTGGGACCTCCGCAAGAGATTTATGATCGTCCTTCTACGCCCTTTGTCTATGAATTCTTGGGCAACGTGAACAAGGTCATCGATCAACACGGGCGAGAGCGGTATGTTCGTCCTCACGAGATCGAAATCAAATTTGCAGCTGAATATGATCCACAAATCGACGAATTGGCAGAAGTGCAACACCTGTTTTCCGCAGGTCCCGTGGCATCGGTGTCCTTGCGGTTGAGAACCGGCGCTCTAGTGGAGGCGGAGATTTCACGCAAACAATTGGAATATCTCGCCTTGGGTGTGGGGGATCGTGTGGCGTTCCGTCTTCCTGATCCTGACATCGGCAATGATGCGCACCGATAGGCGGACATCACGCGCGCCAAAATGCCATCGCGCAGACGACGACCGCCACGCCATAGACCAGACCAGCGGCACAAAAGCCTCTCCATCGGGCGGGTTGGGCGGTCACCCAGTCGATCGCATCGCGAAACAAATAAGGCATCCCCACGGAAAAAAGCGAGACGGTGATCAAAGCATAGGTCCAAAATGGAATCAGCAACCGGCTGGTCGGATCACGCAGGAAGGCGGAATCAAGCAAGGGCTGGGCCGCGAGCAAGCCCAGCAAACCAAAGGCACGCACGGAGAGAAATTCGGTGATGGACATCGCCACCAACACGTAAATCACCGGAAGAAACAGACGCAACAAGGGTTTGGCGGCATTGAACTCCGTCATGTCCATGGCCAGGAAACTGATAAATCCTTTGTTTTCGGGAGCGATCAACAACCAGAACCAGAACATGCCGATGCCCAGCAGGACTTGCCCCAACTTTTGATTACGGGGAAACTTGCGCAAAAAATGCTGGCTGGCATCGCTTTTGATCAGCAAAAACGCATGACCGATGATCAATAGCACACCGAGAACCATCCCTGTGGAAAACAATGACAGGCGCTCATAAAGGTGCATGGACGGACTCATCTGCGGGATCTCTTAGGCACGTCAGAGCGTCAGCGCAAGCTTAAAGAGATCAGTCATGCGGACCGCTTGTCGACCCAGTAAAGCTTCCATCGAGAAAATTTCGAGAAACCTTGGCAAAAGCCCCACCTCGGAAAACATCCGGCAACCGATTTTGTGCTTGCGGTTTCGGCGGATCTGTGGTCTGATCACTTCGGAGAAGCTTCCGACGTAAGAAAGGAGTGGGTTTGTGACCCACTCTTTTTTGTCGCGGGATGTTTCGTTACTGCCTGCATCCAACCGCCCATCGTACCGACCATCATGACAAACGATATCGAAGCATTGATCGATTACTACGAAAGAGAAAAAGCCATCGACCGCAGTCGCGTGGTTGCCGCGCTGGAGTATGCATTCTGTGCGGCTTACCGAAAAATGGTTCCCGGCGCGGAGCACATCACCACACTGCGTGCCGACATTAATGTGAAAAAAGGCGAAACGAAAATTTATGCCACCCTCACTGTGGTAGCCGATGATGACTACCAGGACAAATTTAACGAAGTGCCACTGAAAGTCGCACAGAAAAAGAATCCCGATGCGGCCATCGATGACAAGCTCGACTTCAACGTCACGCCCAAGGACTTCGGTCGCATTGCCGTGCAAACCGCCAAACAAACGATGCAGCAGCGACTGCGCATGGCGGAAAAGGAAATGCTGTTCGAGGAATTCAAGGACCGCGCCGGCGAGATCGTCTCAGGAGTGGTGCATCGTTTCGAGCGCTCGGATGTCTACATCGATCTCGGAAAATTCGAGGCCATCATGCCTTCTCGCGAGCGTGTACCCACCGAGGAATACAACATCAATGACCGCATCCGCGCGTACGTGGTGGCCGTGGAAAACGAAGGTCGTGGCCCCGAAGTGATTCTTTCCCGCAGTCACCCGCACTTCGTGCGTCGTTTGTTCGAGGCCGAGGTCAGCGAGATCGCCGACCGCACGGTGGAAATCCGTGCGATCGCACGCGAAGCGGGACATCGCACGAAAATTGCCGTATGGAGTAAGGATGACAAAGTCGACCCTGTAGGCGCCTGTGTCGGTCTTCGTGGAGCCCGCGTAAAAAACATTGTGCGCGAGCTCAATAATGAGAAAGTGGATATCATCCGCTGGAGCGATGACCCGAAACAACTGGTGGAGGAAGCTCTCAAGCCTGCAGCGATCCGTTCCATATCCCTTGATCACGACAAAAAAATCGTGCACGTCACCGTTTCCGAAGAGGACCTGAGCAAGGCCATCGGCCGCCGCGGTCAAAACGCCCGCCTGACCTCCCGTCTGATCGATTGGGATGTGCAGGTGCGCCGCGATGAGTCACAACAGAAGATGTTCGATGATCGCGTCAATAACGCTGCCCACGGACTGGGCGAGCAACTCGGCCTCAACGATGATCTGGCTGCAAAACTCTTCCGCGCTGGTGGTATTACGCTGGATCTTGTGCTGGAAATGCCTGCCGACTATATCGCCGATTCACTGGAAATTTCCGAAGAGGAAGCCCAAGCAATTCTTGGCAAAGCGCAAGAACTCACCACCGCGTAAACCCACCGCAGCCTTACCGAAACGTCGCCACTACCACTGATGCCATCCGATAGCGAAAGCAAACCACCTAAGAAAAAAGTGTTGGACCTGATTGAGGACCAACCGAAGCCATCGCGCCGTGAGCGGCAACGTGAAGCTGCGGCCAAGCAGGCTGCCCCTACTCCGCCGCCACCGCCGCCGAAAAAAGTGGCACTCGATATTTTCGAAGACAAAGGCGAAAAGAAAAAAAGCTCTGGCATTCGTAAAACCGAGCGATCCGGTAAATCGGTGGTACCCACCATCTCCAAAGTTCTCGACAAGGAAGATGCGGATTTGGCACTTCCTCCACTGCCGGCGCTTCCTGACATTGCCAAAATTCTGCCGAGTATCGGCGGCGTGCCCAATCCAGCTCCGGCGCCCGCTGCACCCCAGGAGCTAGCACCCGCTGCTGAGACGACGGATGCCAACAGCAAGGTCATCAGCATCAAGCCCCCCATCATCGTGGCCGACCTCGCCACTCGCATGGGCTTGAAATCCTTCATACTGATGAAGGACCTGATCGAGTTGAAAATTTTCGTTTCCCCCAATCAGGCCATCGAGCCCGATGTGGCTGCCAAGGTTTGTGAAAAACACGGCTTCACTTTTGAGCGTGAGAAACGTGAAAAGGGTGGTGGTGTCCACAAGCAAGAGGAAGTGATCGCCGAACCGGAAGCACCTGTAGAGGAACCGGAAGAGTTGCTCAAACCCCGCGCTCCCATCATCACCATCATGGGCCACGTGGACCACGGCAAAACCACTTTGCTTGATACCATCCGCAAGAGCCGTGTCGCGTCGTCAGAAGCTGGCGGCATCACGCAGCACGTGGGAGCTTATCAAGTCTTCCACAACGATCAACCCATCACCTTCCTCGATACCCCCGGTCACGCAATTTTCTCGAACATGCGTGCCCGCGGTGCCGACGTCACCGACATCGTCATCATCGTGGTGGCAGCCAACGATGGTGTCATGCCACAAACCCGTGAAGCGATCGAACACGCGAAAAAAGCACAACGCACGATCGTGGTTTGCTTTACCAAGTGCGACCTTCCCACCGCGAATGTGATGCGCGCGAAAACGCAGCTTGCGGAATTGGGCTTGCAGACGACCGACTTCGGTGGCGACACGGAATTTGCAGAGGTCTCCGCCTACACCGGCGAAGGCATGGATCATTTGTTGGAGTTGCTTTTGCTCCAAGCAGAAGTGCTAGAACTCAAAGCCAACCCGAAAGGCCATGCACGTGCCAACATCATCGAGGCACGGGTGGTCGCCGGTCGCGGTGCCACAGCCACTGCCATTGTGGAAAGCGGCACGCTCAAGGTCGGCACACCCTTCATCTGCGGCCCCTTTGCTGGCAAAGTGCGCAATCTCACCAACGATCTCGGCCAAGCCATCAAATCTGCTGGTCCCGGCACTCCGGTGGAAATCATCGGCTTCGAGGACATGCCCCACGTCGGCGATGAACTGGTCGAAATGGAAAACGAACGCTCGGCCAAGCGCCTTGCCGAAGAACGCCAGGCCGAGCGACGCTCCGCCCGCCTCGTGAATCCACTCAAAGCTCGCATGGAGGACATTTTCTCCATGGTCAACGACAACGCCGGCAAACAAAAACTCAAACTCGTGCTCAAGTGCGATGTGCAAGGCTCTGTGGAAGCGATCAAAAACGCGCTCGAAACCATCGAATCGAAAAAAGTCGAGTGCCAAATTCTTGTGGCCGCCGTTGGTCCCATTTCCGAGTCGGATATCCTCATGGCCAGCTCTGCGAATGCCATCGTTATCGGCTTCAACGTCAAGGTCGAAGGCAAGGCGGTGAAATCGGTCAAGACGGAAAACGTCCAGGTCAAGCTCTACTCTGTGGTGTATGAACTGATCGATCAGGTGCGTGAGGCAATGAAAGGCCTGCTCGAACCACTCAACCGCGAGCACATTGTCGGTCTCGCCGATGTGAAGAAGGTCTTCAAGCTCACGAAAGGTGTAGCCGCCGGATCCTATGTCAAACAAGGCAAAATCCTGCGCAAAGCGCACGCCCGCGTGGTGCGCAATGGGGTGCCCATCTTCGATGGCAAAATGTCTACTCTTCGCCACTACCAGAACGAGGTGGATGAAATCAAGGTCGGTAGTGAATGTGGCATCCGCCTCGGTGACTTCGATGAATACCAGGAAGGCGATTTGATCGAGTGCTACACCTTGGAAAAAGTCGCCCAGGATCTCTAACCGGTTTTTTCACCCATGTCCCAGCGTCAGGATCGAGTCAACGAACTGCTGCGTCGCGAAATCAGCGCCGTATTGCAACGAGATTATGAATGGCCCGGCCAACTGGTCACCGTGAACGAAGTGGAAATCACCCAAGATTTCCGCGAGGCGAGAGTATGGATGAGCATCCTCGGCGGCCATGTGCAACCCGTGCTGGATCGCCTCAACCGCGATCACGGCCGCATTCAGAGCCGCGTCATGAAACGCGTGGTTCTCAAGACCACCCCGATCATGACCTTCCGCCATGACGACTCTGCCTCCAAAGGCGTGGACATGGTGAATCTGTTGCAGGAAGTGGATCGCATTCCGAAGGCATTGGATAGCGAGGAAGAACCGTCGGCATAAGAATTCTCGCGGCGCAGCCGCTTTGGACTGCTGCGAGTCATCGCAGCTTTTCTTGGCGGGGAGACGTTGAGAAAAGACAGCACTTCCTTAGTGGAATCTCGCCAGGCCCTTCGCAAAGCGGTGATCGCTCACCGCAGTCCAAAGCCTGCGGCGTAAGAATCATCGCGGCTTTTCTTGGCGGGGTGACGTTGAGAAAAGACAGCACTTCCTTAGTGGAATCTCGCCAGGCCCTTCGCAAAGCGGTGATCGCTCACCGCAGTCCAAAGCCTGCGGCTCATGGTATGCTTCTCAACCACTCCAGACGCTGACGCAGCTTTTTCACGCGCTCGGGGGAGGGGTTCGGATAGAGGATGGGATACCAAGCAGTCATCACAGCGGCGCGGGCGATGAGACATTGGTCGAGGGTTTGATGATTCATGGCCGTGCCGCAGGATTCGTAGGCTTGCACAATCGCATTGACTGTAGCGTGGTCATTTTCTAACAACTTCGCGTTCCAGATGACGGAGGCGATATCCCACTCGATAGGTCCGGCAAAGGCATCTTCCCAATCACTCCATAACAGACCACTGGTGGTCATGAGGAGATTCCCCATGTGGGCATCACCATGAAGCGCTTGATGGGGACAATCCGTCAGCTTTTCGATGGATGCATGCAAATGCCGAGCGAGCAAAGTGATTTCATGGGACGAGAGCACATCGATCACGGCATTTTGTTCTAACATTGCCAGACTTTCGTGAAGAATGGCAAGAGAGGGTAATGGCTCATCAAACGTTTGCAATGCCCGGTGACACAGGTGCATGGAAATACCGATTTCTTCAGGCTTGGGTGGCACATAAGTGGCAGTGACAAATTGCCAAAAATTCATCGCGAAGCCGTCTTGCATGTGGGCAATCGGCGGAATATCAGGATGCAAAGGCACCACGGGTGCCCGGTGCCGAGTAAGATGCGCCGCCATGGCGGTTTCTCGAGAAAACCATGTGGTTCCTTGGCGTGGACCCGTGACATCCGTAACGATGCGCGCGACCAAAGTTTCGGTCAGACGCACCACCACGGTATGAGCGTCCTGCAGCACCTCGCAACGGTCCGGTTGGATGCCGTATGTTCGCGCACAGTTGCTAGCTGCCAGGATCGCTGGTTTCATCAGCGCGTCAGCGTCCGGGGCGGATGATTTCGTTTTGATCGTTCAACACCACCTTGCGAGCGGATACAGGTATTTCTGATAAACCGAAGGCCATGATGGCAACGCGCTCGCCTTTTTTGATGCGATGCGCGGCGCCACCATTGATGATGATGTTACCGGTGCCGGCAGGTCCGGGTTGCACGTATGTTTCCAAGCGATTCCCGGTGCTGATTGAAGCCACCAAGACTTTTTCGCCCTCCCACAGGCCGACGGCTTCCATCAGATCCGTAGGAATCTCAATACTGCCTTCATACTCCACATCAGCCGCGGTGATCATGGCACGGTGGAGTTTCGATTTCAGAACTTGGACTAACACGCGCCCAAGCAAGCGCGAGTCGTGGTCAGGGTCAAGCTTTCGCTGTGATTTTTTGCCATCGATCCAGATTGACCGGAAAGCGCGCCATGCCTACACTTGTGAGTGTGTCACCGAGTGCGCCGAAAATCACAAGTTCCCCATCGCGGCAATTGACTCGTGTCGATCGCGCGCTAATGTTAGCAGTGATGTTATTCATCGCCGCACTTGCCTACGCGCTGCTCCTCATTTTTCAACCACAGAACCTCAGTGATATCGGCACCGGACAAGAGATGCAGCAGCCCGTCAAAGCGAGGGACTTGACCAAGGTTTTTGCCGAAGCGATCGAGGGCTCCTATGCCCTGCGCATCTCGGAAGAGGAAATCAACGCTTACTTGGAAAAAACCCTGTCGATGAGGCAGGGCGGCGCCTTGGACAACATGGTAACGCTGGAAAAAGTGCTGGCACGGTTGGAAAACGAACGTGCCGAGATCATCATGGTGCGCAAGTGTATGGGACTAACCTTGACGACATCCCTATGGGTCGCGATCGAACAAACCGAGGATGAACAAGGCCGTGTTCAGACTCACATTGATCCCAATGGTGGCCCCTTGGCATGGGCGCCGTTCATTCAGCGGGGCGGCAGGTTTGGCCGTCTGATTGTGCCGCAGGGATTCCTTCATTTGATACAATCCTCCTTCGCCAGCATGGCGGGTCTGTATCCCGAGGAAATCCGCCTCGGTTTTGAGGAAATGTCACGCATCCGTATCGAGGAAGGTGCCTTCATCCTCGATCCGCGCCATGATCCGGGCGCGGGGTCGATGGATTTTTGATGCCATGCGGCATTAGTCCTGCGGCGCGGGCGGTTCGCTCGCCGCCGCGTCCGGTTTGTTTTTGACAGATCCAAGCACCGGGATCATCCGCCGCACGAGCTTGACCAGACCTTTGTCCTGCTGTTCCGCTTGGTGTTCGGCATCGCGCAATGCCCGCTCCCACGCTTGGGCAAAACCGGGTGCCTGTTCCCTCATGGCACGCACAGCGGCCTCCGTGATCTGCAAGTGTCGCATTTCCGCGCGACCGGGCTTTTGCTGCGATGCTGCAAGATTGATGCGCAAGGTTTCATTCTGTGCACGCAACTGATTGAGTTCGTTTTGCAAAGATTCGTTACCACTGGCATTGATTTTTAATTGTGTTTGCAAGTGCGTCTTCAGTTCGCTCAGCTCCATTGCATGCTTCTGGCGTTCTTTTTTCGCCAAAAAACGGGTGGCTAACGCACTCTTCCACGCCAGTGCCGTGGGCAAAAGGCCAACAATCAGACCGAGCACAAATGGTTCGGATAAGAGGTTTTTGAGAAATTCCATGGCAAAGAGCGGGCTGCGACAGGGAGAATATGCCGAAAATTTCCCCTACTGTCCAGAAGGAGTATGGGGTCACTCAGACCTTGGAGCTTGCTGCTGACTCGATGGCGGCACTGATACGCGCGGCGGCATCCGGCACATCAAGAGAAAGTGCGGCGCGTCGCATCGACTCCCGGTGTTCGTCTTGGGATAAAATTTCGCTGACCAAGCTCATCAGACGATCGTTGGTCAAATCCGCTTCCTGCACCAATACTGCTGCGCCAGCGCGCGCGAAAACTTCCGCATTTGTGGTTTGATGATCATCGGCTGCATGAGGATAGGGAACGAGAATCGCAGGCAAGCCGGCATGAGCAAGTTCGGTAAGGCTCGAGGCGCCCGATCGACACAAAATCAAGTCGGTCAGCGCATATACCGCAGCCATGTCGTCGCAAAATCCCACAACGCGATACCGAGCATCATTTCCCGTCATTTCTCGCACACGATTTTCATCACCAGAGCCCGCAATATGGAGGACCTGGGTGCCGGAAGGAAAATTCTCCCATGCCTCGGCGACGAGAGCATTCAATCGACGAGCACCTTGGCTGCCTCCCATCACCACCACGATCGGACGCGATGGATCCAGACCGAACTTCCGGGCGGCGGTGGCACGATCTGGTAGCTGGTTGATCTCCTTGCGCACGGGTGTGCCTGTAACTGTCACGAGGCTTTGGGGAAAGTAAGCAAGAGCCTCCTTCATACCGACAAATACCTGATCACACCAACGCGCCGTCAATCGGTTCGCCTTCCCCGGCAAAGCATTGGAATCGTGCACAAATGCCGCCAATCCCATGGCGCGCGCGGCGTATACCGGAGCAAGCGAAGTAAATCCACCCATACCGATCACGGCATCCGCTCCACGGGTCCGTAAGATGTCCTTGCATTGGCGGACGGAGCCCCACATTTTCCATAAAAAAGGTAGCATCCGCAGTGAAGTCGTCGCTGGTTTTGCAATCGCCGGAATAGCGATGAATTCCAGATCGCCATACTTGCGCGAAGCCTCACGATCGACAGATTTCTGTGAAATCAAGAGCAGCGGCTGGTGACCGCGAGCGCGCAGCTCTTCTGCCACCGCGATACCGGGAAACAAATGCCCTCCCGTTCCTCCACATGCGATCACCACTCTCAATGACTTACCCATACGATCTTCCGATTTTACACGACTTTGCCACGAGGCGATGGGGTGATCCAGCATCACACATCGGCCTATGGGCTCGGGCATCATGCGACCGTCAGCCCCAGCAGGCAATGCCGAAATCGGCGAATCCCTTGTCATCTTGCTGCCATGCCTGACAAATGGTCAATTTTTATGAAATATCAGGGCTTGCACTCGGCAAATCGCGTGATTTTTCAGTTTTTTTTGAAGCGAGCTTGACAAATTTGAGCGGATTTCTACAATTCCACCCCCGCGCGTTGGAACCGCGTGGACCATGAATTCATGAAAAGCAATCTTCATCCCAATTACAATCCCGTGGTTTTTGTTGATATGACCACTGGCGCTCGCGTGGTAACGCGCTCCACCAAAACTTCCGATCGTAAAGAAGTGATCGATGGCGTGGAGCACTACGTGATTTCCGTCGGCATCACCTCGGATTCCCATCCCTTCTTCACCGGCCAGAAACAATTTGTCGACACCGAAGGTCGCATTGACAAGTTCCAGAAGCGTTTCGGTGCGCCGGTTCGCCGCGCCGCGAAGCCGAAGCTGTAATTGCTCCGGCACACACTTTTCTGTTGTTGTTCTATTGTTGTTTTTCCATCTGTCTTTTCTCCTTGATGCGAGGAAAGACAGATGGTTTTTTGTAGCCACAGATCATAGACCTTTGGTCGAGCTCTGGCTCTTGATAAGCTGGTCATTTTTTCTTGAATTTGCCATGACGCATGCGATGAATGCAGTGTTGCATGAGATTGCATGGATCCAGCGCCATCCACAGGCATCGCGCTTTCACTCTCGTCATGAGCGTGGCCATGCTGTTTTTGATCGCGTTGATCGCCCTCTCCACTCTCGGTTTGTCATCGATCGAGCTGCGCCGTAGCAGTCGATCGGCAGATCAAGCCAGAGCACGTGCCAACGCCCGCATAGCATTGATGTTGGCTCTGGGCAACCTACAGAAGCAACTCGGTCCAGACCAGAGGATCAGTGCTCCAGCCTCTCTGGAACATGCATCGAGCCAACCCCACTGGACCGGTGTTTGGAGCACTGTGGCCAACGATGGCAGCACATGGTGGCGCCGTGATGACGCCAATGGTGGTCTAACAGATGCCAGAAATAGCAACCGATCACAATCCGTGCGGCGCTGGCTCGTGAGCGGCAATGATTTATCGACCGCATTCACCCCCTCGAGCGCATTATCGGATGCTGATTCCGTCAAACTCGTGGATCTCGGCACGCTGGGTCAGCAAACAACCATCACGGACGTGGTGCGAGCTCCGCTCGTGAATGTCTCTTCCGCCTATCATGAGCGCGGTCAATACGCTTATTGGATCGGAGATGAGGGCATCAAAGCCAATGTGGCAACACCTCATGCATTTGATGGCAAGCGACCTGATCCACAATGGCCATCGTCAGGTGGATACTACGCTCTGCTCAACTCGCAGGAAAGCGATGCAGCCACGGTCTTGGGCGGTAGGGACGTGAGCGAAGCGGAAAAATCGCGCACGGTTTCTTCTCGGCAGATGGACCTTTTGTCACTCGGTATCCCTGGCGCGCTGCGGCAGTCATTTCATCATGCCACCACTCATTCCCTGGCAGTCCAAACCAATGTCAGGCAGGGCCGTTTGAAACGTGACCTGACCGCATATCTTACCAGCGATGATCCGATTCCTGACTTACGGCAAGGCAACACGTTATTGGTTCCGGGGCTGAATGACCATGACAACCTCGTAGGCCCGGCAAACCCGAATGCGGCTGCCGCGGAGGGTCTCGCTTGGGCGGATACACGACATCGGTCCACCTCGCCCCGCTTTGGTTTGATCAGGGATTGGGCACGACAACGCACGACCATGTCGAACGGGAAGATCCATGCCATCCAGCCGATGCCGGAGCCGCAACCGCGCATTTTCGCGACCGCCGACGGCGCATCCGCCAATTTGCGACCCGCCACTCTGGCCGACTATCAGAAAACCAATCTCACACCCGTGCTTGTTGAGGGCTCCACCTACTTTGCCGTCAGCTGCCATGACAATCCGCCCGATTCCAAGCATCTCTACAATGTCCGCCTCCAGGCATACCCGCGCGTTGTGTTGTGGAATCCTTACAATGTCGATCTCATCATGGATCGTTGCATGATCATGCTGCATGTGAACGGTCGGCAGGAAATGTGGTCGGATGCGATTCGCATCAATCCGAACGGCACCCGGACGATTTTGAATTACAATTGGATTTGGTTCACAGGAGGACGCAGCACGGACTATACTTCACCCAATGGCGGTGGCCCGACCAACAGTCCGGGTTACAAGGACCCTTACATCGGCAGCTTCTTCTTCAGCATCCCGCGAACCACCTTCGCTCCCGGTGAATGCTTGGTCTTTTCCCCCGCGCGATTGGCGGAATATGATGAAAACGCGCTCGAGAAAAACGAATTGAGTTGCGAGGTTCCGCCCGATCCCTCGCGCTGTTTCATGTTCACCTCTTCGGAGATCGATGGCGGCATGGATCACAAACCTAACAGTTACTGGTTCGCTCCCACGGTCATATGGAACATACGCAATCAAGCGGAGGATCAGCGCATGTTGCTGAAATCGTTAGACACTGCCAACAATGTCACCCCTGAAGTCTTCGATCGTTTACCGCAAATCGCATACGCATCTTGTTCCCTGCAGTATGGCGGTGGGCGCGAACCGCGCATCGCATGGGCTGCCACAGGGCGAGAACCGATGGAATTCACCTCGCGTGTCAATCCGCAACCCACCCAAGTGCCCAATGTTCGCACGCGCGAGGGGTATCGTTTGCGTTGGTTGCGCGAACATCCTTCGAATCAAATCAACTCGGGCTCCTTGCGCGGTACCGCTTTTTTCGAGGAATCACTATTGGCCACTTGGAACCCCCGCGCAGCGTATGCAACGCGCAGCCCTTGGGACAATATTGGCGGATCGCTACCGGTTTCCGGAAGTGGCGGCGGACCCTGGTTTTTCGGTATTTACACCCGCGACCTCTATGATCAAGCCGTCTCATGGAATGAACAGATGCCAGTCTATCGCAACGGACGCTATCATGGAAATCCTTTCGGCACACCCCAGGAAGGACGTGAACGCGTCGTGTTGTTCGATATACCTCGCGATGGTGTAGGCTTGATTTCCCTGGGGCAATTGCAGCATGTGAAATTTTCGGAATTTGTCTGGCATCCGTCCTACGCCATGGGAAATTCATTGGCAGACCCTCGGCTGGCCACGGGTCCGCTGCGCGGGATCAATCGCACCGCTCCCTTGCTCAATCGCACGGAACTGAACGTCGGCGGCTTTGATGCGGCTGCGATCGGCTGGTCCAAGGATGAACAACGTTCGACAGGAACCGACGACTGGGCACGCCAGGGGCGAGCGCTCTATCAGGATTACACCAATCAGGATCTGCTGGTCTACGATCTGTCCTTCGAGCTGAATCACACCTTGTGGGATGATTTTTTTCTTTCTACCGGCGATGCACTGGCAAAAAGAAATTTTCTCCGCGATCCTGCGGGCCATCCGCTGCCAAATGGTCGCATGCGCCTCAATCCCGCCAGCAACAAAGCACTCATCGAAACACCGTTGACCAACTTTCATCAATGCGCTCGTCATCTCATGGTGGATGGCGCCTTGAATGTCAACTCCACCTCGGTGACCGCATGGGAGGCTTTATTGCGCTCGACCCGAGGTCTCATGGGGAGCGGAAACCATGTGGCTTTCCCGCGCATCCTTGCACCGCCTGGCAGCGAATGGCGCCATGGCAGCCGCGCCGACCAACAACAAGCCTGGGATGGATTTCGCGTTCTAACAGATGCTGAGGTGCGTCGGCTCGCCGAGGAGATTGTGGAACAAGTCAAACTTCGTGGACCGTTTCTTTCCCTTGCGGATTTTGTGAACCGACGTTTGCGCGATGACGAAACGGGCCGGATGGGGCCATTGCAAGCCGCAATCGAAAAGGCCGGTCTCAATCAATCGTTCCGCTCAAGCTATCCACTCAATAACCGCTCAACGCTACCGCATTACAATCACCCCGATAACATTCGCGACGCGACACGGTTGGAGCAAACACTCAAGCCTGACAGCATGGCATGGGGCATTCCCGGTTATCTCACGCAAGCGGATGTTCTCCAAGTGATCGGCTCGTCACTGAGTGCCCGCTCCGATACTTTCCGCATCCGTGCCTACGGTGAAGCCGAGGATGAACATGGAGTCCTGCGGGCACGGGCATGGTGCGAAGCCATCGTCCAACGCTTGCCCGATCCGATTCGTCCCGATGCATCCGGCCTCAACCCCATCCAACCCGGCAGCGCGGGAGACTTCGGACGTCGCTTTGCCATCGTATCATTCCGCTGGTTGCGTCAGGAAGAAGTTTGACGGTGGCTCGCACGCTTAACAAACACTTTACAATTCTTCACTGGGAGAAACGCGTGACATGGGTGTATGTTGCGATTGTTATGAAAACAAAAACGCCATTGCTGTCCGCAGTTTTGAGTCTGACCACTCTGATCACCATGTCCGGCATCACTCTCGCCCAACCCCCTCCCGGCGGTCCTCCTCGCGGTCCCGGAGGCCCACCACCGGGGGGTGGATCCGGCCCCCAACAACGGCCCATGATTCCGACCGGAGATCTCGGGCCCCTCGGGCCGATGCAGGATAAGTTTGCCGCTTTTGTCCGCTCTCAGCTGGAAGGAGAAAAATACTACAAAAAAGACGAGGAATCGCTTTTTCGCAAACACGCCGATTTGCGTCGTCTGATTGTGGAAAGTATGATCAGCGACAAAATTTCCGAGGACCAGGGAAATGGCTCGATGAGCCAACTGTGTGAAATCGGCCAGAAGCACCTCACTACCGGAGAAATCAACACAGCGACTGCTATGGATGCTCTGGAGAAAGACGTGAGAGAGCAAAGCCGCGAACGCGTGAGTGAAGCATTGCTCACACCAGAAGTGAACCGTGCTCAGGTGTTGATGAGTGATTTGATCCGTTTCACCGCGACCGACTCGAAACTGTCGAACAAAACCACCTCGCTCAAACGTCGTTTCGATGATCTGGTCGCCGATGAACAACGCTTCAAAAAAGATGGCGAGGTGGACGATCAAGAACGTGCCAAATTGACCGATGCAGCTGCAGAATCCTGGCAAGAGTTCATCAAAATTCTCAAGCGCTAACCTGCATTCGCGGTATCCGATCCGCGTGTTGATCTTTCAACACGTGGACGACCCGCGAAACACTTTCGGAAAATTCCTCACCATTCCCTCTACCCTCATTCATCTAAGAGGAAACGTTTGACTACCCAAGATATAAGACGCCTTACAAGCAACCTCGGGATCAGGATCGCACCAAAACAATGTCTTGCCCACTACAGCTGCTCTACTTTCTAGTGTGCGGCAAGCCAGTTGGGACCGGTGCCTGACTCGACCAAGATGGGGACCTGATGCGGCAGTGGCAAAGCGTTTTGCATGAGCGTGAGGATTTGCGGCACGAGCTCTTGCTGTTCCTCCGTCACCAGATCGAAGACGAGTTCATCGTGCACTTGCAGCAACAAACGGGTGCGATAGGATTTTTCTAACAATGCGGCCACGTGGATCATGGCGAGCTTGATCATATCGGCAGCCGTGCCTTGGATCGGGGTGTTGATGGCCGCACGCTCGGCATTGCCGCGGATGTTTTGATTGGAAGAGTGGATGTCCGGCAGATAACGGCGGCGACCGCTGAGGGTCTCCATGTAACCTTGCTCGCGCGTGCGGGCGATGGTCGCATCCATGAAGGCTTTGATGCCGGGGTATTCCTCGAAGTAGGTATCGATGAGTTTGGCGGCATCAGCTCGTGGGATACCGAGTCGCTGACTGAGGCCGAAGGCGGAAATGCCATAGATGATGCCGAAGTTCACCATCTTCGCGTGGCTGCGCATTTCCTTGGTGACTTCTTCCAACGCAACGGCGTAGACCTTGGCGGCGGTGGCGCTATGCACATCGAGGTTTTGCTCGAAGGCCGCAATCATGCCGGCGTCTCCCGAAAGGGCGGCCATGATGCGGAGTTCGATCTGCGAGTAATCGCAACTGAGCAAAGTGTGACCGGGTGCGGGGATAAAGGCCTTGCGGATTTTTTTGCCGAGCTCAGACCGCACGGGGATGTTCTGGATGTTCGGATCGGTGGAAGCGAGTCGACCTGTGGCGGCAACCAGTTGATGGAACGTCGTGTGAATGCGACCGGTCTTGGGCTGGATGTGACCGGGCAGGGCATCGACATAAGTGGACTTGAGTTTGCTGGCCTCGCGGTATTGCAAGATATCGGCAATGATGGGATGCGCACCCTCTAACGCGAGCAAGGTGGTTTCATCGGTCTTGAACTGTCCGGTGGTGGTTTTTTTGGCCTTTTCCGCAAGTTGCAAGCGGGAGAAAAGAATATCTCCCAGTTGTTTCGGAGAATTGATGTTGAACGTGCCGCCGGCATGCTGGTGGATGCGATGAGTGAGCTGATCGATGGTTTGTTGAAGCTCGGCACCGATTTCTAACAAAGCCTTGGTATCGAGTGCGATGCCTTGTTGCTCCATATGCATCAGCACCGGTAGCAGGGGAGACTCGATCGTTTCGAAAACCGATTGCTGGCCGGATCGCTGCAATTCCTCGCGCAGGATCACCGCAAGTTGCCAAGTGACGTCGGCATCTTCCGCGGCGTATTCGGCGAGAATTTCCAAAGGAATGTGGGCCACCGAAAGATCTTTTTTGTTTGTCGGTTGACTAGCGGCGAAAGCGAAGAGATCGTCGGCAGCTTGCGGGGCATCGTTCGCGCGCGCGATCTCGGTGAATTTGATCGGCGTGTAATGCAGATAGGCTTCGGACAAGCGGTCCATGCCGTGCCGTTGATCCGGATGCAGCAGGCTGTGCGCGAGCATGGTGTCGAATAATGGCCCCTCACAGCGGATGCCCTGCTGATGCAGGATGGCGAGATCATACTTCAAATTGTGACCGATCTTTTCGCTGTTGTTGGCAAAAAGCTTCGACAACTCAGCTGGCAGTGCCTGTCCTGGTGTCAGAGGCAGATACCAGGCCTCATGCGCCTGCCAACAAAAGGCGATGCCTAACAGATCGGCGGCGAAGGGATCGAGCGATGTCGTTTCCGTATCGAAGCAGAACGATGACTGGCGAGAGAGTTCGGAGAACAACTCCGTCTGTTTCGCTGGCGTATCGGCGATCTGATAGACGTGATTCACCTCGCGTATGGTGCGCAGGTTACTGACGGCGGTGGACGGCGCGGCGGACGCGGCCTCCTCGGTGATGATGGTCGAAGAATCGGGGAAGAGGCGCTTGGTCAGTGTGCGGAATTCGAACTCCGCGAAAAGTTCTTTGATATCCGCCTCATGGTAAGTGGAAAGTTTCAAGTCATCCCAGGACGAGGAAATGGGAACATCGATCTGAATCGTGGCAAGCTCTTTCGAGAGCAGTGCTTGATCCGCATAGGCGATGAGATTCTCTCCAAGCTTGCCTTTGACTTGGTCGGCATGGGCTAACAGATTCTCCATCGAATCCCACTCACGAATCAGTTTTTTGGCGGTTTTTTCGCCCACGCCGGGAACGCCGGGAATGTTATCGGCAGCATCTCCCCAGAGACCGAGGATATCGATCACCTGAGCTGGCCTCGTGATTTCCCATTGCTGCAGGATGGTAGCCACGTCGAGAACTTCGTGATCATTGCCCTTTCGTCCCGGACGCCAGATCGAGGTGGTGGGTGAGACCAGTTGGGAAAAATCCTTGTCCGGGGTGACCATCAGCGTGTGGAAGTCACCGCAGGCATCGGCGCGATGAGCCAGCGTGCCAATGATGTCATCCGCTTCGTGACCATCGAGCTCGAGCACGGGAATTTGAAACGCTCGGCAGAGTCGTTTGACATGAGGAATAGCGGCGAGCAATTCCTCCGGCGTGGCATCGCGCTGGGCCTTGTAGGCAGGAAATTTGATGTGGCGAGCGGTGGGGGCATGGGTATCGAAAGCGACTCCCAGATGCGTGGGTTGTTCCTTTTCGATGATCGTGAGCAACGTATTGACAAAGCCGTATAGTGCAGAAGTATTGATCCCCTTGGAATTGCGGATGGGATTGGTGATGAAGGCGAAGTGGGCACGATAAATCAGAGCCATGCCATCGAGAAGAAACAAACGCATGGCGAGATGATGGCGGAGATTGGACGGCGGGGGAAGTGTGAAGTGAAGTGAAGGGAGAGCGGGAGAGCGGGGGACAGGGGGACAGGGGGACAAGGAGACAAGGAGAATGGGTAGATCAAAAGTGATCTGTGACGGATTGGGGGTTGATTCATCAGAGGAAAACGCTAGTCATGCGGGGAATGAGAGATCGGCGTTGGGTGGCGGAACATCGAGGCGGAGATTTGCCGATGCGACAACATCGTTTGCTGATGCGATGGGCATGTGATGTGGTGGAGCATCTGTTAGAGGAATTGGCGGTGGGGATGACGGATGATCGTCCGCAGCGGGCGATAGCGGTGGGACGGCAATGGGCGGATGGAGTCGTGAAAACCGGGGTGGCAATGAAAGCGGCGCTGGCGGCTCATGCTGCCGCGCGTGAGGCCGATTTCCCCGCATGGGCATTTGTGGCCCGCGCGGCGGGACATGCGGTGGCAACAGCGCATGCGGCGGATCATTGCATGGGGGCGATGATTTATGCCATCAAGGCTTGGCACGCGCGGGATCAGGATCCACGACCTTTTTGGAATCGGCATCGATCTTCGATGCCAGAGGAATGGTGCCCGCTCATGGTAGAGAGAATTCTGGCACGATTGCCCCGACGATTGTTGCCGCTGTTGGACTGAGAAACAAAAATCCCGCCTGGAGGGGATGTCTCCAGACGGGCGTGGTATGCCGTGAGTTGCGAAAAGCTCTACTTATGGCTGGGCGGGAATGTAGAGTTCGGAGTCCACGGCGAGAAGGGTCTGGGGGCTAAAGCTCCATCCGTTAAGCGCATTGATTTTTTCCGGAGTGGTGTTGTGCTCTTTGGCGACATCCGCCAAGGTCAGTTCGCGGGTGGTTTTGATCAAACGATACGTCGTGGCAGTGGGCTGAGCACCTTCTTGTGCCGGCGTATGATTGACGGTTTGCGTTTCGGTTTGTGACAAATTAGGAGCTGGTGCGGGCATGACTTCCTTTTCCGTAGCCGAAGTTTCTTGGGCCACTGCTTGCTCTGGAACCGGAGCAGGTGCTGGAGCGGGATCTACATGGAATTCCGTGGTCGCAGTTCGTTTCGCCTCTGCCGGCGCAGGGGTGGGAGTCTCCGCGATGACCGCGCTGGGTGCGGCGCTTGAGCCCGGGATCTGGATTTTCTGCCCAATGGCCATTTTGGTGGGGTTCAACCCGGGGTTAGCCGCCTGAAGAGCCGCCACGGTGGTTCCTTGGGCACGAGCGATTTTGCTCAGATTGTCGCCTGATTTGACTTCATATGTCCCTGCCGCGCTGGAGGCTTGCGGGGAGAGCGATGACGACTGGGCGGTAGTCGATGCGGTAGATCCTTTTTTGTCAGGAATCACCAACTTGGCACCAATGCGCAAAGAATTGGCACTCACTTGAGGATTGGCTTGCTCCAACTGCTTCACGGAAATCCCGTAATTTTTCGCAATGCGATAGAGATTGTCGCCTGATTTCACTACATGGGTGGCAGCTCCAGCGATGGATGCGATGGAGAAAAACGCGATGCCGAAGAACAGAATTGGAGTCTTCATAAAAAGCATCGTAACAAATTTTGGTGTCAGAGCAAGAAAAAATTTAACTTTTCCTAATATTCGTGCAACGTATGCGTTGAAGGCGTCGATGAGATTGCTTCTTCACCACTTCATCGATCATGTCCTACGAAATCGAAAAAAAGTTTTTGCTGAAAAACCATGGTTGGCGAGAAGGCGCCATCGCTCGCCGTATGGAACAAGGCTATCTGGCCCGCGAACCGCATCGCACGGTTCGTGTTCGCCGTTGTGATGACCAAGCGTGGATGACCGTCAAGGGGCCCACCACAGGCATCACCAGGCAAGAAGTGGAATTCCTGTTAGAACCAATGGTGGCCACAGAACTGCTCGGGCTTTGTCTTGATGGAATCATTCAGAAAACACGGCATGAAATCCGATACGCTGGCGATCTGTGGGAAGTGGATGAATTTCACGGAGAGAACCAGGGATTGATCATCGCGGAAATCGAGCTGGCGAATGAGAATGCCGTGTTTGCTCGCCCTCCATGGTTGGGACCAGAGGTATCGGCGG
>JACCDI010757866.1_pt1 | contig 38110 bp, 40 predicted proteins | sample 7442791 | NCBI WGS metagenome assembly JACCDI01 (sample SAMN15323434, study PRJNA562643) | freshwater metagenome | isolation source: river surface water | place: USA:Blue River Watershed | collected 2017-08-15 | reverse complement strand
TTTTAAAAGAAGGCCGTAAGATGGCCAAACAAGCTGCCGAGGCTGCTGAAGAGGGCATCGCCAAAATGGAAAAAATGGCATCAGGTGTGGGCAAGGCCACCAAAGCTACTTCTAAGGCGGCGGTCAAGAAAGCGCCCGTGAAAAAAGCGGCCCGTAAAGCACCTGCCCGAAAGGTGGTTCGTAGATCTGCCAAGTGATTATTGGGTGAATTAAGTTGTTGAAAAGCCATGCACTGCATGGCTTTTTTTATGATCAAATCAAGGCTTTGCTACTCTATAATCCGCGCATTAAGCAGATTGAATAAAAAGGTTAAATATGTTGCTTTGGTTGGTTGCGATTTATTTATTGGCCTCTATTGCCATTGGTCTTTTGAGTGCCAGAAAGGTCCACAGTGCCAAGGACTACATCACGGCAGGACGTAACTTGCCTTTGCACATGGTCTTGGCCATGGTGTTTGCCACATGGTTTGGTGCTGAAACTGTTTTAGGTATATCTGCCACATTTCTTGAAAGTGGTTTTCGAGGATTGATTTCTGATCCTTTAGGTGCCTCACTCTGTTTGGTGATTTTCGGTTTGGTATTTGCTAGACCGCTGTATCGCATGAACCTTTTAACCTTGGGTGACTTTTTTAGGATTCGTTACAACAAACAGACAGAAATGATTCTGTCTTTATGTATTGTGATTTCTTATCTGGGTTGGGTAGCTGCGCAAATCACAGCTTTAGGTCTGGTCTTTAATGTGCTCTCTTATGGTGTGATTAGCCAAACTCAAGGCATGCTCATTGGTTCAGCCGTGGTGCTTTTATACACATTATTTGGCGGTATGTGGTCCGTTGCAATCACCACATTTGTTCAAATGATTGTGATTGTGATTGGTTTACTGATTGTTACTTGGATGGCCGGTGATATGGCTGGCGGTATGGGCAAAGTCATCAGCACAGCCTCAGCCGAAGGCAAGTTTGATTTTTTACCTAAGCTAGAGTGGCTAGACATGATTGCTTGGATTGGTGCTTTAGTCACCATGGGTCTTGGGTCGATTCCTCAGCAAGATGTCTTTGCTAGAGTCAATTCTTCAAAGAATGAACGTGTGGCGGTGTGGGGAACCACTCTGGGAGGTATTTCTTATTTCTTCTTTGCTGCCGTGCCATTATTTTTGGCTTATTCAGCAAACATGATTGATCCCGGATTGGTAGAAAACTATTTGGGTAAAGATTCTCAATTAATTTTGCCAATGTTAATTCTAGAAAGAATGCCCTTTGTGATTCAGGTGATTTTCTTTGGGGCCTTGATATCTGTCATCATGAGTACTGCATCAGGCACTTTGTTGGCCCCTTCTGTGACATTCTCAGAAAACATTCTGAAGTCAGTGGTACCTCACATGAGTGATCGACAGTTCTTGTGGGCCACCAAATTAACCGTGGCTTGTTTTGCATGTATTGTGACCTTCTATGCTGTTTATACCAATGCGTCGATTCACACCATGGTCGAACATGCTTACCGCATTACTTTGGCTGGAGCCTTTGTGCCTTTAGCAGCTGGATTATTTTGGAAAAGAGCCAGCAATCTAGGAGCTGCTCTTGCCATTACCTTTGGTTTGGGTGTATGGTTACTATTGGAGTTCACAGAAGCTGAGTTATTGGTTGACCCGCATTTATTGGGTTTAATCGCTAGCGCAGTTGGCATGTTGATTGGATCGTTCCTGGTGCCCAATCAACATCATCATGACAATTTAAAAATGGGGCATTGACGAACACCATGAAAAAAATCATCTTACTGAGTGCGATTTTTTTGTCGGCCTGTCAGTTGGGTCACAAAGAGACAGCATCAGTCATGGGTGATACTCATTGGACCTTAGAGTTCACTTTATTAAAAAACAATAAGCCCTCAGAAATTAAGACCTATCAATTTGAATCTCGCATGGATTGCTTTAACACCATGTACAGGATGCAAGAAGATGCCAAAAAGGTCAGAAATCAAACAGGAGCAGGACTTTGTTACAAATTGTTTGCTGAAGGCCAAGAGCGAACTGGTAATGATGTTTTATCTCGCCACTGATGATTGATGCGTTTTCAATCAAAGCGCATTGCTTGGTTTAATCAAATCTTTTCTTAAGTAACCTAATTTTTCAGCCTTTTGTAACAAAGCTTCCTCTAATTTGGGGTCTAGTTTTTTTTGTCGGGCCAAAATCCAGAAATATTTTCCAGAAGGTTCGCCAACCAAGACCCAAGAATAGTCTTCTGCTAAATCAATAATCCAATAGTCACCGTAAAAAGGTCTGAAGAAAGAAACTTTTAACTTTGAGTAATTGCTACCTTCAACTACTTTCGCAATGCCATTGGCCACGCTGGTTTTATTTTCTTTTTGACAAGTATTCAAAACGCTGACACGACCATCGTCTCTTAGGGCATACTCAGCTGATACCGTGATGCAGTCAGTATCTTCAAACCAATTAGGCAGGCGATAAATTTCATACCATTTGCCTAGATAGCGATTGAGATCAACAAAGGTAACGCTTTTGAGTGGTTCGGAGGATTGACGATAAACCGCTTGATTGGCGCAAGCACTTAAAATTAGGATGCTTGTCAGTGAAAGTAATAAAAAAGAAATATATTTACGCATAAAGACATCGTAAACCAATTTAAATACTTTATGAAAATTCGTATTTGGGATTTACCTCTTAGACTCTTTCACTGGCTATTGGTGTTGGCAGTGATTGGTAGTTTTATCTCAGTGAAACTGGGCGGTAATGCCATGATTTGGCATGGTCGTTTGGGTTATTTTGTCTTGGTGCTTTTACTGTTCAGAGTGGTGTGGGGTTTTGTTGGTTCTTACTACGCAAGATTTGCTCAATTCGTTAAAAGCCCGCAAGCCATCGTTGATTACTTGAAGAATCCAGATGGTCAAGAGGCCTCAGGTCATAACCCTTTGGGAGCTTTATCGGTTTTGGCATTGATAGGATTGTTTCTAAGTCAGGCGATTGCAGGACTTTTTGCTTCAGATGATATTGCATTTGATGGACCTCTAGCGAAATACGCTTCATCTGGTTGGGTCGAGTGGTTTACCACATGGCATCGCTGGAATGAATGGGTTTTACTTGGCTTAGTCGCACTGCATCTCGGCGCTATTTTTTACTATCAAAAAATCAAACGGATCAATTTGATTCAAGCCATGGTGACTGGAGATAAAGAACTTCGCAAAGGTTCGGATTTGGTACCGCAAGCACAAGATGATCGAGCCATCAGATTGCGAGCCATGGCAATTTTCATCGCCATGGCTACTATTTTGTATTACTTTTTACGATAGTTATCGTGACAAGCTTTACAGGATTTACCTGCTTCACCAAAAGCTTTTTTGATGGAATCAAGGTCGCCTGATTTGGCGGCTGTGTTGAGATCTGCTACAGCTTTTTGCATTTTCTCGCCACCAGCTTTGAATTTATCCATTTCTTTCCAGATTTCAGGCAATGATTTACCGCCTTCCGTGCCTGGGCCGAAAGCTTGCCATGGTAGATGAGCCAAGCTTGCTACGATTGCCGCATTGGCAGCCACTTCATTTTTGTCAAACGGTTTTTCACCCTTGACCACGGCACCAATTCTTGAGAAGTGGTTGCCCATCACCACAAATGTTGCCGCACGGTATTTGATGGCATCTTCTGTTTTGGCAAATTGTGCGTGTGCTGCAGTGGGTAAAGCAAGTGCGACTAATAAACTGGCAATCGTTAATTGTTGACGCATGGTTATCTCCTAAAAAATCAAACGAAAAGGTATTAATAATTGATCTAAAAACCAGTAAGTGGTGGACATGACTGGACGCATCCAAAGTGTACTAATGATATTTGTCAAAACCATGACCAATACAATATAAAAGCCCCAAGGTTCAATTCTGGAGACCATCGCAGCTTGTTTCCATGGTAGCAGACCCACCAAAATTCGGCCACCATCCAATGGTGGTAAAGGGAATAAATTAAAGGCAAACATCACCACATTAACCAATACGCCGGCTTGGCACATCTCTAAAAAGAAACGTTCTGTTAAGGAAATTTTTACCAGTAACAAATAAGCAATCGCCCAAGCAATCGCTTGAATCAGGTTTGATCCAGGTCCAGCTAGGGCAACCCAAATCATGTCCTTTTTAGGATGCTTTAAATTGCCAAAGCGCACGGGAACTGGTTTGGCGTAGCCAAATAAGAAGCTACCCGCTGTGGCAAAGTAAAGCACCAAGGGAACCACAATAGTGCCCACTGGATCGATGTGTTTCAGTGGGTTCAGTGTGACTCTACCCAGTGCATAAGCTGTGTTGTCACCGAATTTTTTTGCGGCATAGCCATGAGCAGCCTCGTGCAAGGTGATCGCAAAAATTACTGGGATGGCATAAATCGCCACCGTCTGAATAATATTGGCAAGATCCATTATTGTGTCGCCATCACGTCGTAACCAGCTTCAAGCACAGCAGCACTCAAAACAGAGGCCTCTACAGAGCTAGAAATTTTGACTAACTGACTTGGAATATCTGTTTCAACCACAGCTTGAGGGTCAATTTTTAAAATAGCTTCTGTGATGGTTTTGGTGCAATGACCACAGTTCATGCCTTTGACGGTTAAGGTGAGTGTCATTTTTGAGCTTTCTTGGTATTCGTAGGACAATCAAACTAATCTTAATTGATGCCATTATGAATCGCATGAGCGAATTAGTCACTTTAAAAATTGAAGGCATGACCTGTGCTTCTTGCGTTGCAAGGGTTGAAAAATCTTTGCTTAAGGTTCCTGGGGTCGAGGCTGCCAGCATTAATTTGGCCACAGAAAAAGCTCAAGTTAGGCTTCAAGCAGGCACTGCTGAACCTGCCAATCAGATTCATTCATTGATTGCCGCGATTGAATCTGCAGGATTCGGCGCGACCATGGCTCAACAGTTTAAAAATCAAGCAACCCCAAAGAGTATTTTTGATTTACACGGGGGCTTGGCTGTTGCATTTGCCCTGGCTTTATCTTTGCCGCTGGCCTTACCGATGTTATTCATGCCTTTCGGGGTGCATTGGGTCCTGCCTGCCTGGGTGCAATTCATGTTGGCGACACCTGTTCAGTTTATTTTGGGGTCACGCTTTTATGTGGCAGGTTTTAAAGCCTTGCGCATGGGTTCTGGGAATATGGATTTGTTGGTGGTCATTGGAACCACGGCAGCTTACGGCTTGAGCATTTATCAGTGGCACTTGTCTGATTGGGGTGATGCTTACACGGCTCATGAGCTCTATTTCGAAAGTTCAGCGATGGTCATTTCATTGGTCATGTTGGGCAAGTGGCTAGAATCCCGAGCAAAACAAGAAACCACGCAAGCCATTTCGGCACTTCAAGCTTTGTGGCCAGATCAAGTCAAGTTATTAAAGCAAGGCAATCTTTCTCAAACAAATTACACAGAAATTTCCATTGAACATATCTTGCCTGGTGATTGGATTTTGGTTTTACCGGGTGAGCGCTTACCTGTCGATGGTGTTGTGCTCGAGGGCCAGAGTGAAGTGGATGAGTCCATGTTGACGGGCGAGTCTCGGTTGATTCATAAAACAATCGATGCTGTTGTAACCGGTGGTTCTATGAATGGTTCTGGGCGCTTGATTATTCGGGCAACTGGCGTGGGTGAAGACAGCACGTTGGCCAAACTAATCAAACTGGTTGAGAACGCTCAAGCTCAAAAAGCCCCAATCCAGCGCTTGGTTGACCGAATCAGTGCTTGGTTTGTTCCTGTGGTATTGGTCCTGGCACTGCTTAATTTTTTATTTCATTATTTTGTTTTGCATCAGTTTGAGCATGCATTGCTTTATTCAGTCGCCATTCTTGTGATTGCTTGCCCTTGTGCTTTGGGTTTGGCCACGCCAGTCGCCATCATGGCGGGCACAGGGGTCGCTGCTAAATATGGCATTTTGATCAAAGATGCAGAGGCTTTGGAATCGGCGCACAAACTTAACATCGTTGCGTTTGATAAAACGGGCACCTTAACAATGGGGCATCCACAGCTCATGTCTTTTCATAATTTGACACAAGGCCAGGTCATTGACGCTGATCTTCATGCTCTCTCCTTGGGTTTGCAAATGGGCAGTGAGCATCCTTTGGCGAAGGCTGTGATTGATTTTGGGCAGGCTCATCACATCAAGCCAGTGAAATTTTCAGATGTAGTTGCGCTGGTGGGGCAGGGTATTCAAGGCAGATGTTTGTCCGGTATTTATCAAGGCCAAACAATTGGGTTGATGAGCTTGCATGCTTTACAAGCGAGCCTAGCTGAAAAAGATTTTGAATCGATTCAACACTGCGCAGATCCTCATTTAAAGCAAGGTCAAAGTGTTTCTTGTTTGGTGAATTACTCCAATCCAGAATTGGCTGTTCTTGCCATCTTTACTTTTGGAGATGATTTAAAACCTGGTGTGATACAGATGATGCAACGATTAAAAGCAATGAACATTAAAACAGTCATGATTTCAGGTGATCACCCAGTTGTGGCTGATGTCATTGCCAAAAAGATTGGGATTGAAGAGGTTTATGCCCAAGTATTACCTGCAGAGAAAGCTCAATTGATTCAGCAATTAAAGTCGAAGAATGCAAATGGATGTATTGCCATGGTGGGTGATGGAGTCAATGATGCCCCCGCTTTAGCGGCGGCTGATGTCGGTATTGCGATGTCTACGGGCAGCGATATCGCCATTCACACTGCTGGCATTACTTTGATGAGGGGTGACCCAGGATTGGTACCCGATGCGATTGAAATTTCAAAGAAAACCTGGCAAAAGATTCAACAAAATCTTTTCTGGGCATTTATTTATAACTTGGTAGGTATTCCATTGGCCGCCATGGGTTATCTGTCGCCGATGTTGGCAGGTGCTGCAATGGCAGCTTCGAGCGTGAGTGTGGTGGGTAATGCATTGCTACTAAAAAAATGGTCTAGAACATCTTAAGATGTTCTAGACCAATCTAGACTTAACAATACAACTTTATAGCGAACAATTCGCTTTGAGAAATTGCTTAGCCGGCAAATGTCTTTAATTGAATGCCTTCTTTTTCCATGATGCGTGCAACCACTGGTAGGTTGGCAATACCCTCTGCATATTTCATGTAGTGAGGATATTGATTAGGGTTGATGCCTGCTAGGCCAGCCCAACGCATGAATGCGACGGCATAAATATCCGCTGGTGATAATTGAGATCCGCAAATAAACTGTTGCCCCTTAGACACCAATTCATTGATTTCATTTAAATAGCCTTTGAACGTTTCTAGTGCCATGGCTTTGACCCCTGCTTTACCCGCTTCATCACCAAAGCGTTCTGGTCTAAAGACGCGTGTAAAAGTAGGATGAACCGTGTTGTTCATCCAAGCCAGCATCGAAAGTGCTTGGGCTTTATCCATGGGGTTGCTTGGAAAAATATTGGCCTTTGGAAAAGTATCATTTAGAAAATTCGTAATTGCCATGACTTGAGTGAGCAACTTACCATCAACAATTAGTGCGGGTACCTGACCTCTCGGATTGATGGCTTTGTATTCAGGTTTTAAATGTTCACCATTCTTCAAATTAATTACTGTGCCATCATAGGTCTGTCCAGAACTTTCCTTGGCAAGTTCTAACATCACATGTGGCACAAAAGAACATGTGCCTGGGCAGTAATACAAATGTAAATTCATTCTTGTCTCCTTTTTTGTTGTAATCTCGAGTATAGACTTTTTAGATCATTTCCATGAGCGCCCATATTCTTAATTCTTTTCACTATTTGCCGCGGCTGCAAAGACAAGCTCATGAGCACAAAGGTCATGCCGGTAAGGTCTTGATTGTAGGTGGTGCGACTGGTATGGCGGGGGCTCCTTTATTGGCTGGCAAGGCGGCACTCTATTCAGGGGCGGGTTGGGTGGTGATTGGTTTTCTGGATGAAAATGTTGTATCGGTGATTGAGGACCAGCCGGAGTTAATGATTCGTGTTGCCAAGGTCGGGTTGATTAATGAAGTGAGGCCTGATGTGGTGGCGATAGGCCCAGGCCTGGGCCAGAGTGATTTATCGAAGCAACTTCTTCAAGAGGCATTGCAATCTCATCATCCCCTGGTGATAGATGCGGATGGCATTCATTTGTTGGCACAACATTCCGATTTATTAGCTTTATTAAAAGCACGACCATCTTTGAGTACAGTTTTGACCCCTCATCCTGGAGAGGCAGCCAGCTTACTTAAAACAAGTGCAGAAAAAGTTCAAGAAAATCGTGAGCAAGCTCTTCAAGACTTGATCAAATTAAGTAATTCGATTGTGGTTCTTAAAGGTCATCAAACTCTCATTGGAGGACCCAATCAAATCACACAGGTTTGCATGAAGGGGAACCCCGGCATGGGTATTGGTGGCATGGGCGATGTACTGACCGGGGTGGTGAGCGCCCTGATTAGTCAGGGGCGTCAGCATCAGTTGAACACTTATGAAGCCACCTCATTGGCGGTTGAACTCCATTCCGAGGCTGCAGATATGCTTGTAAATCAAGGCGTTGGGCCGATTGGTCTGACCCCCATGGAAGTCATTGTTCAAATTCGAAATTTGATAAATATCAAATAATCAGTCTTTTTGATGGATAATACGTTCCATAGGATATTTTTTAACCAGGGAGCTTTGAATGAACGAATGGCACACCGAGAGTAAAGACGAAATCAATAAAAAAATCATCACTTTGGTTGTGATGTTGGCAGCTGCTACATGTTTGGCAATTTTGTTTGCCTTGGCTGCAGCTCACGTTGGTTACCTCATGTAATTCAAACAATACAAACCAATACAAACAAAAAAATGCCTAGGGTTAAAGACCTTAGGCATTTTTCTTATTGGGGTTTTTTAAACAGTTTTTATTTGATCCAGTAACTCTGGCAAAAAGAACTCGCTGATGAGCAGGGGGTGGCCTCGTAACTGATACAGGCTTCTTCGTCCCCAGCCCAATCCTGGACTTTCAGTGATTTGACGAAACACAATCGGGGCTTTGCCTTTTTTAAATAAAACTTCACCCAAAGGTTTGCTGCCCAACTGTAAAACCTCGCGATTGATTCCAGTTGAGCTGGCGGTGGGTAAGACACTGCGAGCAAAAACCACGGGAACATCGTTGACGCAAAGATAGACTTCCCTCACGCGACAACGTCGAATGGGTTTATTGAATAAAACAGTCTCATCTTGAAGTAAGTTTTGAATGCAATCACTCAAGACTGCAACGCTGACACTGGATTGTGTTTTACTGGCAATCAGTTGCGTTAGAGAACTCGCATCACTTAACCAGTCTTGCCAAATAGGTGGCACTGCATGCAGTGCCACGTGATTTAGATTCACCCAAGACTGGCGAAGTTTTTTCATTTAAGCAAATGAGCGCTTTTGACCTGATGGTTTGCCGCCGCCAAATTTTGGTCCTGACGATGGTTTACCTGATCCTGCAAACTTTGGTCCACTTGGTTTGGCAAAGTGATTTTGTTTAAAAGTCTTACCTTCACCATGACGGTTGGATGCATTGCTAGCACCTTTGCCGCCAAAAGATCTGCCAGGACGACCAGAGCCTGGACGATGTGCTGGCTTGCGAGATTTTTCTTGAGGCTCAAGACCAGGAATCACTTCAGCTTGCAATGGTTGCTTGGTGTACTGTTCAATCGCGCGAATCTTTGAACGATCACGGTGTTCAGCCAATGTGATGGCAACACCACTGCGACCTGCGCGACCGGTACGACCAATGCGGTGTACATAATCTTCAGCTTTCATTGGCAAACCAAAGTTAATCACGTGCGTGATGGTTGGAACGTCAATACCGCGAGCGGCCACATCGGTTGCAACCAAAATACGTGTCTGACCTTTGCGCAATGATGTCAAGCGACGATTGCGCACAGCTTGTGGCATTGCGCCATGCAAGGCAGTGGCTTCATGACCGTCGGCACGTAATGAATCAGCAATTGTTTCGCTATCAGCTTGCGTGCTGGCGAAAACAACCGCTTGTTCCATCGTTGGATCTGACAACCAGTGACTCAACAACTTATGTTTGTGAGCCACGCTATCAGCCCAGTGCAAAGTTTGCGCAATGTTCTCGTGCTTATCTTGAGCGCTGGCCAGTTCAATGCGACCAGGATTGTTCATGAGGCTAGTAGCCAATTGCATGATGCGTGGCGCAAAAGTGGCTGAGAACATCAATGTTTGCGCGCGGTTTGCGCACAATTCATGAATGGCTTCGATGTCGTCTTGGAAGCCAAGATCTAACATGCGGTCTGCTTCGTCCACAATCAAGCACTTCACTTTATCCAAACGAATCGCACGGCTATTGCTTAAATCAAGCAAACGACCGGGTGTGGCAACCACTAGGTTGGCACCTTTGATTTGAGAAATTTGTTTACCATAAGGCATACCACCCATGATGGTTGCAATCCGAATACCGCGGGCAAACTTCACTAAATTAATAGCATCCGCACTCACTTGTTGAGCAAGTTCACGGGTTGGGCATAAAACCAACACTTGTGGCTCGGCACGACCAGGGATGGGTTTGCCATTGGGGTTGGCGGCCATCAATTGATGAAGAAGAGGCAATAAGAATGCCGCTGTTTTACCGCTACCGGTCTGGCTGCTCACCATCCAGTCGCCACCGGATAGGGCTGCAGGAATTACTTTTTCCTGAACCGATGTGGCTTGTGTATAGCCCAGGGCCTCAGTGGCCTGAAGGAGGGGTTGGGCTAAGCCCAGTTCTTTAAAACTAATAGTCATAGTGGCGCACATCCCTTGGAAGGGATGTCCTTTCTGTGGTTTGGTCAATTAAGGCATCGACCAACAGACAAACAAAAAGGCATGCAGTTCTCTAATCTAGAACTCTGGCTGGGGGCGATGTTTCATACTACAAAACGGATTATGCCATACTTTCACCTTTATTGCTGCACTGCATAAATGAGCCGTCAGGGAACTGATGGATTGCTTTGCTAAGATTCGTCCCAATTCAATCGTCTTGCATGGAGAAAACATGAGCTTAAATAACGTTCAACCGGGTTCTAAGATCCCAGATCAATTCAATGTCATCATTGAAATTCCTATGAATTCTGACCCAGTGAAGTACGAAGTGGACAAAGAGTCTGGCGCAGTATTTGTCGATCGCTTCATGGGCACAGCCATGCACTATCCATGTAACTATGGCTACATTCCTCAGACTTTGTCTGAAGATGGAGATCCTGCTGACGTGTTGGTGTTGACACCTTTCCCAATCCCTCCTGGTGTAGTGATTACTTGCCGTGCTTTGGGCGTATTACACATGGATGATGAGTCAGGTGGGGACGCTAAGTTGTTGGCAGTACCTACTGAGAAGATTTTGCCTTTGTACTCAAATATCCAAAAATTGGAAGACCTTAACCCGCTAGTGACTCAACAAATTCAACATTTCTTTGAGCACTACAAAGATCTTGAAAAAGGCAAATGGGTCAAGGTTAAAGGTTGGGAAGGCATTGAGGCCGCTCACAAAGAAATTTTGAGCAGCGTCGAGCGCTACAACAAAACCAAGTAATCAAACTCGTCTAACAGGCTTCGTCTTTAAGTTTAGGCGTCGGTCTGCTGACTCAAAACGGAGGCAATGGGATAATGATGTCCATGCCTCCGTTTTTTATTGCTCTCTCTCAATGTAATCCAGTTCTTGGCGATCTGCCAGGAAACGCCAAGCTTATTCTTGAGGCGGCCAAGCAGGCGAATGCACAAGAAGCCAAATTACTGGTGACTCCTGAGTTATCGCTCACGGGATATCCGCCAGAGGATTTACTCTTAAGAGATGCCTTTATTCAGGCTGTCGATGCTCAATTAAAAGCCTTGACCAAAGATTTGGCGGTCTATCCTAATTTGAGAGTTGTGGTGGGTCATCCACAGCGCACCACAAAGGGTCTACAAAACATGGCCAGTGTTTTGTATCGTGGCGAAGTCATGGCGACTTATGCCAAGCAAAAATTACCCAATCATGAAGTATTTGATGAGGTGCGTTATTTTGAGCCTGGACATGATGCTTGTGTGATTGATATCGATGGCATCAAAGTGGGCATCATCATTTGTGAGGATGCATGGCATAGTGGTCCCGCTGCTCAAGCCAAACATCATGGGGCCCAATTATTGGTGATTCCCAATGCATCGCCTTACCATGTCGAAAAACAAAACCTCCGAGAAGGGGTCGCACGAGCCATTACTCTAGAAACTGAGTTGCCCCTGATTTATTTGAATGCTGTGGGTGGTCAAGATGAGTTGGTATTTGATGGGGCTTCTTTTGCTCTGAATAAATCAGGTCAATTGGTGACTTGTTTGCCTCAGTTTCAAGAAACCTTTGGTGTGGTTGAGTTTGCCAACTCTGACCTTATCAAAACAGACATCGCTCAGCTACCCTCTGTGGAAGCGCAGGTATACAACGCCTTGGTTTTGGGGGTGAAAGACTATTTGGGAAAAAATGGTTTCCCGGGAGCCATCATTGGTTTATCAGGAGGTGTTGATTCTGCTTTGGTCTTGGCGATTGCAGTCGATGCTTTGGGCGCTGATCAAGTCAGAGCGGTGATGATGCCATCCCGCTATACCGCCGATATTTCTTGGATTGATGCACGTCAGATGGCTGAAAATTTAGGAGTGCAATACGACGAAATTACCATTGCGCCAATGGTCGACGCTTTTGATACTTCCTTGGCCAAAGAGTTTCAGGGTTTGCCGGTAGATGCCACTGAAGAGAATATTCAGGCCCGCGTGCGGGGAACTTTGTTGATGGCGATGTCTAATAAATCTGGACGCATTGTTTTGACCACGGGTAATAAGAGTGAAATGGCCGTCGGTTATTGCACCCTTTATGGCGATATGGCGGGTGGTTTTGCGGTGATTAAAGACATTGCTAAGACCTTGGTCTATCGCTTGTGTCATTATCGAAATTCATTATCGAAAGTAATTCCAGAAAGAATTCTGACGCGTGCGCCCTCAGCAGAACTAAGGCCCGATCAAAAAGACCAGGACAGCTTGCCAGAGTATGAAATTTTGGATGCTATTTTGAGTCTTTATATGGAACAAGACGAATCCATTGAAGCCATCATTGCCCGGGGCTACTCGGCGGCTGATGTTGAAAAGGTGACACGACTCATCAAAATCAACGAATACAAGCGTCGCCAAGCTCCAATCGGTGTCAGAATTACCCAGCGGGCATTTGGCCGAGATTGGCGTTATCCCATCACCAATCGATTTAGGGCTTAAGATTTATCTGTATTCCAAAAAATTTAGGTATTATCTAAATCAAGCTTTAGGAGACAAGTATGAAACAAATTACTGCAATCATTAAACCATTCAAGTTGGATGAAGTTCGTGAGGGCTTGGCTGAATTAGGCGTCACAGGTTTAACCGTGACCGAGGTCAAAGGCTTTGGCCGTCAAAAAGGTCATACTGAGCTTTATCGCGGTGCTGAGTACGTGGTTGATTTCTTGCCAAAAATTAAAGTTGAAGTGGTGGTCGCGGATGATCGTGTGGAGGCTGTGATCGATGCGATTGTTAAATCTGCTCATACAGGCAAAATTGGCGATGGAAAAATCTTCGTTTCACCGATTGAGCAAGTGATTCGCATTAGAACGGGTGAGACCAACGAATCAGCTGTTTAAGCCAAAAGATTCAAAAACGATATAACCCAACAATCAATAAAGCCCAGAAGATTCTGGGCTTTATTTATTTTGAATGACTACTTTTAGTTTTAGAGATTCTTGTGTTAGAGAGTCTCTAAGTAGCGTTGAGCATCTAAAGCAGCCATGCAGCCTGTGCCAGCGCTGGTGATGGCTTGGCGATAGATGTGATCTTGCACGTCACCTGCTGCAAAAACGCCTGGGATATTAGTGGCAGTGGCATTCCCGACCAAACCAGTTTTGGTTTTGAGGTAACCGTTTTCCATATCCAATTGACCCACAAATAAATCTGTATTGGGTTTATGGCCAATTGCAACAAATACACCTTTGAGAGGAATATCTTTTTTAACGCCCTGTGCATTCGCGATGCGAACGGCCGTGACGCCTGTGTTGTCACCCAATACTTCATCAAGGTGACTATTCCACTCGATCGCTACTTTGCCTTCGGCGACTTTGGCCATCAAGCGATCAATCAAAATAGGTTCGGCGCGGAACTTATCGCGACGATGAATCACAGTCACTTTATTGGCAATGCCTGATAAATAAAGTGCTTCTTCAACAGCTGTGTTGCCACCACCAATCACGCACACATCTTGATTTCTGTAGAAGAAACCGTCGCAGGTGGCACAAGCCGATACCCCTTTACCCATAAAAGCTTCCTCACTGGGTAAGCCAAGGTATTGAGCTGAAGCACCTGTGGCGATGATTAAAGAATCGCATGTGTAGGTACCCGCATCGCCCTCTAGGCGAATTGGCTTTTCAGTCAGAGCGGCAGTATGAATGTGGTCAAAAACAATTTCTGTCTTAAAACGCTCGGCATGCTCTAAAAAGCGTTGCATTAACTCAGGTCCTTGAACCCCGTTGGGGTCGGCAGGCCAGTTTTCTACCTCAGTTGTGGTCATTAATTGACCGCCTTGGGCGATGCCAGTAATTAAAACGGGATCTAAGTTGGCGCGGGCAGCATAAACAGCCGCTGTGTAACCGGCAGGACCGGAGCCTAGGATCAATACTTTTGCGTGTTTAATGTTTTTTGTGCTCATTTTGCAATTATAAGACTTTGATGGTTTCTTGTTGATTACAATCAGGAGAACATGGCCAGAATTGCATCCTCCCAAAATCCTCCTCCTACCCATGGTGGACCGGAAACCCGTTTGACCCGACTCATGCGTGAGGTCAAATGGATTGCATTCACTGCGCTGACTTTGGCCTTATTTGCCGTGTTGGCTAGCTACAGTAAAAGCGATCCTGCGTGGTCACATGCCAATCAAGTTGCCAATATCTCAAATATTGGTGGTCGAGTAGGTGCTTGGTTGGCCGACATTCTGTTTTATGTCTTTGGTGCTTCTGCCTATTGGTGGGTCATTCTGCTTCTTAAACGCGCCGTTCGTGGCTGGCAAGAGCTGACTGCGGCCAAGTTGCCGGGCAATGCATTGGAGGCTGAGCCCTTTTTGCCACGTTTTTTAGGTTTTGGTTTAACCATGGCTTCTAGCATGGCCCTTGAATCAATCCGCATGCACAGCATGACCATGAACTTGCCTAGACCTCCCGGAGGTGTTTTGGGTGAACTCTTGGGCGACCCGTTGCAAATGGCTTTGGGTTTCACAGGATCCACTTTGGTCTTGTTGGTGTTGATGGCCATGGGCATGTCTTTATTTTTAAGATTTTCTTGGTTGACCTTGGCTGAGCAAATTGGCCGTTTCTTAGAAGTTTCATGGATGCGTTTGCGTCAAAGAAGGGAATCTGAGGAAGACCGTCGCATTGGTGAGCAGGCAGCAGAAGAGCGTGAAGAAATCGTTGAAGAAGAGCGCGTCAAAATTGAAGAATTGCCACCCGTGCCAATTTATCGAGCTCCTCTGAGCGTTGTGAAGAGCGAGCGTGTTGAGCGCGAAAAACAACAACCTTTGTTTGCCGAGATTGCCGATTCTGAATTGCCGCCACTTTCATTATTGGACCCTGTGCCTCCTGTGAAGGAGACAATTTCAGCGGATACATTGGAGTTCACATCTCGACTCATCGAGAGAAAACTCAAAGAATTCAATATTGAAGTCAAAGTGATTTCTGCGCACCCAGGTCCTGTGATTACCCGCTATGAGATTGAACCAGCGATGGGCGTCAAGGGTAGCCAGATTGTGAACTTGCAAAAGGATTTGTCTCGCGCTTTGGGTGTCTTGAGTGTGCGAGTGGTCGAGACGATTCCCGGCAAAACTTGCATGGGCTTGGAGTTGCCTAATCCCAATCGTCAAGCGGTTCACCTCACTGAAATTTTGAGCTCACGTGTTTATAACGACAGTGCGTCTTTATTGACTTTATCTTTGGGTAAAGACATTGCTGGTGCTCCTGTGGTGGCTGACTTGGCCAAAATGCCTCACTGCTTGGTAGCAGGTACCACCGGCTCTGGTAAGTCTGTGGGTATCAACTCAATGATTTTGTCTTTGCTTTACAAAGCCAAGGCCGATGAAGTTCGTCTCATCATGGTGGACCCAAAAATGTTGGAGATGTCTGTGTACGAAGGCATTCCACATTTGCTATGTCCTGTGGTGACGGATATGAAGCAAGCGCACAACGCTCTTAATTGGGCCGTGATTGAAATGGATCGTCGCTATAAATTGATGAGTAAATTTGGTGTGCGTAACTTGGCTGGCTTTAATAAAAAGATTGCAGATGCTGAAGCCAAAGATGAGCACCTATATAACCCATTCAGTTTGACCCCCGATGATCCCGAGCCACTTCATAAAGCTCCTGTGATCGTGATTGTGATTGATGAGCTGGCTGATTTGATGATGGTGGTGGGTAAGAAGATAGAAGAATTAATTGCTCGCATCGCTCAAAAAGCACGTGCTGCCGGAATTCATCTTGTCTTGGCCACTCAGCGTCCGAGTGTGGATGTGATCACCGGTTTGATAAAGGCCAACGTGCCCACCCGCATTTCTTTCCAGGTCAGCAGTCGCATTGATAGTCGCACGATCTTGGATCAACAAGGTGCTGAGAGCTTGTTGGGTATGGGTGATATGTTGTACATGGCCCCAGGTACTGGTTTACCTATTCGTGTGCATGGTGCCTTTGTGACTGATGATGAAGTGCATCGTGTGGTGACATGGCTTAAAGATAAGAATGGCCCACCCAATTACATCGAATCTATTCTTGAGCCTCAAGCTGAGATGGATGCTAGTGGCAGTGAAGCTTCTGCAAGTGGTGAGGCTGATCCTTTGTACGACCAAGCAGTGGCCATCATTTTGGAAAATAAACGAGCCTCAATTTCTTTGGTGCAACGCCATTTAAGGATTGGTTACAACCGAGCGGCTCGTCTTTTGGAAGATATGGAACGTGCTGGCTTGGTTTCTAAGATGGGTAGCAACGGTAATCGAGATATTTTGGTGCGAGCTCCCAGTGATAATTGATCATGCCAAAAGCACATCAACATAAAACAAAGCATTTCCTGATTGCATGTGTCATAGGCCTATTGGCCTGTTCAACAGCCATGGCTGACGAAGGCATTCGTCAATTCAAAGAATTTATTGCAACGGTCAATAATGCCGAAGGGGAGTTTACCCAGCAGCAAATTAGACCCTCTAAAACAGGCGATGCTGCCCCTAAGGTTTTACGTAAAAGTCAGGGTCGTTTTGTTTTTCAAAAACCAGGTCAATTTGTTTGGGAGACCACCAAACCTTTTGAGCAAAAAATCATCGCAGATGGCCAAAAACTATTGTTGTGGGATAAGGATTTGAATCAGTTGACCATTCGGCCTGCGGACAAAGGCTTAAGCGCAAGCCCAGCAGCCATTCTTTTTGGTCAAGTGGCGGTTGAAGAGCATTTTGACTTGATCTCGGGAGGTCAAAAGGGCGGTATGTTTTGGATTGAATTACAGCCCAAAAATAAAAATAACCGGCAGCTGCCCTATGGCCGAATCGGCATTGGCATGAGTAATGGTCTGCCTATGGGCCTTGAGTTGCACGACAACTTTGGTACGATTGTTCTCATTAACCTGAGTAAAATTCAAATTAACAAAAGCTTAGGGGCGAATGTATTTAAATTCACCCCGCCACCGGGCGCTGATGTTTTAAACGCCCAATAATTAAAAATTGCATTGAGAACTTCATGATTGATATTCAGCTTTTACGTAAAGACATTGACGCTGTTGCCCAACGCTTGGCAGATCGAAAATTTATTTTAGAAAAAGATAAATTCATGGCATTGGAGTCTGATCGCAAGCAAGTGCAAAGTCGCACAGAAGAGCTGCAAGCCAAACGCAACCAATTGGCCAAGGCCATTGGTATGAAAAAAGGCAAGGGTGAGGATGCTTCTGCCGAAATGGCTGAGTCTGGCAGCGTTAATCAAGAGTTGGCTGACTTGACTGAAAAGCTGACAGTCATCCAATCTGATCTCAATGATTTCTTGATGAATATTCCCAATATTCCTCATGAGAGTGTGCCAACGGGAAAAGATGAAAGTCATAACTTAGAAATCACCCGCTGGGGCACGCCCCCCACTTTTGATTTTCCAATCAAAGACCATGTTGATTTGGCGACCCCTTTAGGTTTGGATTTTGATAATGCGGTGAAGGTGACTGGTTCTCGTTTCGCCGTCCTGCATGGGCACATTGCGCGCTTGCATCGTGCTTTGGCGCAATTCATGTTGGACAACCATCTGCAAGTCGGTTATCACGAAGTCTACGTGCCCTTTATCGTGAACGCCGACTCTATGCGTGGCACAGGCCAGCTACCCAAATTTGAAGCTGATTTATTCAAGGTGCCCCGCAAAGTGGGTGGCGACGATCAGGATGAATCAGTTGAAGCTACTTATGAAAATTTTTATTTGATTCCTACGGCGGAAGTTCCTGTTACCAATTTAATGCGTGACACGATCACGCCCGCTGAACAATTGCCCAAAAAGTTTGTGGCTCATACCCCTTGCTTTAGATCTGAAGCGGGCAGTTACGGTCGTGATACCCGCGGAATGATTCGTCAACATCAGTTTGAAAAAGTTGAGCTGGTACAAATTACCAAGCCTGAAGAGTCCATGGTGGCCCTAGAGGCCTTAACTGCCAATGCTGAAGCTATTTTGCAAAAGCTAGAGTTGCCTTATCGCAAAGTATTGCTATGTACTGGCGACATGGGCTTTGGCAGTACTAAAACTTATGATTTAGAAGTTTGGTTGCCCGCTCAAAATACTTATCGCGAAATCAGTTCTTGTTCAAACATGGGTGACTTCCAGGCAAGAAGAATGCAAGCTCGTTTTAAAGTAGGGCAAGGTAAGCCTGAGTTAGTTCATACGCTCAATGGTTCTGGGTTGGCTGTAGGAAGAACGGGTGTGGCCATCATTGAGAATTACCAACAAGCCGATGGCAGTGTGAGAGTTCCAAAAGCATTGCAACCTTACATGGGTGGCTTGGAAATCATGTCGCCTTAAAACGGTGCATGCCTTGAATTAATTGGCGAATTTTATGCTATAAGCCTTCAACCCAAGATAATACATAGGTGAAACCCTAAAGAAGGTTATAAATACTAGCTCCTAGTCAGATTCTGTGATTTAATACGTGCAGTACAACAGTTATAAAATTTTTAATAAAAATTCTGACTGCTTGTATATACTCCCAGTTCCAATGTTGAAAGGTAAATAATGAATAAAGCTGAATTAGTAGAAAAAATTGCAAAAGACGCCGACATTTCTAAAGCATCTGCTGAGCGTGTTTTGAATACATCAATCGAGACAATCATTAAAGCTGTTACTAAAGGTGACAAAGTTCAATTGATCGGTTTTGGTACTTTCGGTTCAGGCAAGCGTGCTGCACGTACAGGCCGTAATCCAAAGACTGGCGAAGCCATCAAGATTGCTGCAGCTAAGACTGTTAAGTTCACAGCTGGTAAAGCATTCAAAGACGCTGTTAACAAGCGCAAGTAATTCCTCATTCGTGAGATTAAAAAAGGCTGCCTAGGCAGCCTTTTTTAATGACCCAAATTTCATCACTCTATTCATCAAGCTTTTCATCAGGCTATCCCTCAGAACATTCATCAGGCAAAGCGCTCGGCCAAGCTGGTTAATCCAATTTCTTCTAGGATTTTTGCTTTTCTCTCACTAGCTTTTTTGCCTGGCAAGTTCTTTTGCGTTGCAATAATTAATTCGTTTTTCATGGAATGTTCCCATCCCACCAATTCTGTGACCGTCACATCAAAGCCATGAGATTCCAATTGAAGGCAACGTAACACGTTTGTAATATGGCTGCCAAATTCTCGTGTGTGAATGGGGTGGCGCCAAATTTCTGACAATTCATTTTTGAGTGATTGTGATTTGGTTTTTCTTAGGCTGGCGGCGACTTCTGCTTGGCAGCAGGGAACCAAAACAACATGCTTGGCTTTCTTGGTCAAGGCAAAGCGAATGGCATCATCGGTGGCCGTATTGCAAGCATGTAAGGCGGTGACCACATCAATTTCAGCTGGTAATAAAGGGGAGGTCAGCGAGTTTTCAGCGCTGAGATGAAGGAATGACATGTTGTCAAAATGTAGACGTTCAGCCAGATTCTGAGAACTTTTAACTAAATCTTCACGAACTTCAATGCCAATAATGTGGGTGGGCTTCTTTTGTAATTTACAAAAAAGATCATTCAGAATAAAACCTAAATAAGATTTACCAGCACCATGGTCCACCAAAGTCATGGACTCTTTTCGGTCTAATACCTCTTTAAGAAGCGGTTCAATGAATTGCACCAAGTGGTTGACCTGTTTTAATTTGCGACGACTATCTTGGTTAAGTTTGCCGTCACGAGTCAAAATATGCAGCTCTTTGAGCAATTCGACCGATTGTGTGGGTCGAATTTCATGTTTTTGGGCAGGGGGTGCTTTTTTCTCGCTTGGATTGCTCATGTCACTGGCTTGATAGATTTAAAGTTCCGATTGATTCTAATAAATGACCTTAAAGGCCTGTCTAAACTAAACTATAGGGCTATTTGATTGAAAAGCCTATGAATTACAGTAACGACATTGTCCGCGAAGTCGCAAGACGCAGGACTTTTGGCATTATTTCCCACCCTGATGCCGGTAAAACGACTTTAACTGAGAAACTCTTGATGTTCTCAGGAGCCATCCAATTGGCGGGCACCGTGAAAGCTCGTAAGAGCGGACGTCATGCCACTTCAGATTGGATGGAAATTGAAAAGCAACGCGGTATTTCCGTGGCCAGCTCGGTCATGCAATTTGAGTACCGTGATCATGTGGTGAATTTATTGGATACACCTGGTCACCAAGATTTCTCTGAAGATACTTATCGAGTATTGACCGCGGTTGACTCCGCCTTGATGGTGATTGATGCGGCCAAGGGTGTCGAAGAGCAAACCATCAAACTATTGAATGTGTGTCGTATGCGACACACTCCCATCATTACTTTTGTCAACAAAATGGATCGTGAAACCAGAGATCCAATGGAGTTGTTGGACGAGCTAGAGTCCGTCTTGAAGATTGAATGTGCACCAGTGACTTGGCCCATTGGCATGGGAAAGAATTTCCGCGGTGTTTACCATTTGATCAATGATGAAATTTTGCTATTTGCAGCGGGTAATGATCGCGCTGATCAAGAATTTGTGGTGATGAAGGGCATTGATAACCCTGAACTACATCAGATGTTCCCTGATGAAATGGCGCAATTAAAAATGGAAGTCGAGTTGGTTCAAGGAGCCTCACACCCATTTGATTTGCAACGCTTCTTAAGTGGTCTACAAACCCCTGTTTTTTTTGGTTCTGCCATCAACAACTTTGGGGTGCGTGAGATCCTCAATGCTTTGTTAGATTGGGCGCCAGCCCCTCGTGAACGAGATGCCACGGTTCGATCAGTGGATCCACGAGAAGAAAAGTTCAGTGGCTTTGTGTTCAAAATTCAGGCAAACATGGATCCTGCTCACCGAGACCGCATCGCATTCTTGCGAGTCTGTTCAGGTAAGTTTGAACGTGGCATGAAAATCAATCATTTGCGCATCAATCGTGATGTGAAGGTCTCAAATGTGGTGACCTTCATGGCCTCTAGTCGCGAGCAAGTCGAAGAAGCCTATGCCGGTGACATCATTGGTTTACCCAATCATGGCAATATGCAAATTGGCGATAGTTTTTCAGAGGGGGAGGCCTTACAGTTCACAGGCATTCCTTACTTTGCGCCAGACTTCTTTCGGGTCGCCAGAATTCGTAATCCAATGAAGATTAAGCAATTGCAAAAAGGTTTGCAACAGTTGGGTGAAGAAGGTGCCGTGCAAGTGTTCAAACCTGTGAATAGTAGCGATTTGATTCTGGGGGCGGTGGGTGCACTTCAATTTGAAGTGGTGGCCAGTCGTCTGATGAACGAGTATGGCGTCGATGCTGTGTTTGATACAGCCAGTATCAACTGTGCAAGGTGGGTAACGTGTGATGATAAAAAAATCATGACAGACTTTCAAAATTCATCGGCAGGACATCAGTTGGCACTTGATGCGGCGGATAACTTGGCTTATTTGGCGAGTTCAGCCGTGAATCTAAGAGTCACTCAAGAGCGTTGGCCACAGATTGTTTTTCATGAGACCCGCGAACACGCGGCCAAGCTTAGTTAAGATTCTCTTATGACTTCTACTTCAGCCAAACCAACTTTACCTGTCGTCGTGATTGGCGCCGGTTTGGCGGGCCTGACGGTCGCTTTAGAACTTGCAAAATCACAGCAAGTCATCATTATGGCCAAGCGAGGTTTATCTGAGTCAGCCACGGCTTGGGCTCAGGGCGGTATTGTGGGTGTCTTAGATCAGCAAGATAGCGTAGATGCACACGTCAAAGACACTGTGGAGGCTGGAGCAGGTTTGGTGGTGGAGGCAACGGCGCGATACATCGCAGAACGCAGTGCCGCTGCCATTGATTGGTTGGTTTCTCAAGGCGTGCCTTTTACAACCGATCCTGCAGGTCCTAAAGGACTTCATTTGACTCGTGAGGGTGGTCATAGTCATCGTCGCATTGCACATGCAGCTGATGCCACTGGCAAAGCCATTCATGAGGTTTTATTAGATAAAGCCAAAGCTCACCCCAATATTCAGCTGTTAGAGCGTTGGATGGCCCTTGATTTAATTACCAATCGCCACTTAAAAAATAAGAAGAATGCGCGCGCTGATCGTTGTTATGGTGTGTATGCCTTGGATATTTCCAGTGGAAAAATTGAAGCCATTTCCGCTTCGGCTGTGGTTTTGGCCACAGGGGGCGTTGGTAAGGTTTACCGATATACCAGCAACCCTGAAACAGCCACAGGCGATGGTATTGCGATGGCCTGGCGTGCCGGGTGTCGTGTGGGCAATATGGAGTTTGTCCAATTTCATCCCACGTGTTTGTATCACCCACAAGATAGAACTTTCTTAATTACTGAAGCCTTGCGTGGGGAGGGCGCTCAACTGAAGTTACCAGACGGCACTCGTTTCATGCCCAGTCATGATGAACGTGCTGAATTGGCGCCCAGAGACATCGTGGCTCGTGCCATCGACTTTGAAATGAAGAAGCATGGTTTGGATTACGTTCTATTAGATGCGACTCACTTGGGAGAAGAGTTTTTGAAAGAGCATTTCCCCACCATTTATGCACGATGTGCTGCATTGGGCATTGATATTGCTAAGAATCCTATCCCGGTGGTGCCTGCGGCTCATTACACCTGTGGTGGTGTGGTGACGGATTTAGAAGGTAAGACAGATTTAACAGGTTTATATGCCGTAGGAGAGGCCACTTACACAGGCTTGCATGGCGCCAATCGTTTGGCAAGTAATTCATTGCTAGAGTGTGTGGTGATAGGCAAATCAGCGGCCGCACAAATTCAGCAGCATCCGTTAAAAGAGGTACCCGAAGTGCCAGCTTGGGATGAAAGCCGTGTGGAAGACGCAGATGAAAGTGTGGTTATTTCTCATAACTGGGATGAGTTGCGCTTATTGATGTGGAACTATGTGGGGATTGTGAGAACCAATCGTCGCTTAGAGAGAGCCTTGCATCGCATTGAGTTGTTACAAAGTGAAGTGCAAGAATATTATGCAAACTTCAGGGTCACCAGGGATTTGCTCGAGCTCAGAAATCTATTGAGTTGTGCTGAGCTGATTGTGCGCTCTGCATTGATGCGCAAAGAAAGTCGTGGATTACATTACAGTCGTGATTACCCACAAAGTTGGACGGTGTCTTACCCAACCATTTTGACACCACTCAATCGCCATTGATTTTTTGTCAGTGAATTCGCTGTTATTGCACTCTCAAAGAGAAATCAACAGCCATCACGTCTTTGGTTAGCTTACCAATTGAAATTCGATCAACACCAGTGGCAGCGATTGCTCGAAGTTGGCTTAAGCCAACACCTCCAGAAGCCTCAAGAAGTGCTGCTCCTTTGGTGATGGCCACAGCTTCGCACATTTGTTCCAGACTGAAGTTATCAATCAAAATACTTTGAGCTCCTGCGGCCAAAGCTTCTTGTAGTTCGTCTAAATTTTCAACCTCTACCTGAATATCAACCCCTGAATTCAAGGCTTGAGCAGCTCTCAAGGCAGCTGTTACGCTGCCAGCAGCGGCAATATGATTTTCTTTAATTAGAATGCCATGCCACAGGGCCAAACGTTGATTCTTGCCACCACCCACTGTTACGGCGTATTTTTGAGCTTGGCGCAGACCTGGGATGGTTTTTCTGGTATCTAGAACTGCACAGCCATGAGGGTTAGGGCTGGCACCTTCAATCGCTTTGACATGTTCACGCGTGATGGTCGCTGTCCAAGAGAGTGTTTGTAAAAAATTAATGGCTGGACGTTCTGCTGACAACAAAGCTCTGGGTTTAGCGGTGATGTCACAAACAGTCGAATCTGCCTTCATCTCATCACCCTCTTGATAGTGCCAGTGGATGATTGATTGAGGATCAAGTTGCTTTAAACATCCTTCAAACCATGCTTGTCCGCAAAGAATGGCTTCTTGACGAACGATTAATTTGGCCTTTATGAGACCTTCGTTTGGCACCAATTGTGCAGTCCAATCGCCGGTGCCCATGTCTTCCATCAGTGCATCGCGAATATTGCGCTCGCGCGCTTCTGAAAGTGTTTCGTTGTGATCAAACATAAATAAATTTCAAATTTAAGCGGCGCCAATATTTTTTACAAAGCCATGCTGTGCTTTGGCTAAAAGTTCAGGGTGATTGGCGGTAAAGGAAAGCATTTTTTCAATGCAAGTGATTGCTTTGCTGCGAATCGTCTCTTCAATCAAAATTTCTCCTGATTGATCTAGTAAGCAATCCAAGATTCCTTGAAGCCCATTCATGGCCATCCAAGGACAATGTGCACAACTCTTGCAGGTGGCGCTATTGCCGGCAGTCGGAGCTTCAATCAATATTTTTTCAGGCGCCAATTGACGCATGCGATGCAAGATACCTTTGTCTGTGGCCACAATGTATTCTTGGGCACTTCCCTCAACCACAGCTTTGATCATTGCTGAAGTGGACCCCACCACATCCGCCAAATCAACCACATGAGCCGGCGATTCTGGATGAACTAGAACTTGAGCCAAGGGATGTTTCTTTTTTAGGGTTTCTAGTTCAAGTGCTTTGAATTCATCATGAACAATGCAGTGACCTTCCCAAAGAAGCATGTCTGCACCTGTTTGGTCTTGAATGTATCTTCCCAAATGACGGTCAGGTGCCCACAATATTTTTTTACCGGCTTGGTGCAATTGATGAACAATGGCTAAAGCACATGAGCTGGTGACCATCCAATCGGCTCTGGCTTTTACTGCAGCGCTGGTATTGGCATAAACCACCACTTCACGATCTGGGTGAGCGTCACAAAACTGATTGAAGTCTTCTGCCGGACAACCCAAATCAAGTGAACAGGTGGCATCTAGATCTGGCATGAGAACTGTTTTTTCTGGACTCAAAATTTTGGCAGTTTCGCCCATGAATTTCACGCCCGCCACAATCAACTTTTTAGCAGGATGGTTTTTTCCAAAACGGGCCATTTCTAAGGAGTCAGCCACGAACCCGCCGGTTTCCCAAGCCAAGTCTTGAATGTCGCCATCGACATAATAGTGAGCCACCAAAACAGCATTTTGCTGAATGAGTTCTGATTTAATGGCTTGAATTACCTGCTTTTTTTGTTCTTCTTGAAGAGGTTTTGGGGTTTTTGCCCAAGCCTGAGCAATACAAGTTGCCCCAGAAGCATCTTGTTTGGGGTAATCAAATAATTCTGTGTTCATGTATGAATATTAAGGCAATTTTTCAAATTGCCTCTAAAGCTAATTGAGATGTCATTGAAATACGATAGAGTAATGCAAATAGATCTAAAATATGAGAGTCAATGGAGACAATCTATGTTTGGCAAAAGAAAATCAAACTTGCTAATACCAACCAATGAACGGTTTGATACCTTGATTGGTAAAACCTCAGAAATCTACGGTCGCATGGTCGTGGGTGAGAGCTTGCGCATTGACGGCAAAGTGGTGGGTAATATTGAAAGCGAAGAGAACTCTAAAGTCACTGTGGCTATCGGCGAAAGCGGTGAAGTCATTGGAGATATTTTTGCTCATCGCGTCATGATTGCAGGCAAGGTGGAAGGGAATATTTACGCCACCGAACGTGTTGAATTTCATCAAACAGCTCAGGTTCGTGGTGATGTCACTTATGGCTCTATTGGTATCGAACATGGTGCCAAGGTATTGGGCTTGGTGATTCAGCAAGTCGATAAAAAAACTGCCAATCAAGCCTCGGATGTCATCCGAGCAATGCAAGAAAAGCGCTAACCCCATGAGGTTGAAGACTGCTTAAGTAATTAGATGACCAAAGAATTAAAAAAGCTCACCAATCGGTGAGCTTTTTGATTGCAGCAGAGAAAATCAATTGAACGTCAATATTCAATGACTTTCAATTCATCGCGTTACTTGCGTTTTAGATCGCCCTTGACCGTGCCACCACGTTGAATGGTGATGCTGCTATAAGTAATCGCGCCATCTACAGTGGCTCGGCCACCAATCACGATATCGCGACAACTCACAGTACCTGCCAAGCGACCTTTGACGTTTATGCTGTCAGCGCTGACTGTGCCATCGACATAGCCATTCGCACCAATTAAAAGAGTTTGAACGGCCAAATTTCCTTTAAATGTACCGTCAACAGTAATTGAGCCACCAGACTTCATGTCACCTGTGAACTCAAAACCTTCACTGATGATCGAAGGTTTCAGTGAAGTTGGAGTGTTCTGTTGTGGAGTTGATTCTTCAGTTGAAGTATTTTCAACTGATTCTGCTGATTCATATTGTTCTGATGAAAATTCTGAATTTTCATTCTCTGTTTTTTTGCCAAACATATTCAGTCCCTAATGAAAGCTTAAGAAGCGCTGTAACCGCTGTCAGATTTAAGAAGATTACCTTGTAAATCGCCACCTTTTTCAATTTCAATCTCAGCGTATTGAACTGTGCCAATGACTTTGCCCGTGGATCGGATGAACAAAGATTTTTTAGCGGACAGGTTGTCATGGATTTCGCCGCGTACGTCGACCACTTCAGCAGTCACTTTACCCTTAAGAACTCCAGTGCTTCCCACGAGGATTTCGCGCGCAGTCAATTCGCCTTCAATGGTGCCAGAAATAGAAGCAATGTCAGGAACTACAAAAGTGCCTGTTAATTTCACGCCTTCGCCCACTGTTAGGCATCCATTTTGATTGTTATCCGCCATAAAACCCCCTAAAAAATGATTAAATTGTCACAATGGGCAAATTTTACAGCGAATATGCCTCTCTCAAGGTAGAATCCGCACCCGGAGGAAAATTTATGCAAAGAGTGATGTTGCGTGCCAAATTGCACCGCGTAACGGTGACAGAGGCTGATTTAGAGTACGAAGGTTCATGTGGGATTGATGAGGATCTCATGGAGGCTGCTGATATGCGCGAGTTTGAGCGCATTGAGCTCTATAACATCAATAACGGCGAGCGCTTTTCAACATACATCATTAAGGCTGCTCGAGGCTCAGGTGCAATTTCTTTGAATGGCGCGGCTGCACGTAAAGCGCATGTGGGTGATTTATTGATTATCTGCACCTATGGCCCAATGTCTGAAACAGACGCCAAGTCTTTTGTGCCTAAGGTTGTTCTAGTCAATGAAAAAAACAAAATCAAAGAAATCAAAAAAATAACCATCTAAACAAAATATCAATTGCCTTAGAAAGGCAATTGAGCATCTGCCTTGACGCCTAAGAAAACTCGCTTAAATTCAGCCTGAATTCTTTCAATCGCTGCTTGAGTATCCGCTTCAAAGCGCATCACCACTATTGGAGTCGTGTTGGATGGGCGGGCCAAGCCAAAACCATCGGCATATTCCACTCGCACACCATCAATGGTATTCACAGATTCCGCAGATTCAAACAAGGACTGATGACCTGAGACTACTTTGGCTTTGATTTTGTCTAATAAAGCAAATGCTTCACCTTCAGCGCATGGCATTTGTAATTCTGGGGTGCAAATGGCATCAGGAAGTTCTGTCAATGTGGCGTTCAAATCTTTTTCGGCACTCAGTATTTCGAGTAAGCGTGCGCCGGTATAAAGCCCATCGTCAAAACCATACCAACGATCTTTAAAGAAAATGTGACCGCTCATTTCTCCCGCTAAAGGTGCGCCGGTTTCTTTCAGTTTTGCCTTGACCAAAGAGTGCCCAGTTTTCCACATCAATGGCACACCACCGGCTGCTTGAACATAAGTTGCTAGATTGCGGGTGCATTTGACGTCATAAATAATTTGCGCGCCAGGGTTGCGAGACAAAACATCTTTTGCAAACAACATCATTTGGCGGTCGGGAAAAATCACTTCTCCACTCTTGGTGACAACGCCCAAGCGATCGGCATCCCCATCAAAAGCCAAACCAATTTCGTTATCAGTCATCTTCAAGTTCTGAATTAAATCTTGAAGATTTTCTAAGTGAGCCGGATCGGGGTGATGGTTGGGGAAAGTGCCATCCACGTCACAGAATAATTCTTCAACTTCGCAACCTAATTCACGAAATAAGCGTCCAGCAAATGCGCCACCGACACCATTTCCACAATCAACCGCAATCTTGATTTTTCTTTTGAGTTTGACATCCCCCACAATGCGTTGCAAATATTCTGGGAAGATGTTGTATTCAGTGCGTTGGGCTGATTGTGGGCTGGCAAAATTCTTGGCAATGATTCGTTCGCGCAATGCTTGAATTTGCTCGCCATAAATGGCTGAGCCAGCCAATACCATCTTGAAGCCGTTGTAATCTGGTGGATTATGGCTTCCTGTGATCATGATGCCGGATTTGGCAGTTTGACCATTCATGCTCAAATGAGTGCCAAAGTAAACCATGGGGGTGGCCACAACGCCTAAGTCAATCACATCCACGCCCACGGATAACAGACCTTCTGTTAAGCCCTTCATCAGAGAAGGGCCTGATAGGCGGCCATCACGACCAACCACGATTGTGCGCTCACCAAGTTCACGCATGGCGCTACCAAACGATTGGCCAATCAAATGGGCAATGCTTGGATCAAGCGTCTTATCAATCACGCCACGAATGTCATAAGCTTTAAAAATAGAAGGAGAGAGTTCCATCGGACCTACCAATGTTTTAAGAGTTGAGCCATTTGATGCGTGCAGCTGTGATTTCGTCAATGCCATCTAAATTGGGATTGTCACCTTTGAGTGCTGCTTGTATGGGTTTAGCCAATCTTTTCCCTAATTCAACCCCAGGTTGATCAAAGCTATTCAAATTCCAAATAGCGCCCAAGCAAATGGCGCGATGTTCATACAGAGCCAGCAATGCACCCAAATGATAAGCATCTAATTTCGGCAACCAAATTAAATTACTTGGACGGCCACCTGGGCAAGAGTCATAAGCAAATTGCTCAGTTGAACCATTGGCCAATGCTTGCGCTTGCGCCAAACAGTTGGCCACCAAAGATTGGTGATGTTCCTTGGCTTCGGGCAAGTCACTCATAGGTTGTTTGATCGCAATAAAGTCGACTGGAATGATTTGATTGCCTTGGTGAAGCATTTGGAAGTAACTGTGTTGAGAGTTACTGCCGGCACTTCCAAATACGACTGGCGAAGTCGGGTCACATGTTTGGCCATCCAAAGTCACGGTTTTGCCATGACTTTCCATTTCTAACTGCTGTAGCCACTCAGGCAAAAAGCGCAAAGCATGGGCATAAGGAACAATCGCTTTGGCAGTAATGCCATGTTGCTGTTGATTGTGGATTAAAGTCAAAGCCAAAATCAAAGGCATGTTTTCATCCGCAGCAGCATTTAAGAAATGCTGATCCATGGCGTGAGCGCCTGCTAAAAACTCTTTAAAGGTATCAAACCCAAACTTAATGGCAATCGGAAATCCAACGGCTGACCAAACTGAGAAGCGACCACCGACCCAATCCCAGAAAGGATAAATATTCTCTGGGGCAATTCCAAATTCTTCAGCGGCTTTGGGGTTGGCAGTGATGCCAATCAAGCATTTTTTGAGCTGAGAGGAAGACACTTGGTGAAGCTTTAACCAATTGATCACGGTTTGAGCATTTCGAATAGTCTCAAGTGTTGTAAATGTTTTTGAGGTGATGAGAACTCGCGTGCTACGGGGTTGTGCTTTCGCCAATGCAGTCGCCAGTTCAGCGCTGTCCACATTAGCAACAAAGTGCAAGCGAATCGATTTGCTGTCTTTGGGGTTGACTTGATACAAGGCGTCACAGACTAAGCGGGGCCCCCAATCTGAACCCCCAATGCCCAAACAAATCACATCAGTGATGCCAATTAATTGATTGCAAAACCCTTCGATGCGTTGCCAAACGCCTTTAACCAAAGGCATGACATCTTCGCCATCGACCATCATGGGTTGATTCGAAAGATTGCGCAAAGCGGGGTGCATGGCAGCACGCCCTTCGGATTGATTAATGGCGCTACCAGAGAAAATGGCGTCTCTTCTTTTGAAGACTTCTTTCGATTGGGCCATATCAATGAGTTGACGCCATTGGGTGTCATCAATTTTTTGATATGCCGTATCTAGTACAAGGTCTACAGCGCTAATTAATTTGGACATTTATGAATTTTAACAAGGTCAGATGACGTAAAAGTGAAAAAAATCACTCGTTAGTTTCAGATACCTTATAATCTACGCTTTTGGAAGCTTGGCAGAGTGGTTGAATGCAGCAGTCTTGAAAACTGCCGAGGATGCGAGTCCTCCGTGAGTTCGAATCTCACAGCTTCCGCCACATACCCAAAACCTCCCTTGCTTGTCGCTGGGAGGTTTTTTATTTCAAAAACAACATTTGTAAATCATTCAAATATTGCAAGCCCAGAGGACTGGCTTTGATGGTGCTTGGGTCTAAATCCAAAAGTCCCTTTTTCACGGCAAGCTCCATCGCTTGATTGATGACGGCAATTTCTAAGCCAGTTTTTTCTTTAAATTCTGGGGTAGGTACACCCTCAATTAAACGCAACACGTTGAGCATGTATTCAAATGGCAAATCATCTTTGTCTAAGATTCTTTCTTCGATGCAGGCATGACCTTGATCGAATATTTTTTGCATGTAAGTGTCTGGATGGCGCTCATTCGTTTGTCTGGCAATTTGATTGTGTGCTGAAATTTTGCCGTGAGCACCAGCCCCAATGCCAATGTAATCACCAAATTTCCAATAATTCAGATTGTGTTGGCAGCGATGCCCTTTTTGCGCATAAGCAGAAATTTCATAGCGCTCATAGCCAGCCAAACTCAATCGCTCGATAAGCGCATCTTGCATCGCAAAGGCGCTGTCATCATCAGGCAGGGCGGGTGGATATTTGGCAAATAATGTATTGGGCTCGAGGGTCAGGTGATACAAAGATAAATGCGAAGTCTTGAATGACAAAGCTTGTTCTAAGTCAGTCATTGCTTGAGCCAAGGTTTGACTGGGTAAGGCGTACATGAGATCAATGTTGACTTGATCAAAAATTTTCATGGCGGCAGCGATGGCTGTTTTTGCCTCATCGCCACCATGGATGCGTCCCAGAGCTTTGAGTTTTTCGTCCTCAAAACTTTGGATGCCCAGAGAAATTCGATTGACGCCGCTGCCAGCAAAACTCTTGAACTTTTCTATTTCAAAAGTACCTGGATTGGCTTCCATGGTGATTTCTGCATCAGCATTGATGGGTAATAAAGCCCTGATATCCGACAGTAATTGATCTAAGCCCTTGGGAGAAAGCAAACTGGGTGTGCCGCCACCCATAAAAATCGTGTGAATCCGACGACCCCAGACCTTGGGAAGCACGTGTTGCAGATCAAGCTTGAGCGCTTCTAAGTAGCGCTTTTCATCAAACCCTTGATTCTTGGAAATGTCACTCACTTCACCTTTGATGGCATGAGAGTTGAAGTCACAGTAGGGGCATTTTTTAATGCACCATGGAATGTGAACATACAGCGATAGAGGAGGCAAAGATGTCAGCATGGTTTGCTGAATTTTTTCTCAAGGGCTTGTAATAAATGACGTAGGGCTTGTGCTCGATGACTCAAATTATTTTTTTCTTCAGGACTTAATTCAGCGGCTGACTTGCCCAGGCTTGGAATAAAAAATAAAGGGTCATAACCAAAACCAGATTTTCCTTGAGGGCTTTTTAAAATTTCACCCATCCATTTGCCAACGGCAATCAAAGGCTCAGGATCATCGGCCGACTCTATATAAACCAAGGTGCATGTGAAGTGCGCCGAACGATCGGAGATGCCCTCTAATTTTTTTAGCAACAGGCTGTTGTTATCTGCATCGGTAGGAGCTCTTTTCTGATCACTCAAAGCAAAGCGAGCCGATTGAACGCCAGGCAAACCACCTAAAGCATTCACACAAATCCCAGAGTCATCAGCCAATGCTGGTAGACCGCTGAGTTTGCTTGCATGTCTGGCTTTGGTGATGGCATTTTCAACAAAACTGGGGAAGGGTTCCTCGCAAGAAGAAATGCCCAGCAAGCTTTGCGGAATGACTTCAATCGCCAAAGGGCTTAAAAGAGCATTGAACTCTTTGACCTTGCCCGTATTGTTGGACGCGAGAACAATTTTTCGATTGGCCATGAGAGAGAAGTCACCTAGCTAGCCAGAGCGGCTTTTTGTAAGCGAACCAATTCTTGAATTCCACTTTCGGCCAAGCTGAGCAATTGATCCAATTCTTGTCTCGAAAACGCTGCGCCTTCGGCAGTGCCTTGAACTTCAATGATGCCTCCCAAACCAGTCATCACCACATTCATGTCGGTATCACAGGCTGAATCTTCAGCGTAATCTAAATCCAGAACGGGAGTGCCTTGATAAATACCCACAGAAATCGCCGCCACATGATCTTTAATTGGGTCTTGGGAGATGATCTTTTTCTCTAATAGTTGATTAATTGCATCACGAGCAGCCACAAAAGCACCCGTAATGGCGGCTGTGCGGGTGCCGCCATCCGCTTGTAAAACATCGCAGTCCAAGTGAATTGTTCGTTCGCCCAGTAACTTCAAATCAAACACGCTGCGCATCGAGCGACCAATTAAGCGCTGAATTTCTTGGGTGCGACCACTTTGCTTCCCTTTGGCAGCCTCACGATCACCCCGAGTATGGGTAGCTCTTGGCAGCATGCCATATTCAGCGGTGACCCAGCCTTCGCCACTGCCTTTTTGGTGTGGCGGGACTTTCTCTAATACTGAGGCGGTGCACAGCACGTGGGTATCGCCAAATTTCACCAAAACTGAACCCTCGGCGTGTTTGGTAAAGCCTCGGATGATGGAGACAGGGCGTAAATTTTCTGGTTTACGTTGGCTAGGTCTTGTAGATATTGTCATGATAGGACTTTACAATGGATGAATGATAGAAAGTATGACCGGTTTTGGTAGTGCCTCCAGACAATTTGATCTGGGGGGTGGAGTCTATGCAACTGTAGCGGTTGAATGCCGTTCAGTAAATAGCCGTTTCCTAGATTTGAACATACGTTCGCCTGAAGAGTGTCGTTCAGCAGAAATGCCCCTTCGCGAGATGGTGACCAAACAGCTTGGGCGAGGCAAAGTCGAGTTCCGAATCAATGTGCATCGCGAAACTCAAGTTTCTGCTCAGGCAAACGAGCTTCTAAATACTGAAGGCTTAAAAAGTCTCAAAGCGCTCGAATCAGCTGTTTTAAAAGAAATGCCCAATGCAGGTAATTTGCGCATGGGGGAGATTTTGCGTTGGCCTGGCATCATCAATGAAAAAAATGCCGATGATGAGTTGTGGCGCAAATTAACCCTTGAGGCGGCGGGTGATGCTTTGACGGCTTTGAAAGAGAGTCGTCGCAGTGAAGGTCAGGCCTTGCATCATGTATTGATGGAGAGGGTGAGTGGCATTCGAGCAATTGTTCAGCAATTAGAACCTTTGATTCCTCAAGTGATTGCGGCCCACCAAGCCAAATTAACGGAGAGACTGACTGAAATTTTGACAGGAATCGATGCTCAAGGCCAAGCAGTTAACAAAAATGATGTCTCCGAAAGAATTCGTCAAGAAGTGGTTCTTTATGGCGTACGCATTGATGTGGCCGAAGAACTGAGTCGTTTAAAGGCGCATTTGGATGCCGTGGAAACTGCATTGAAGAAGGGTGGCCCGGTAGGTAAGCGTTTGGATTTCTTGATGCAAGAGCTTAATCGAGAGGCCAATACCTTGGGGTCTAAGTCAGTTTCGCAAGAAAGCAGTAATGCCTCGATTGAAATGAAATTATTGATTGAGCAAATGCGTGAGCAAGTTCAAAATCTTGAGTAGTGGTTCAAATTTTTTGCCTTTTTGAAGGAATTTTTTAATGGCCTATACCGGAAGCATGTTGATGATTGTGGCGCCATCGGGCGCAGGGAAATCATCTTTGGTGAATGCGCTGTTGGAAAAAGACAAGGGCATTGGTTTATCGATTTCTTTCACCACCCGCGCCCCTCGTCCAGGCGAGGTCAATGGTCGTGAGTACAACTTTTTGTCAGAAGAAGAATTTTTGGCCCGTCAAAAGGCTGGAGATTTTTTAGAGTGGGCCCAAGTTCATGGCAACTACTACGGTACTTCGAAATCTTGGATTGAGTCCCAAATGCAAAATGGTCAAGATGTCATTTTGGAAATTGATTGGCAGGGTGCTCGCCAGATTCAAAAATTAATTCCAAGTGCCATCTGGATTTTTATTCTGCCACCTTCTATTCAAGCTCTGGAAGATCGCTTACGCAAAAGAGCGCAAGATGATGAGGAGACCATTCAAAAACGAGTCAATGCGGCCAGAGATGAGCTAACGCATGTCGCAGAGGCCAATTATCTTGTCATCAATGACAATTTCGACCAGGCACTTCAAGACCTCACCCAGTTGGTTTTGGCCAGTCGTTTACGTGCGCAATCGCAATTGGCCAGACATCACCAACTGGCAAAAGAATTGGGTGCGTCTGGTTCTAGGAACTGAACTTTCTGCCACTTTTTCACAAGTGCGTTATCCTTTAGGTATTCCTAGCACTTTTTGAGTTAAACACATGGCACGTATTACTGTAGAAGATTGTTTAAAGACGATTCCTAATCGATTTGAATTGGTGTTGGCCGCCACTTATCGCGCCCGTCAATTGGCGCAGGGTCATGCCCCGCGCGTGAACGCCAAAGACAAGCCAACCGTGATTGCTTTGCGTGAAGTGGCTGCCGGCGTTACAGATCGAGACATGTTGGTTAAAGTACCTCTATAAGAGGTGATCAGGTGGCGCCGAACTCAGATGCCCAGAGCATCCTAGCCGCCATCCTTGAGCAGTCAAGCCGGCACTTATTTGGACCCACGTCCCAGCCGGCTCAACCCCCCAAACCCCAAGTCATTTCAATTGCGGGTTTAACGGAAAAAATATCCCATTTAAAACCCAATGAAATTGCTTTAATAAAAAAAGCATTTCAATACGCTGACTCAGCTCATTTGGGCCAATATCGCCAAAGTGGCGAGCCTTACATCACCCACCCTTTGGCCGTGGCAGAGTTATGCGCTGATTGGCGCTTGGATGCGCCCTCGATCATGGCGGCTTTATTGCATGATGTGATTGAAGATACGGGCAGCAGTCGTCAAGAATTGGTCGAGATTTTTGGTGCGAAAGTGGCTGAGCTGGTCGAAGGCCTCACCAAACTCGATAAATTAGAGTTTCAGAGTCAGGCAGAAGCTCAGGCTGAGAGTTTCAGAAAAATGTTCATGGCCATGGCCAGGGATGTTCGGGTCATTTTGGTGAAATTAGCCGATCGCTTACACAATATGCGCACCTTGGATGCCACTGCATTGGCTAAGCGCAAACGTGTGGCTCGAGAGACGGCAGAAATTTATGCCCCGATTGCACATCGTTTGGGTTTGAACTTAGTCTATCGCGAGTTACAAGATTTAAGTTTTAGACATGCTTCACCGTTTCGTTATGCCACTTTAGAAAAGGCAATTAAAAAAGCTCGTGGTAACCGCAAAGAAATGGTCGCTAAAATTTTGGATGCTGCGCGCATGGCGCTGTCTAAAGCGACCCTTGAAGCTGATTTAAGAGGCCGAGAGAAAACCCTCTACAGCATTTATATGAAGATGCGCCAGAAACATTTGAGTTTTTCTCAAGTGCTGGATGTTTATGCATTCCGAGTCACGGTTAAATCGATTGATGAATGCTACCGTGCTTTAGGGGTGTTGCATGCGCTGTATAAACCCATGCCTGGGAAATTTAAGGACTACATTGCGATTCCTAAGCTCAATGGCTATCAATCCTTGCACACCACATTGGTGGGCCCTTTTGGGATGCCTGTGGAATTTCAAATTCGCACACAGGACATGCACCGTGTGGCTGAAGAGGGGGTTGCAGCCCACTGGGCCTATAAAGAGGGTGATGATCATTTAACAGACATGCAAACCCGAGCGCACCAATGGTTGCAGTCATTGATTGACATTCAAGATAACAGTGGGGACTCTCAAGAATTTTTGGAACACGTCAAAATTGACTTATTCCCAGACGCTGTTTATGTGTTTACTCCCAAGGGGCAAATCAGAGCATTGCCAAGAGGTGCGACTGCTTTGGATTTTGCTTATGCCGTTCACAGTGATTTGGGCAATGAATGCATGGGCGCCAAAATCAATGGCGTCCAATTGCCTTTGCGAACCGAGTTAAAGAATGGCGACATTGTTGAAATCAGTTCAGCGCCTCATTCTCAACCCAATCCAGTGTGGTTGACCTTTGTAAAAACAGGGAAGGCACGCGCTGCCATCCGTCATTACCTTAAGACACGAAGATATTCAGAGGCGATTCAGCTGGGAGAGCGTTTACTCTCTCAAGCATTGCGTCAGCAGGGTAGTGATGCTGCATTATTGACCGATGAAGTCTGGGAAAAATTATTACATTGGACTGGTAGTAAAGGGCGTGATGAGTTATGTGCTGACATTGCCATGGGACACCGAGTTCCAGCAGTCATTGCGAAGCGCATTGAACTGATTGTGCGCGAAAGCAAAGGTCAATCGGAGCAGATGCGTCTGGATTCATCCGATTGGGAAAATTCCAGTGATGACATCCCTGAACATCGTCAAGCGATCATGATCGATGGTTCGGGTGGAGAGTCTGTGATTTTCCCAAGTTGTTGCCATCCAATTCCTGGCGATGAAATCATGGGTTATTTGGGTAAGGGTGAGGGCTTGCAGATTCATACGCATGATTGTCGTCAAGCTCAACGCTTACATCATCGTGACCCTGATCATTGGGTGGATGTGATTTGGGCTGAAGACATGAAGCGCAACTTTGATGTTGCCATTCGTGTGGATGTTAAAAATGGCAAAGGCGTATTGGCAAAAATTGCGGGCACCTTAACATCGGCGGATGCCAACATTGCCCATGTGGCCATGGATGACCGTTTTACTGAGTCTGCGGTGGGGATGCGTTTTGTGATTCAGGTAGAAAGTCGCTATCACTTGGCCAAGGTCATGCGTCGTTTGCGACAAAATCAAGACGTTCTTCGAATTACTCGAGTCTTTGGTAAGTAACTTTTAGAATTTCTATTTCTTTAGAACCTTCGGGCGTTCTCAGTTTGACCGTGTCTCCCTCGCGCGCTTTAATGAGTGCTTTTGCAATGGGAGAAATCCAGCTCACGTAGTTCTTTTCCATATCAACTTCATCTACACCGACAATCGCAATCGTTGTTTCTTCACCCGTTTCATCGGCATAGCATACAGTGGCCCCAAAAAAAACTTGATCAGTTTCTTCGCGTGTTTCAGGGTCAACCACCAAAGCATCTTCCAAGCGCTTGGTCAGAAAGTGAATGCGACGATCTATTTCGCGCAAACGTTTTTTGCCATACTGATAATCACCATTCTCAGAGCGATCACCGTTAGAAGCTGCCCAAGACACAATTTGAACGATTTCAGGTCTTTCAACATCTAATAGATGTAAAAGTTCGTCTTTCATGCGCTGATGGCCAGCAGGAGTTATGTAGTTTTTGATTTCCATGGCATAATGTCGGTCTTAATGCGGCTGTAGCTCAGTTGGATAGAGTACTTGGCTACGAACCAAGGGGTCGTGGGTTC
>JACCDI010435524.1_pt1 | contig 38130 bp, 29 predicted proteins | sample 7442791 | NCBI WGS metagenome assembly JACCDI01 (sample SAMN15323434, study PRJNA562643) | freshwater metagenome | isolation source: river surface water | place: USA:Blue River Watershed | collected 2017-08-15 | reverse complement strand
TACACTGCCGAAGAAGCCATTGAAGTTGCCAACCAAGTAGGTTACCCTGTGTTGGTAAGACCAAGCTACGTAATTGGAGGTCAAAGAATGAGTATTGTAATTAATGACGCCGAAGTAGAAACTGCAGTAGTAGGTATTTTAAAACATATTCCAGACAATAAAATTTTGATTGACCATTTCTTAGATCGTTGTCAGGAAGCAGAAGTAGATGCCATTTTTGATGGTGAGACTTTCCATGTAATGGGTGTGATGGAGCATATTGAACCAGCCGGTATTCATAGCGGTGATAGCAATGCAGTATTACCTGCGTTTAACTTGACTCCTTTGATTGTTGCAACTATGGAATTTTACAGTGAGAAAATTGCACGTGCATTAAACATCAGAGGATTAATAAATATTCAGTTTGCAATTAAAGATGATAAGGTTTATGTAATTGAAGCCAACCCAAGAGCTTCAAGAACAACACCGTTCATTGCAAAAGCATATCAAATACCTTATTTAAACATTGCTACTAAAATAATGTTGGGTGCTGCGAAGCTGACCGACTTTACAATGGAGAAAAAATTAGATGGTTTCGCAATTAAAGAACCGGTGTTTAGCTTTGATAAATTCCCGGGTGTAAATAAAGAATTAGGGCCAGAAATGAAAAGTACTGGAGAAGCCATTCGCTTTATCAAAGACTTACGTGATCCATACTTTAGAACCTTGTATAAGGAGCGTTCCATGAATTTATCTCGTTAATAAATAAGCCCTTAATTAAAATTTAAGGGCTTATTTATTTTTCGTCTTATTATTTTTCAAAGCCACCCCTATACGGTGGCTTTGGTTTACTCGATCTATTTATTGGATAAATAATTTAGTTCTTTTGGAATACTATCCCGAGTCGAGCTTTCGAGCATTGCGCAGGGCGAGAAGAGGGATAGGTATTACAAAAGAAACTAAGGCGTCACGCCGTACTGATCTACTAAATAAATAAAGGCAGCGATGTTTACAGCGCCTAATAAAAGTTCACGCTTGTTTACATTTTCAAACACGTCGGTTTTAGCATGATGCAAATCAAAATAACGTTGACTATCTGGAATCATACTAGATAAAATAATACTTTTATCATATCCTGTTAATGGACCAATGTCAGCACCGCCACCACCTGTGGTTATTTCAGTTCCGTATGGTTTTAATAAAGGTGTCCAAGTTTGAAAACGAGCAAACTGTGCAGGTGAACAGGTAACCGCAATAGCTCTTGGTGTAAATCCTCCTTCATCACTTTCTAATGCAATAATGTGTTTTTCCTTATTCAACTTAGCTAGTTCTGCATATTTAGCGCCACCCTTTCCACCGTTCTCTTCATTAGCAAACAATACAAAACGAATGGTATGTTTAGGTTGATAATTTAATGCTTTCATCGTTCTTAATACTTCCATAGTATGAACCACACCAGCACCGTCATCATGTGCTCCTTCATTTACATCCCAGCTATCTAAGTGACCGCCAATGGTAATTATTTCATCAGGATAGGTTGAACCTTTTAATTCAGCAACAACATTGTTTTCATCAGCATCTGGCAAAAAGAAACCATAGGTTTGCATTTGAGCACGCACAGTCCCTTTTTTTGCTTGTGCATATAAAGCTTTTGCATCGTTTGGTCCCAATGCCACTGCAGGAATTTTTGGATAAGCAGTATCATAACGCATACCACCAGTATGAGGTTCATTATCTGGTGCTGTACTTAGTGAATGTATCATTACACCCACTGCACCATATTTTGAAGCCCTACTTGCACCAGTACTACGATAAGCATTTGATGCGCCATAAGCTTTAAAAGTTTGAATAATAGTTGGATCAAACTCACTGTTAAAATATACTATTTTACCCTTTACTTCATCCTTACGTTTTTCTAGTTCATCAAAATTAGCTACTGCTAACACCTCGGCTTCAATAAGGCCTTTACTGCCTAATGAATTTCCTAATGCTAATACTTCTAATTTTTGAACCGTTGCTTTACCATTAATACCAACAATAGCAGCAAAATCTTTACCCCCTCTTTGCCAGTTGGGTGTTTTACAAGGCTGCATATAAACTTTATCAGGGCTCATTGCTTCTAAATTCCGCTTTCCCCAAATAGCAGCATTTTGTTGTTGTGGAGAACCCGCTAAACGACCTCCAATTTTTTTGGTTAATTCATATAATAAATCATAGGCCTTACCATTGGTCATGATTTCGTCAGCCATTTTTTTAATAGTAATACTATCTTGATTCACCTGTGCTATCGCAATAGTAGGTAAGCAAAAAAACAGAAAAAATAATCTTCGCATAATTGGGTAATTTAACATTCAAATAATTCTTAAATATAATTAAACTTTATCGGATAATTAGTTGTTAATTGCATATACAACTTAATAAAATGAAGATCGGTATTGTTTGTTATCCAACCTTTGGAGGTAGCGGCGTTCTAGCGACTGAGCTTGGAAAAGCATTAGCCGAAAAAGGGCATGAAATACATTTTATAACTTACCAACAGCCTGTTCGGTTAAATGGTTTTCATGCTAATATATTTTATCATGAGGTAAGGGTTCCAACCTACCCTTTATTTGATTATCCTCCCTATGAACTGGCCTTGGCAAGCACTATGGTTGATGTAATTTTAAATCACGACTTGGATTTAATTCATGCACATTATGCCATTCCACATGCTTCAGCTGCTTATACTGCTAAGCAAATTGTCAAACAAAAAACAGGTAGGTCTGTCCCGGTAATAACTACTTTACACGGCACCGATATTACTTTAGTTGGTAGGGACAAAACCTATGAACCCGTTGTTACTTTTTCCATCAATGAAAGTGATGCTATTACAGCAGTTTCTGAAAACTTGAAACAAGAAACTTTAAAGCATTTTGATATCCGTAAAAACATTCAAGTCATTAATAATTTTGTGGACTTGCATAGATACGATATAAAACCAGTAGTCGCATTTAGACAAGTAATTGCGCCTAATGGTGAAAAAATAATTGTACACGCTTCTAACTTCAGAAAAATAAAAAGGATAGATGATGTAATGGAAATATTTAAAAACATTCATGCTGCTATTCCTTCAAAATTATTAATGGTAGGCGATGGCCCAGAACGACCAATTGCCGAGGACTTAGCGAGACAGTTTGGTATAGAAGCCGATGTACGTTTTTTAGGAAAGCAAGAGCAAATGGAAGAAATATTAGCCGTGAGTGATATTTTCTTATTGCCATCTGAATATGAAAGTTTTGGATTAGCTGCTTTGGAAGCCATGGCTGCAAGTGCCGTAGTTATTAGTTCTGATGCAGGAGGATTAAGTGAGGTAAACATTGATGGTGTAACCGGATACACAGCACCAGTAGGCGATACTGCAACAATGAGTCAAAAAGCAATTGCACTTTTACAAGACGAGGAAAAATTAAAGTCTTTTAAAAAGCACGCACTTAAACAAGCAAAGAAGTTTGATATTGATAGTATCATACCACAATACGAAGCTTTATATCGTCAGTATTGTAGAACAGGTGATTGCTAGTTATTCGTATTTTTAATTTGTTCATTTCGATTCACCAATCGCTTGATCAATACTTGCAATAATTTTTTCAATGGCTACTATTAATTCATCAATAGTTATACTAAGTGGCGGAGCGATACGAATACGATCTTCTGCAAACAAAAACCAATCGGTGATAATTCCATTTTCAATACAAGCCGCTGCAATTTTCTTAGTCAACATTGCAGATTCGAATTGCAGTGACATCCATAAACCCATATGATTTCGATGCAAAATGGCAGGATGATGTAAATGTTGAATTAAATATTGTTCCTTTTCTTTCACTGATTCAATCCACCCACTATTTTGTAAAACCGTAAGGGCCGCATTCCCTGCCACGCAGGAAACCGGATTGCCACCAAAGGTAGTAATATGGCCTAATACAGGGCTATAAGTTAAGGTTCCCATCATTCTTGTATCCGTAATAAAGGCACCTAAAGGAAGCCCACCTCCAAGTGCTTTACCAACCAAAAACACATCGGGGCTTATACCATATTGTTCAAATGCAAACAAGGATCCTGTACGACCAAAACCCGATTGAATTTCATCCACTATGAATAAAATACAATGTGATTCACATTTCTTTTTTAATGCTAAAATCCATTCTTTATTCGCCGGTGTAATACCTGTTTCAGCTTGCACCAATTCCACTAATACGCAAGCCACTGTTTCATCTATCAATTCAATATCTTCAAAGTTATTATAACGCAAATGCAAAATATCAGGAAGCAACGGTCTGAATGCATTTTTAAAATATTCGTCGCCCATAACACTTAAAGCACCTTGTGTACTTCCGTGATAAGCACCTTCAAAAGCAACAATTTTAGTGCGACCAGTAATACGCTTCGCTAATTTCATCACGCCTTCAGTAGCTTCAGCACCACTATTGGTGAAATAAACGGACTGTAAATTTTGAGGTAATAATTGAGTAATGGCTTTTGCATATTGAACCTGTGGTGCTTGCACAAATTCACCATAAACAATAACGTGCATGTATTTTTCAACTTGCTCCTGTATTGCTTTTATTACTGCTGGATGACTATGCCCAATATTACATACACTAAAGCCAGCAATCATGTCCATAAATTCCTTTCCATCATCATCCTTAATATAAACTCCATGCGCTGATGCCACTTCAATTCCAATGGGTTTATCGGATGTTTGTGCTAAGTGCTGAAAAAAAAGCTGTCTATTGTTTATTCTTGACATTAAAGGTAAATTGCACTACAAAAGTCGCATTTTTATGGCAACCATACTAACAGTTCAAGGAAAAGAACCACAATTTGGGGAAAATTGTTTTGTAGCTCCCAATGCAACCATCGTAGGCGATGTAATCATGGGCAATGAATGCTCAGTGTGGTTCAATGCAGTCATTCGAGGTGATGTGCATTATATTAAAATGGGTAATAAAGTAAATGTTCAGGATGGTGCCATTATTCATTGTACGTACTTAAAACATCCCACTAATATTGGCAATAATGTTTCCATCGGGCATAATGCAATGGTTCATGGCTGCACTATTCACGACAATGTACTCATTGGAATGGGAAGTATTGTCATGGATGGATGTGTTGTAAACTCGAATGCTATTATAGCAGCAGGTGCCGTTGTGTTGGAAGGAACGATTGTAGAAGCTGGTAGTATTTATGCAGGTGTTCCCGCAAAAAAAGTAAAAGCAGTTAGTGAAGAACTAATTAATGGAGAAATAAATAGGATCTCAAACAATTATGTAAAATATGCAAGTTGGTTTGAAGCATCTAATGAAGCGCCGAAGCAATAAAAAAATAAATTAACATTGGCTTGTTTAGTATTTAGGCCCTTCCATTCCATGCCATAAATCTACATAACTAAAAAAGCGCGCTTCTGTTATCAAACCCTTTTCTACAGCAGCTTTCACTGCACAGCCAGGCTCGTTAATATGTTGACAATTATTAAATTGACAGCCACTCATTTTTTCACGCATTTCTGGAAAATATTGCGCTAAAACTTCTTTTTCCATATTCGCTATGGCCAATTCACGCATGCCTGGTGTATCTATCACTGAGCCTCCTGTAGGCAAATCATACATTTGAGCAAAGGTTGTTGTATGCATTCCTTTTCCACTCCACTCACTTACTTCTTGGGTATCAATTTCTAAATCAGGAAATAAATAATTAATAAATGAAGACTTACCTACGCCACTATGTCCACTTACCAAAGTCGTTTTATCTACTAATAAATTTTTGATTTTATCCAGCCCTTTTTCTTTTTCAATACTAATTAAAAAAACTTGGTAGCCAATTTGCTCATACATTTCTTTCATCATCTCATAAATAGCCATTTCTGTTTCACCATATATATCTGACTTATTAAAAACAATAATGGCAGGTATATGAAAGGCTTCACAGGAAATTAAAAATCGGTCAATGAAACCCTGGGATGTTTTGGGTGATTTAAGTGTTGCAAGCAAAATAGACTGATCCAGGTTGGAAGCAATTATATGTTGCTGCCTTTTATTATGAGGCGACTGCCTTGCGACATAATTATCTCTATCAAGAATTTTTGAAATCATGAGCGTAGGCTGATCCATTTCGGTCTCACATTCCACCCAATCACCAACAGCAATGGGATTGGTAGAGGTACGATTGTCTAATTTTATCACCCCTTTTATGCGTGCTTGATAAAACATACCCTCCTCCGTTTTGACAGAGTACCAACTACCTGTAGATTTATAAATCCTAGCTCTCATGTGGCACGAAGATAACCCACAAAATCAATATCTTTGCAGTATGAGCCAATATGACCACGATAAAATTGTTCCCTATGCAGGGAGCGATGCAGGGAAAAAAGACCAGGTTGCTAGTATGTTTAATTCCATTGCAAAAAGATATGATTTCTTAAACCGTTTTTTGAGTTTAGGAATTGACCAGGGATGGAGAAAAAAAGCAATTGCAAAATTTGGCAATAAAAAGCTTCATCATTTATTAGACATTGCTACAGGAACAGCCGACATGGCCTTAATGGCCGACAAGCGTATTCAACCTGAGAAAATTACAGGAATGGATATTTCAGAAGGCATGATGCAATATGGTCGAATCAAAATTGAGCAAAAAGGACTATCCAATAAAATTGAACTTGTATTGGGAGATAGCACCGATATCCCATTTGAAGATGCTTTATTTGATGGAGCAATGGTGGCTTTTGGAGTACGAAATTTCGCTGATCTAGAACAAGGCCTTAGGGAAATTAACAGGGTACTTAAACCTGATAGCAAGTTGGTGATACTGGAATTTTCACAACCTACAAATAAGCTATTTAAGCCCATTTATAGCCTATATATGAACTGGATTACCCCAACAATTGGTAAAATCTTCTCTGGAAATAAGGAAGCATACGCTTACTTGAATAAAAGTGTGATTGCTTTTCCGGAAGGAAGCGCCTTTTTGACTATTTTTGAGAAAGCAGGGTTTCAACAAGTGTCTCAACAAAAACTAAGTTTAGGTATATGCAGTATTTATTGCGGAAAAAAATAATATTACTAATTGCAATAGTTGGTTTTTCAACGAATGCATTTTCACAATATGATGAGGTATTCCAACCTGATCACGACGACCTACCCTACTACCTTGGAATGAGTTTGGGTATGAGTAATAGTTTTTTATCCTTTTCAAGAAATGCAAATTTTTTAGTACCTCCATCTGGCGCTGCAAATATTATCAAGCCCATTCAAACCATGTATATCAATTTGGGTTTGACAGGAACACTAAAACTAAGTAAACATTTTTTGCTAAGAGCAAACCCAACATTACTCATTTCTGGAAACAGAAACACTTTTTCATATACAACACTTTCATATAAGGATACGGGAACTAAAATTTATTCGATTCCTTCGGTCATCATTGATTTACCCATAGCTTTTAAAATTCAATCAGATAGATATAGCGCATTCAGGTATCCTGATATTATGAGACACTATTTAATTACAGGTGTAAAATTTGGGTTTGACTTAGGTTCTGAAAAAGCGGCAACCATCAATACAAACCAATCTTATACAAATGTGATTAAAGGCACCGACATGGCTTTTGAAATTGGTGTTGGTACTAGTTTTTACTTACGATATGCAACCATCTCTCCTGAAGTTAAATTTAGTTACGGCTTAAGGGATTTGAGAAAAATAAGTGAGCCTAAATTTCCACTCGTTACAAGTTTGGATAAAATCACATCTAATTTTATTTATTTTACGATACTTATTGAGAACTAATTTTATGCAGGGATATATCATCAAAAACACGAAAATTGTTAACGAGGGCAATTGTATAAATGGAGATGTTTTAATTAAAAATGGGAGAATTGAAAAAATTGCATGCAATATTAGTAGCGTTGAAAATTTACAAGAGATAGATGGCGAAAATCAATATTTAATTCCAGGTGCCATTGACGATCAGGTTCATTTTAGAGAGCCTGGATTAACACATAAGGCAAATATTTATACGGAATCAAAGGCAGCAGTAGCGGGCGGTGTAACTAGTTTCATGGAAATGCCCAATACGAATCCACCTGCATTTACACAAGCATTATTAGAGGATAAGTATGCAATAGGTGCAGAAACTGCGTTGGCCAATTATTCATTTTTTATGGGTACTTCTCAAGACAATGTCGAAGAAGTTTTAAAGACCAATAAGAAAAAGAACGATGTGTGTGGTGTTAAAATATTTATGGGCTCTTCTACTGGCAATTTACTGGTTGACAATCCAATCGTATTAGAAAACATTTTTAGCAAATCAGAATTGTTAATTGCAACACATTGTGAGGAGGAAAGTATCATTAAAAAAAATAAAGCAGCACTAGAAGCTGTCAAAGCACATTTAGAACCTTCCGACCATCCTATTGTCAGGGATGTGGATGCTTGTTTTGAGTCATCATGGAAAGCCATACAATTAGCGCAAAAATTTGATACACGACTACATATTTTACATATCAGTACTGCGAAGGAATTACAATTGTTCTCTAATCTGCGTCCTTTGAAAGACAAGCGCATAACTTCAGAGGTGTGTGTACATCATTTACACTTTACTTCAGATGACTATGCTCAATTAGGAAATTTAATTAAATGTAACCCAGCCATTAAAGCCCCTGAAAATAGAAAAGCGTTATGGGAAGGTTTATTAGATGACCGATTAGACATTATCGCTACTGATCATGCTCCACATACCTGGGAAGAAAAGCAAGAAGCATATTCAAAAGCACATGCAGGGCTTCCGCTGGTTCAACATCCAGTAATGCTCATGTTAAAATATGTTCATGAAGGAAAATTGAGTATGGAAAAAATGGTGGAAAAAATGAGTCACGCAGTGGCAACCTGTTTTCAAATTAAGGAGCGCGGTTTTATTAGAGAAGGCTATCACGCTGACCTTGTACTAGTGGGAGAAAAACCATACACCGTTACAAAGGAAAACATATTATATAAGTGCGGATGGAGTCCATTAGAAGGCACCACTTTCCCCTACCAAATAAATAGTACTTTTGTAAGTGGTCACTTAGCATATCACTTAGGTGCCTTTAACGAGTCACAAAAAGGATCAAGACTTCAATTCACAAGAGAGTAGCATTTAATGCAAATTTTTTTCTATGCAAGTTGATAAAATTACATTGCAGGATATTGGCTTGTTTGATAACGAGGAGCACGCTGGATTAGCCAACCACTTAAATTTTTGTAAATCAAATGGTGGTAAGGCACAATTAGATGTATACTTGCACGAACCTTTAGGATCATTAAAAAATATAACCGACAGACAGCAGGCATTAGGCATATTCATCAACCATATTGAATTTGTTGATGCAATGAAAATTACGAATGGAACATGCTTAGTCATTGAGAAATTTTTTGAGACCAGCTTTAAATCAATTCCAATTCAAATTAGTTTACCAGGCGCTTATTGGTATTTATTTTGGAATAAACCCGATTACTCGTTAATAAAATACTCCGTCGAACATTTGGTCATTTTTATACAAAACTTAAAACAATGGGTTTTAATATTTGAGAAAGAAAATGAAAATCCTGTTGTTGATAAATTAGTTCAGCAAATAAAAAAAATGGTTGAGCACCCTGAACTTAATAGCTTGAATGATTATCGAAAAATCATTAACCCTCAAGAAATATTAAACCTAGGCTACTTTTTTTTATACAGGTATAAGCATCAAACCAGAGAATTATTAGATCACTTTTATGAATTAGATACCTTATATAGCTTAGCGAAAGCGCATCAAACCTATCATTTTCAATTCCCCATTTGGGTAGATGATGAAAAACCTTATTTAGAAGTACAACAAGCAGTGCACCCATTAGTCAACCAAGCTATTGGGAATGATCTTTCTCTTTCGCCTGACAAAAATTTTTTATTTCTTACAGGTGCAAATATGGCTGGCAAAAGCACATTTATAAAAACCATTGGCATTGTAGTATACCTTTCTCATATTGGCATGGGTGCGCCCGCTAAAAAAATTAAGCTTACCATAATGGACGGGCTTATTACCAATTTAAACGTCGCTGACAATGTAGTAAAGGGTGAAAGTTATTTTTACAATGAAGTACAAAGAATAAAAAATACAGTACTTAAAATTAATGACGGTAAAAAAAATTGTGTATTAATTGACGAACTATTTAAGGGTACTAATATTTTAGACGCAATGAAATGTAGTACTAAAGTAATTGAAGGCTTACAAAAGTTAAGAAGTAGCATTTATATACTTTCCACTCACCTATATGAGATAAGCGAAAATTTAAATCAATATCAAAATATCCAATTCAGCTTTTTTGAAACACAGGTAATTGATAATAACCTCCATTTCAAATACCAACTAACAAAAGGGGTAAGCCAAGACCGAATTGGTTATCTAATTTTAGAGCGAGAAGGCGTGGTTGATTTATTAGACAATCTTTAGCATTGAATTGAAGTATTATTACTTAATTAAATAGTCGTTATTTTTACTATTTTTTGAGCAAAAGAAATGCTCGTAAAATTAAAAGGTAGTGCCTTATTAGGTATTGAGGCTATTGTTATTACTATTGAAATTAATGTTAGTATGGGCCAGGGCTATCATATAGTTGGCCTGCCGGATAACTCCATTAAAGAAAGCTTAGATCGAACTGAAAGTGCCATTAAGGCAAATGGCTTTCATATGCCTAGGACCAAAATATTAGTTAACCTATCTCCTGCCGATCTTAAAAAAACAGGTGCTGCTTTTGATTTGCCTATTGCTATTGGACTTATTGCAGCATCAGAGCAGCTTAACTCCACTATTCCCTTGAATGAAATATTAATCATGGGCGAACTCGGCTTAGATGGATTATTATATCCTATTAAAGGTGCTATCGCAATGGCCATAAAAGCAAAGTCATTAGGCTTATTAGCATTAATACTACCTATTGAAAATGTAAAGGAAGCATCCATTATTGAAGACATTTCAATTTTTGGTTTTAGTCAATTAAGCGAAGTAGTCCAATTTTTAAAGGCAGGAAATTTAAAGCCTATAAATGATAACCATTTAGCATTTAACACAGACACACAAATCATAAACAACGTCATGCCTAAATTAGAAGATGTAAAAGGTCAATTTCATGCTAAACGTGCACTTGAAATAGCAAGTGCAGGAGGGCATAATTTAATTATGATTGGTCCACCTGGTACCGGAAAAACAATGCTTGCTAAAAGTATTGTTTCAATTTTGCCAATGCTGAATAAATTGGAAGCCATTGAAACAACTCAAATATATAGTGTAACGAACAAAGGAACACTCATGAATAAACTCATTTACAACCGTCCATTTAGACAGCCACATCATACCATATCAGCGATTGGAATGGCGGGAGGTGGAAGCTATCCTCAACCAGGTGAAATTTCATTAGCTCATAATGGTGTGTTATTTTTAGACGAACTTCCTGAATTCAAACGAAGTGTCATTGAAGTATTAAGACAACCCATGGAAGAAGGTAATGTTACTATTTCGAGATCTAAAATGAATCTAAATTATCCATCCAATTTTATGCTTATTGCTTCTATGAACCCTTGCCCTTGTGGGTATTTTAATCACCCAACAAAACAATGCGTATGTAGCATAACCGCAATACAAAAATACATCCATAAAATATCCGGCCCCTTACTTGACCGAATTGATTTGCATGTAGAAGTAAGTCCTGTAAATTTTAGTGAACTATCCTCAAAACAAATATTGGAAAAAAGTGAATGTATACTTGAAAGGGTCATAAAAGTTAGAAAAATTCAGTTAGCGAGATTTGCAGCATATGATGGTATTTATGCCAATACTCAAATGAATAGTAAAATGATTAAAGAATTTTGTGGCATTAATATAGCAAGTCAAAATCTAATTAAAAGTGCGATGGAAAAGCTCAATCTTTCAGCGCGCGCATACGATAGAATTTTAAAAGTTAGTAGGACCATTGCGGACCTTGCAAATAGTATTAATATTGAATCTGCACATCTCGCAGAAGCTATTCAATATAGGAGTTTAGACCGAGAAACATGGATTGAATAATGGATGATAATACATAACAAAATATTAAAAATTCTAATAAATAAGCTAACTTCATTTATTGAATTATAAATAGAAAACAGCGTTTAAAATGAAAAAGTTTGAAAGAAATGAAAAAGATATTTTCACCATATTTTCTGCCTTTTTTTATAAAGATTATCCAATTCCTCCTGTGTCATATATACATCCCATTCATGCGGGAAAAGCAATTTCCGACCTTGATTTAGGCATTGAAGGTGATGATACTGGTGACAATATTTCAGCTTGGAACAAAAACTTTTCAGAACTTACCGTAGCCTATTATATTTGGAAAAATTTCACAGCCGAACAATTACCCTATTGGGGATTATGTCACTATCGAAGATACTTTAGTACACACCTTCACTGGACGAGGATAAAAAAAGAATATCATATTAAAGACAGGAATATTGCTTTTAAAAAAATATTTACAGACAAAGTATATAAAGAAATTCAGGACAATTTATTAGCCGGGAAAGTAATTAGTCCAATTCCTTATCGATTCATAAAACTTAAAAAATGGAGCGTTAAAAAGCAATATTTTAAAGATCATGATGAAATTTCATGGAATTTAACGGAAGCAGCGATCATAAAACTATACCCTCAGTATTTAAGTAGTTTCCATGAAATGGGAAATGGCCTTACCTGTTCCTGGTATAATATGCTTATTGCTAGTTGGAACTTTTGGGATGGATACCTAACCTTTTTGTTTGACATTTTGCTTGAGGTTAAAAAAGACTTAGTGGTTTCAGAAGATCCATTGCAAATGAGAATTTTTGGAAATCTGTCTGAGAGGCTATTAAATACTTATTTGAGGTACCACAAAAAACATGAAGGCCTTAAGGTTCATTATTTACCCATTGTGAAGCTATCTTAGTATACGAACTCTGCTACTATTAATATTGACCCGTCGTTAGCATTACGAGCGTGCAAGCTTCAATCGTTTCAATTCCTTTTTCCTGCGCCAAAGCTTGTAAATCAGGGTTTTCAGTTCCAGGATTAAAAATAATACGCCTTGGTGCAAGATCCAAAATAGCATTATAATACTCCTCCTGTCCACTTGGACCTACATATAAAGTAACTGTGTCAATAGACCCAGCTGTAGGCCATTCATTTATGATATTCATGTTACCGATTTGTCCTTTTTTGATACCAAAAGGATAAACATTATAGCCTTTTTCATTCAACAAATTAGTTGCCAAAAAACTATAACGATCGGGATTAGGGGAAGCGCCTAAGACTAGCGTGGTTGGTGTTTGCATGTTACAAAGCTATTACAAAAAAATAAGCTGTTTCTATTTTGTGTCAATAAAACAATGTAATTTTATAAAAATATAATTACTAACTAAATTAAAATAACCTCCATGGCAAAATCTAACAAGAAAAAAGTAGCTCCTGCTAAGAAAGCAGTAGCTAAGAAAGCAACAAAAAAAGTGGTAAAAAAAGCAGCTCCTAAAAAAGCAGCAAAGAAAGTAGTAAAAAAAGCTGCCGCTAAAAAACCAGTAGCTAAAAAGAAAGTAGCTGCAAAAAAAGTAGTGAAAAAAGCAGCTCCTAAAAAAGCAGCAAAGAAAGTGGTTAAAAAAGTAGCCGCTAAAAAGCCAGTAGCTAAGAAAGCAGTTGCTAAAAAGCCAGCAGCTAAAAAGAAAGTGGTAAAAAAAGTAGTCGCACCTGCTCCAGTAGCAGTTCCTGTGGTTGCAACACCTCAATCACTTTTTAATGAGCCAACTACTGACAATAACCCAACAGCATAGTTAAATAAGTCAACATAAAATCCCGCCAAATAGAGCGGGATTTTTTATTTTTATATAAATCTAAATGTATGCGACAATTATTCTTAGCAATTTTATTGATGCCCTTTATTTTGCAAGCGCAAAGCAACGCTATAACCGACAAAACAAAGAACATGGCATTTCACAAAGGTTATTTTGACTATTGGTGGGATGCAGCGAATGGAAAAATCTATATCGCCATTGACAAACTCGAAACGCCATTTTTATATGTAAATTCTTTGCCAGCAGGTTTAGGATCCAATGATATTGGGCTTGATAGAGGACAAATTGGAGGATCCAGAATAGTTTATTTTCAAAGAGTAGGTAAAAAAGTGTTAATGACTCAACCTAATTATAATTATCGCGCTGTCACCAACGATCCTAGAGAGCAAAAAGCAGTTAATGAGTCGTTTGCGCAGTCGATACTTTTTAGTTTTAATGTTGAAGCAGAAGCTGACAATTCAATATTAGTAGATGCTACTTCATTTTTATTAAGAGATGCACATGGCGTTGCTGATAAAATAAGAAAAATGAAGCAGGGTACTTATACCTTAAACGAAGGACGTTCTGCTATATATATGACCAACACAAAAAACTTTCCAAAGAATACTGAAATGGAAGCCACACTTACTTTTGTAGGCGGTTCAGATGCCGGCAGATTTGTGAGTAGTGTAGCCCCAACAACAGAAGCGATTACTGTTAGAATGCACCATAGTTTTGTAGCATTACCAGACAATAATTATCAACCTAGGAAATATGATATAAGAAGTGGTTACGGTGCTACAAGCTATTTTGATTATGGAAGTGATTTTAGTGAACCTATTGAAAAAATGGTGATTAATCGTCATCGATTACAAAAGAAAGATCCGTCTGCAGTAGTAAGCGAACCTGTAAAACCAATAGTTTATTATTTGGACAATGGAACTCCCGAGCCAATACGATCCGCTTTATTAGAAGGTGCTAGTTGGTGGAATCAAGCATATGAAGCTGCTGGTTATAAAAATGCATTTCAAGTAAAAATATTACCTGATAGTGCAGACCCAATGGATATAAGATACAATATGATTAATTGGGTTCACCGTTCCACTCGAGGTTGGAGTTATGGTATGAGTATCACAGACCCAAGAACGGGTGAAATCATTAAAGGGCAGGTTACACTGGGTTCGCTAAGAGTAAGACAAGACTATTTAATTTTTACTGCATTACTTTCACCTTTTGTGAACGGAAAGCCAGTTACAGAAAAAATGAGAACTGCAGCTTTGCAAAGATTAAGACAACTTTCAGCACATGAGGTTGGACATACATTAGGTTTACAGCATAATTATGCATCAAGCTATAACGACAGGGCATCCGTAATGGATTATCCTCATCCAAACATTTATGTAAATGAAAAAGGAGAAATAGATTTTTCAAAGGTTTACACGAATGAAATTGGTCTATGGGATAAGCGTGCCATTACCTATGGATACCAAGACTTTCCAGCAGGAACGGATGAAAACAATGCACTCAATAAGTTATTAGAAGATAATTCAAAAAATGGAATACTATTCATTGCTGATGCTGATGCTAGATCCGCAAGTGGATTTCATCCTTATGCGCACCTATGGGATAACCAAGCAGATGCAGTAGCAGGTCTTGAACAAACATTAGCGGTAAGAAATAAAGCAATGGCACAATTTGGTGAAGAAGCTGTTAAAAATGGTACCCCATTAACGAAATTAGAAGATGTTTTTGTACCTCTTTATAATTATCATCGTTACCAATTAGAGGCAGTAACAAAATTAATTGGTGGCATTAATTATATGTATAGTGTAAGAGGAGATCAAAGCCAAATAAAACCTACTATTCTTTCAAATGCAATACAGCAAAAAGCTTTAGATGCAGCTGTAAATTGTTTGTCCGCTTCAACATTAAGTATTCCTGAAAGAATTTTAGGTCTTATCCCACCCCGTCCGCCAATGTATTATGGAATAGGAGAACTATTTGATAAAAGAACCGGAATGAGTTTTGATGCATTAAGCGCTGCCGAAGCATTAGCAGATTTTGAATTAGGATTTTTATTTAACGTTGAACGCGCCAATAGATTAGTGCAAAATAAAGCTAGAGCAAATACAATAGGATTTGACAATTTAGTTGATGCTGTATTGAAAAATACCTGGTATGCTAAAATTCCTAATGGACTTGAGGGTGTTATTCATTTACAAACACAACAACAAGTACTAACTTGGATTTTAGGAGTACATCAAAATGCAGAAGCTAATTTTGAAGTTAGAAGTATTTGCAATGATCGTGTACAACAGTTAAAATCAAAATTAGAAAGCTTAGGTAAAACTGATATTGCACATAAGGCACATTATGATTTTGCAATCGAAAGGATTAAAAATCCTGGAACCATCACTTTACCATCACCTGTAATCATGGCACCAGGTGCCCCAATTGGATGTGATGTGGATTAGTATAAATGTCCTTATTAAAATAGCATAAGTATAAAAAAAGCCCTGAGAAATCTCGGGGCTTTTTTTATAATTTTAATAAAGAGTAATTTTTTCTACTACGCCAACATACGTAAAGGCTCTTCTAATAAACTTTTTAATGTTTGTAAGAATGCTGCACCTGTTGCACCATCCACAACACGGTGATCACAACTTAAAGTAACATTCATCACATTTCCTGGAACTATCTGTCCACCTTTCACTACTGGCTCTTGGCTAATTCCACCTACTGCTAAAATACAAGCATCAGGAGGATTAATGATAGCTGTGAATGAATCGATACCAAACATACCTAAATTAGAAATGGTAAAGGTGCTTCCTTCCCAATCTGCTGGTTGTAATTTTTTATCTTTTGCTTTCTTTGCAAACTCTTTTACATTACCACTAATTTGTGATAAGCTCAAGCTGTCAGCAAAACGTAACACAGGAACAAGTAAACCTTCGTCTACTGCTACTGCAATACCAATATTAACATGATGATTTTCTCTGATGAAATCGCCCATCCAGCTACTATTCACTTTAGGATGTTGCTTTAATGAAAGCGCCGTTGCTTTCACAATCATATCATTGAAACTAATTTTGCTAGTTGCATTTTCATTTAATAAGGTGCGTGCTTTGATAGCAGCATCCATATTAATTTTCATAGTCAAATAAAAGTGCGGAGCCGTAAATAAACTCTCACTTAAACGCTTCGCAATTACTTTTCGCATTTGTGATACAGGTGTATCTACAAAGCTTACGGTACCTGATGGAATAAATACAGGTGCAGAAGCTGAAGCCGTATTTCCATTCGCAGCATTAACTTTTCCGCCTGCATCATTTGATTTCGCAAATTCTTCCAAATCGGTTCTAGTGATTCTTCCGTTTTCACCAGTTCCTTTTACATATTTTAAATCAATACCTTTTTCTTGTGCAATTTTCTTAGCCAATGGTGAAGCAAAAATTCGTCCCTCATTGACTACTTGTGCAGTTGTAGTTACTTGTGCTGCTGGTGCAATTGTTGCAGGAGCTGATGCTGCTACTGGAGCGGCAGCTGGCGCTGCTGCTGGTGTAGCTGATGTTCCACTACCCGCTTTTATTCCTTTCACGATTGCATCAATATCCATTCCGGCTTGACCAATAATGCATAATAAATCATTCACTAAAATTTTATCACCTTTTTTCGCACCTTGGTATAATAATACGCCGTCTTTATAGGACTCTAATTCCATAGTAGCTTTATCCGTTTCGATATCAGCTAAAATTTCACCTTTCTTCACCACATCTCCAACATTTTTTTGCCATCCAGCAATCACGCCTTCCGTCATGGTATCACTTAAACGAGGCATTAAAACCACTTCTTCCATTTTGGAATAATCCACGCCAGTTGCAGCAGGAGCTGAAGCTGCTTGAGTAGCGGGAGCTGGTACATTTGGGCTTTCATCAGCCGCTTTCGCTGGCGCTGCATTAGCACCTGCAATCAATGCAGTAATATCTTCCCCTGCTTTACCAAAAATGGCAAGCAAATCATTTACTTGTAATTTTCCTCCACGAGGAGTACCAATATGCAAAAGCACCCCATCTTGATAACTCTCTAATTCCATGGTCGCTTTATCCGTTTCAATTTCGGCTAATAAGTCGCCTTTTTTTACGGTATCTCCCACTTTTTTATGCCATGCCGCTATAACTCCTTCGGTCATTGTATCGCTTAAGCGGGGCATTAATATAACTTCTGCCATAGGTAAAAGGCTATTTTGTAATTGAGCTGTGAAAATACGTCAAAATTGGTTTTTTTCCCACCGATATTGGCAATTTTTAAGCAAATGGTGGTAAAACCAAAGCATTTTTCCGAAAACGATGCCACTAATTTAAAACAAATTAAAATTATTGCCCTTGTGCCAAGCTATAGGCTTTTTTGCCCCCCCACATGTTTAAGGTTTCAAGGGAACAAATGGTAAAATCCTTAGACATTGTACCATATAAAGCAACTATATCTTGTTGAGATAAAGCTTTCTCATTCACTGTTTCAAAACGACATCTATATTGATTGATCAAATTAGTGAAAACAGAACCTGTTGGCCATACTTGAGTTCCTCTGTTGGAGATTGTCACCAATTTTAAAGTATCGGAACAGTGAGCGCTACATTTGTCTGCAACGAATTGTGGTTGCTGATTGCTTTCAACAAAAAAGTCAACACCTACAATTTTATGTTCTTCATTTAAGTTACTTTGTAACATTGGATTATTATCCAATTTTGTATTAGAAGGCTTTACCATGAAATTAGGCAACATGGGTCTAGGATTTTTTGACGGTTGCTTTCCTAGATTGTCAATAATTGCTTGTGTGAAAACAGTGGTGTTCACGGAAGGAATTGACTTGTCACCAAAGTCACCTGTATGGACACCAGATTCTAATGTAAACAACAGTGCATTTTCAATAATAATTGCCTGCTCCATTAATCCTAAATGTCGAAGCATACTTAATCCACTTAATAATAAGGAAGTAGGATTGGCAATATTTTTTCCAGCAATATCAGGTGCAGTTCCGTGTACCGCTTCAAAAATTGAAATATGGTCTCCAATATTTGACGAAGGCGCAAACCCAAGCCCACCAACTAATCCAGCGCATAGGTCACTTACAATATCACCTTGTAAATTAGTTAAAACAATCACATCAAATAAGTCAGGACGACTTACTAATTTCATACACAAATCATCAACAATTACATCGTCAGCTTTTAATTCAGGATAATCTTTTGCTACTTCCTTAAACACTTCTAAAAACAAGCCATCCGTTAATTTCATGATGTTTGCTTTATGGCCACAGGTAATTCGTTTAGCTCCTTTTTTCTTTGCCATTTCAAATGCATAACGAATTACTTGCTCGCTTCCTGGTCTTGTAATAAACCTACGGCACAATGCAACATCCTGCGTAAGCATATGCTCAATGCCTCCATAAGTATCTTCAATATTTTCTCTTACAATAGTTAGGTCAATGTGGATCCCAGCTTTACTAAATACAGTATCAACTCCACTTAAAGTTTGAAAATGGCGATCATTTGCATAAGTGTTCCATGTTTTTCTTGCCGTTACATTTACACTTTTCACCCCTTTACCTTTTGGGGTTTCCATTGGACCTTTAAATAGGATTCCAAGGTCCTCAATGGTATTTTTGGCATCAGGTGTCATCCCATTACTATATCCCTTATCAAAAACCCATTTTCCCATATCTACAAACTGATATTCCAAAGGCACTTTTGCAGCTGTAAACACATTTATAACTGCATCCATGATTTCCGGACCAATCCCGTCTCCCTTAGCTACTGCGATTTTCATTTGAATATATTTAGGTAAATAACTGACATAAAACAAGTTGCCAATTTTGATGGCGCAAAGTTAATACACTTAGGGTAGTGATAATAAAAATTTAGGTTAATTTTTTACGACTTTCATATAATTTTTTCTACTTTTATCCTGCAGTATTCTCTGCGGCGAATTACTTGATACATAATTACAATGGTTTCTAAAATTTCGGAAGGCATAGAAGTTAGCATTGATACCTTTTATCAGAAAGACTATAGTAACCCACTGCAAAATGAATATATGTTTGCATATAGGATTACCATTGAAAATCACAACTCTTTTCCTGTTAAATTACTAAGAAGATATTGGGAGGTTTTTGACAGCAATACTGAACAAAAAATAGTTGAAGGTGAAGGCGTCGTAGGTGTTCAACCGCTAATTATGCCGGGTAAAAATTACCAATATGTTAGTGGCTGCCATTTAAAAAGTGAAATTGGAAAAATGCAAGGTTTTTACACCATGGAAAATGTTGAAAATAAAGAACAAATTAAAGTTAACATACCTCCATTCAAATTAACGGCACCTACAAAATTGAATTAACCATTTTTAGGGAGCATAGGAAGATGTTGAAAATATTTTATCTGCCGGTGTAGCTAACATAGCTTCCATTGAAATACCTTTTTGCGCTTTTTGGTGCATCCAAGCATCTACTATACGATAGCCAATATATTTACCAACATTGCTTGGGATTACTTCGCTAAAAATAGCACTACTTTCCCCTTCCTGCATAAAATTATCAATATCCGTTAAGTCAGTAGAAAAACTCAATTTTTCATGTAAAATGTAGTCCCAAATATTTCCTTCTTGGCTTTTTAAATTAACATACTGATCCTTGGTATAGCCATATTTTATGGAGTCCGGTGCATCAGGAAAACAAGCATTCAGTATATATTGAATTTTTCCGGCCTCCACTATATGCTGAATTAAATTTTGTGTATTTGCTGGAGAAATATAAATATCATTCAATATATTTTGAACGCTATTAATGGCAATGTATTCAGGGGTATATCGCCTACTCACATAGGTTGGATATATTGTTTGAATGGATTCATCAAAGTACCACTTTGCATTTGCGCCTAAGTGCATTTGTAAACCAACTGCCAAAGCGTCAACGGTAACAATATTTCCGAAAGATTCAAGCGGCCCGATAAATAAAATAATATTGTGTGTTAAATTATATTTGGGGAAATAATAGTGCAGTCTTTTAAAGGCTGATTCCAATTCGGGTTTTGCAATTTTTACAGCGTTTAATTCTTGTGCTGCTTTAAAAATAGGCATATGAAGTCTAAAAAATGCCTTGATGTTTTGGGTATCATTTGGTGATTTTAACATCAAAACTTTGTTTAAAAAATCAATGCCAAATCCAGGATATTGCGCTAGTAATTGGGTAACTGATTTTTTCATATGAATGGTATCCATGGCAAAAAAAGCACTATCAAATCTTTGAATTTTAATTTCAAAATTCGCCGCATTTTTAGCAGGGTCCTGACTATTAAATCCACATCCCGATATGAATAAAGTAATGGTAAATAAGGCTATAACTATGTAACGCATATGTGAAATTACAAAAAAAGAAGGTTTATTTATATTAAAAACCGAACTTTACCCAATGAAAATTTGCATTGCACAACAAAATTATCACATTGGCAATTTTGAGCAGAACACACACAAAATGTTAAGCGCCATTGAGGACGCAAAAAAACAAGGGGCTGATTTAATATTGTTTAGTGAAATGAGTGTTTGCGGTTATCCTGCAAGAGATTTTGTAGAATTCAACGACTTCATCAATCAATGCTATGCCTGTATCGACACCCTAAAAAATGCTGCAGACAATATTGCTGTATTAATTGGAAGTCCAGCTAGGAACTCAAATAAAAAGGGAAAAGATTTATACAACGCCGCATTTTTTTTATACGAACAAAAAATGGTTGCTGAAATACATAAAACACTTTTACCTACCTATGATGTGTTTGATGAGAACAGATACTTTGAGCCAGCCGATGAGTGGAAAGTAATAAACTTTAAAGGAAAAAAATTAGCCATAACAATTTGTGAAGATATTTGGAACTTAGGCGATAACCCATTGTATCGAATTTGCCCAATGGATAAAATGATTGATCAATCGCCTGACATTATTTTAAATCTAAGTGCGTCTCCATTTGATTATACCCATGACGAGGATCGGAAAGCAACCATCAAGTCAAATGTGGTAAAATATAAAATTCCATTATTTTATTGTAATGCTGTAGGAAGTCAAACTGAAATTGTATTTGATGGAGGATCACTAGTGTTTGACAAAGATGCCAACTTATGTGGCGCTTTACCAATGTTTGAATCAGCCTTAGCATTTTTTGAATGCAATGATGATGGAACAATCAATTCCCCAATTTTAGAATCTGCGTCACGTTTACCAAACAAAGAATTAAATCCAAAAGTATTAGTACCAGATTTAAACATTGACCAAGTTTACAAAGCATTGGTGTTAGGGGTAAGTGATTATTTTACAAAAATGGGCTTTAAAAAAGCTATCATAGGCTCATCGGGCGGCATTGACTCAGCAGTGACACTTGCCATTGCATGTGAAGCATTGGGAAAGGAAAATGTACATGCCATTTTAATGCCATCACCATATTCTACGGAACACTCAGTTGATGATGCAATACAATTAAGTAAAAATTTAAATAATCAATACGACATCATTCCTATTAAAGAAGTTTATGAAAGTTTTTTGAAAACACTAAAACCTATTTTTAAGGATCTGCCCTTTTCATTAGCTGAAGAAAACATTCAAAGTCGTTCACGTGGAAATATTTTAATGGCTATTGCGAATAAATTAGGATACGTTTTATTAAATACTTCCAATAAAAGTGAATTGGCAACTGGTTACGGAACATTATATGGCGATATGGCCGGTGGTTTAGGTGTTTTGGGAGATTGCTATAAAATGCAGGTATATGCGCTGGCAAATTATATCAATAGAAATCATGAAATCATTCCTCAGCATATCATTGAAAAAGCACCTAGCGCCGAATTGAGGCCAGATCAAAAAGACAGTGATAGCTTGCCAGACTATGCAATTTTAGATCAGGTATTATACCAATATATTGAAAAGCGTGCCGATCCTTCCTTAATTAAATCCTTGGGATTTGAGGAATCACTTGTTGATCGCACCTTAAAAATGGTTAATACAAATGAGTATAAGCGAAATCAATTTTGCCCAATCATACGTATATCGCCCAAAGCTTTTGGGGTTGGCAGAAGAGTACCTATAGTTGGGAAATATTTAAGCTAATCATATGAATAAAGTAATTGGAATTATTTTAATTTCTATTTTATCAGTTTCTATCATAAATGCTCAAGTGCCAATTTTACCTGGCGCATATCAAACAACTCAATATTTGCCATTATTAAAAAATAAAAGAGTTGGTTTATTTACAAATCAAACAGCCACGGTAGGTAATGTTCATTTAATAGACACTTTACTTAGTGCAGGAATCAAACTTCAAAAAGTTTTTACACCCGAACATGGCTTAAGAGGCACTGCAGATGCTGGCGAAAAAGTAAGCGATGAAATTGATGCAAAAACAGGTATAAAGATTGTATCCTTATACGGGAAAAAGAGTGCACCAGATAGCACTGACTTATTTGATATTGATATATTATTATTTGATGTTCAAGATGTGGGAACACGCTTTTACACTTATATAAACTCACTTCAATATTTAATGGAGTCGGCAATGGTAAATAATAAACCATTAATCATATTAGATCGCCCAAATCCAAATGGACATTATGTTGATGGTCCGATATTAGAGAAGCCTTTTATTAGTGGTGTTGGGAAACAACCTATCCCAATCGTATATGGGTTAACAATGGGTGAATATGCGCAAATGCTAAGAGGTGAGCAATGGATGAAAATGGAACCTTCAAAAGCTACAGATAATGCAAAATGGTCATTAGCAATTATTCGAAATAAAAACTATGACCACCAATCAATGTATACTATAAAGGTAGCGCCCTCACCTAATTTACCCGATATGACATCAATATTATGGTATCCTACAACTTGCTTAGTAGAAGGTACCATCATGAGCGAAGGTAGAGGTACACCTCACGCTTTTGCTTATATTGGACACCCTAGTATGACCAGCCAAAAGTTTAGCTTCACGCCAAATCCAAGAGTTGGCGCAATGTCATCGAAATTATATGGCCAAATTTGTTATGGTTGGGATCTTACAAAAGTCAAACCACCTTTGAATAAGATAGACCTTGCATTGATCATTGAAATGTACAAAAGCTTCCCACAAAAAGACAGCTTTTTCTTAAACCCTAAATCTACCGACCCCACTAAATTCTTTTTTAATAAGTTAGTTGGAAATGCAACCTTAATGCAACAAATACAAAACGGGATAAGCGAAGCTGATATCCGAAAAAGCTGGGAACCTCAATTAATAGCTTACAAAAAAATACGAAAAAAATACTTACTGTATAAAGATTTTGAATAGTACAAAAATAAAAAGAGCCTCCAGTTGGGGGCTCTTTTTATAAAATTAATTACCAATGATCGGAATGGATAATTGATGAATTTTATCATTCAATGCTTTCACATTTTCCTTTTTAATAGTTTCATATTTTTTCAACTGCCAATCAACCTGTTGTTTTAATTCCAAATAAGTTTCTTTTACTTGCTTGGTTGGCGCTACATATCCAGAAGCTGCTGATTCAAATATACCGGCAATTTTATCGTCAAGGCGTATTGGAAAATTCAAGACATCTTGACCACTTTTAGCTTTTGTTTGATGCAATGCTTCTTCAATTTTAGTTAAGGAATCAGTAACTACTTTTGCAGCAGCAATAAAATTAGAATCTTTCGTCTTTTTTTGTACAGCTGCAATTTGTGATTTGATTTCCTTAGCTCCTTTTAAAGTATTCATAATTTCTTTGAAACTACCAGCTACCTCTAACAAAAATTGCTCTTGAGCCTTTAAGTCTGCATTAGATACCTTATAATTTGGATCTGCAATAATCTCAAATGCATAAGCTTCTTCTTGTTTATCAATTTTTATTTTAGCAGTATATTTTCCAGGCGCAGCAAGTATCGGACTTGTTGAACCATTCCATAAAATAAAACCAGCTTCTGGTTGCTCCAATTCTTTATGAAATAAATTCCAGGCAAATTGATTGAATCCTTTTTCTACAGAAGGACCATCTTTATCCTTTGAGCTATAGGTTCTTATTTCTTTGTTTTGATCATCTAGTATTTTAATTTCCACTTTTGTGCTATCATCAACATTTGCTAAGTAATATTTGATAACTGCACCTTTCATTGGATTTGTTCCAACATTTGCAGATGTCGCTGAAGCAGCACGTCTTCTTCTACCTCCAGTTTGTGGTGGCACTCTGTAGGCATTGGCAACTGGGAATATTTTATTAGCACTAGCTGGCTGAAATTGTTCAATGATACTTAGGTCATCAAGCACATAAATACTTCTTCCTTGTGTACCAACAATTAAATTATTATCTCTAATAATCAAATCAGTGATAGGTGTTAATGGTAAATTCAATTGAAAAGGCTCCCATGATTTACCATCGTTTACTGATAAGTATAATCCATACTCTGTTCCAGCAAATAATACACCGGCCTTTTTAGTACTAGCAACAATACTTCTTGTAAAATGTAAAGGATCAATGCCATTAGTAATTTTCTCCCATGTTTCACCATAATCATTTGTTTTATAAATGTATGGAGCAAAATCATCTAATTTATATCTAGTACCTGCAAAATAGGCAGTTCCTTTTCTTGTAGGATCAATTTCTACTCTATTCCACATCATCCATTTTGGGGCATCCTTTGGAGTTACATTTTTCCAAGTTGCACCACCGTCTTTACTAATACTGATAATACCGTCATCACTACCTGTCCATAATAAATCTTTTTCAAGTGGTGATTCAGCCGCAGTGAAAATAGTACAATAATATTCCACACTTGTATTGTCTTGAGTAATTGGACCACCCGAGCTTTTTTGTTTTGATTTGTCATCAGTCGTTAAATCTGGTGATAATTTAGTCCAACTCGCTCCTTCATTTTCAGAGGCAAATAAATGATTGCCGGCGGTATATAATTTTTTTGGATTATGAGGTGAGAAGAAAATAGGGTGATTCCATTGAAAACGATATTTCATCGCTTCGGCACCAGCACCCATCGGATTATCAGGCCAAACATTGATAACTCTATTCTCGCCAGTTTTATGATCATATCTTGTAATTAAACCACCATACGAACCTCCATATACGATATCTGGATTAGTTGGATCTGCAACAATGTAGCCACTTTCACCACCTGCAGTAACATCAAAATCGGATTCTCCAATGAATGAACCGTATGAACTTGATTTAATTCTGAATGCAGAATTATCTTGTTGAGCACCTAATATTTTATACGGGAAACTATTGTCAGTACTTAACCTATAAACCTGAACAGTAGGCTGATTCATCATAGTACTCCATGTTTTCGCACCATCTAAACTTACTTGTCCGCCTCCGTCATCACTTACAATCATGCGCTTGGGATTTTTTGGATCAATCCATAAATCGTGATGATCGCCGTGAGGTGTTGGCAAAGATTTAAAGTTTTTTCCACCATCAGTCGAAACCATAAAGTTCACATTAGGACAATACACTTTATTCTCATCCGATGGATCCACAAATACTTTTGTATAATACCATGCTCTTTGTCTGATATTATTATCACTACAAACAAGTTCCCAAGATTTACCAGCATCATCTGACATGTATAATCCTCCGTCTTTATTTTCAATCAACGCATATAGTTTATCAGTATTGGATTTTGCAACAGCAACACCAACAATACCCCAAACACCTTTTGGTAAACCTTTAGCCTTTTTTATATCTGTCCAAGTTTCACCTCCATCGGTACTTTTATACATACCTGACCCATCACCACCACTTTCTAAACTATATGGGGTTCTGATTAATTGCCATGTGCCAGCATATAAAACCTCAGGATTACTTGGATCAATAATTAAATCACTTGCACCTGTTTGTGCATTCACATATAATACTTTTTTCCATGAAGCGCCGCCATCAGTAGTTTTATAAATACCACGGTTTTCATTAGGACCAAACAAATGTCCCATAACAGCTGCCCAAACAATATCTGGATTTTTAGGATGTACAATTAATCTTACAATATGTCGAGCTTCTTTCAATCCAATGTTTTTCCATGTTTTTCCCTCATCAGTTGATTTCCACGCACCATCTAGTCCTTCACTCACATTACCGCGCATTGTGTTTTCGCCTTCACCAACATATAAGATTGATTCATTTGATGGTGCAATGGCAATCGCACCAATCGTACCTCCAAAATAGCCATCAGAAATGTTTTTCCAATTGCTCCCCGCATCCGTTGTTTTCCAAACACCGCCACCGGTTGATCCCATGAAAAAAGTATTTGATTCACTATATGAACCTACACCTGCTGCTGCCCTACCTCCTCGAAATGGTCCAACAAGTCTAAAATTTTGTGCTTTAATGATTGGATCTTGCGCAATACTAGTTGTTTCAACTACTGTATTTGTTTTTTTCTTTTGTGCCATTACTGCTGTTGCATTTACTGCAGCAATAAGTAAGACAATTGCTATGGTCTTTTTCATACTTTTAATTTATTTAATTAATTCAACCTCTTTAAATTTTTTAATGGGGTTTGCTTCAACCAATTTTCTAAAGTCAGCCCAATCCTTTTCAATAAACGCATTTACTTTAGTTGCCACTTCATTAGCAGCAGTAATGGCAGCATCGATTGCTGCTTGTTCTTGATCACCTGGAGCTGAATTTTTTCCACTAATTAACATACTTGCATTTCTAATAATGCCTATCGGTGTAATTACTGGAACTGTTCCATATCCTTGCTTTTCTTGTTTCTTACCCATCATAAAGGCTCTTAAATCTTTAAGTTTATCTGAAACAATTTTATGCGCTTTATTTAAAGTGTCAACTCCTTTGTCTTTTTTATCTTTCCATTCAGCCTTTAAACTTGTAAGCACCACTTCAGCATCATCAATTAAATCCAATGCTGCATTATATTTATCATTTGCAGGTTGTAATTTTCCTAATGCAGCATCTTGAGCAAGCACCACTTCGTTTTTGCTTGGCAATCTTGGATCGTCTTTAACTTCCACCCATACCGAATCCTTATTATTACCAACCGTTACAACTAATTTGTATTTACCTGCTAATACATCTCTACCCGTAAATTCTCTTTCATCATTTGAAGCAGCTGCACTAGCTTCTTCGTCCATCATTCTTCTTCCACCTCCGCCACCAGACTTTGGTGCACCAGCGCCACGTTTACCTTTTTGTTCAAAACCCCAATAGTTTCTATTAAATCCAGTGTCAATTTTAAAAGTTAAACTACGAATTAAAGTATCATTCACATCCTTAATTTGAACCTTCGCTTTTTTATTACTATCAGTTGTATATACTGTTATTGGTAAGCCTGTTGGTTTGTTTGGCGCATCCCACATTCCCCAAGTACTCCACTCGTAAGGTGAATTTTTAATGGACAAATTATAACTTGCCGACGGTGCACTTACAAAAAACTTATTTACTTCTCCTTTTGTTGCAGCTAATTTTCTTAATGGTTTAATATCATCTAAAACCCATAAGCTTCTACCAAAAGTAGCAATGGCTAAATCAGCTTCTCTCTCTTGAATGGCGAAGTCATACGTTGAAACAGATGGGTATCCATTTTTCCATTGTTGATAGCTAACGCCATTATCTAAACTTACATAAAAGCCTTGCTCAGTACCTACAAAAACTAAATTAGGCTCAACTGGATCTTGCAAAACTGTTAAAGCATATCCATTCACTTTTTTCTCATCCACCATGCGCGTCCAAGTTTTACCTAAATCAGTTGATCTAAAAATATAAGGTGCAAAATCACCTTGTCTATAATTATTAGCTACCACAAATACTTCATTCGCATTATAACTTGAAGCTCTAACTTGAGGAATCCAAGCACCCTTAGGGAACCCGGTAATATTATTAGTAAGGTCAGTCCATGATTGTCCTCCATTTTCAGTCACTTGAACTTTACCGTCATCGGTACCAATAAAAATTAAATCCTTTTTCAATGCACTTGGTGCTATTGCAATAATGGTACAATAATTTTCGGCACCAGTAATATCAACGCTCAATCCTCCATTATTTGATTGATTTATTTTAGCAGTATCATTGGAAGTCAAATCAGGTGAAATGATTTTCCATGCAGCACCTTTATTGGTACTCTTGTGTAAAAATTGTGAGCCAAAATAAATCGTTTTTTTATCAAATGGATCCTGCGCAATGGCAGCATTCCAGTTAAATCTTAATAATGTCTTGGCATCTGGTGTGGGTGGTTTAATATAAGATGACTGTCCTGTTTGAGTATTATATCGACCTACTGAACCACCTTGGCTCATTGCATAAACCCAATTTGCATCCTCAGGATCTGGCATTACATCAAAACCATCTCCTCCCCATAAATTGTCCCAATCAAAGTTACGAATACCACCTTGTGTAGTAGTGTATGCTGGGCCTCTCCAAGAACCGTTGTCTTGCATTCCACCCATAACATGGTAAGGGATTTCATTATCAACATTGATATGATAAAATTGCCCTACAGGGATTTTTTCATCAAACATCCATGTTTTACCACCATCACGCGTGATACCTATACCTCCATCATTTCCATCAACTATGAAATTATTGTCTGTTGGATGAATCCAAAATGCGTGGTGATCTGGATGAATACCGCTATAAGGAATAACGGTTTCAAAACTTTTACCACCGTCAATACTTTTTTGTACTGTTTGACTTATATACCATAAAGTATTTTCATTTATTGGATCACAAATAATGTCTTGGAAATAAAAAGGTCGATTGTCAACAATTGATTTTTGACCATTTACTAATTTCCATGAATATCCCCCGTCATCACTTTTGTACAAACCACTTTTTGTAGATTCAATTAAAGCATAAACTCTATTTGGATTTGATCTACTAATAGCGATACCTACTCTACCCAAATTACCATCAGGTAATCCATGCTCTTTACCTAACTTGATGAAATTTTTTCCACCATCAATGGTCATATAAATTCCACTTCCTTTACCACCACTTTCTAAGTGATATGGATTGCGATAATGATGCCACATCGCAACAAATAATTTGTTTGGGTTGGTAGGGTCCATGATCATATCACCTGGACCAGATGTATCATTCGTATATAATATTTGATTCCATGTTTCACCACCATCGGTTGTTTTGAATACTCCTCTATTTTTACTTTGTCCATAAGGGTTTCCAATGGCTCCTGCATAAACAGTATTTGCATTGGTTGGATCAATAATAACGCGATGAATATTTCTTGTTTGCTCTAACCCAACTTTTTTCCAAGTTCTACCAGCATCCATTGTTTTATACATTCCTTCGCCAATGCTAATTGAATTTCTAGGATTACCCTCACCCGTTCCTACCCAAACCACACTTGGATTAGATTGTTGAATGGCTAATGAACCAATATTCATAATGGGTTGCTCTTCAAATACAGGCGTCCAACTTACACCACTATTATTTGTTTTCCATACACCACCCGATGCTGCACCAATCCAAATATTATTTGGACTACTCACTTGCACATCAATAGTAGTTACACGACCACTCATACTAGCGGGTCCAATATTTCTTGGCTTCCAATTTTTAAATACTTTGTTGATGTCAACTTTTTCAGTACTCACTTCAGGAGTAACTGTTTTTTTTGACTTTTGTGCATTACCATCAACCGTAGTTAAGATTGAGGCTACAAAAACAGATAATAATAAAATAATTCGCATGTGATGAGCTTATTTACTATGAAAAAATAATGAGTAACTAAGCTACTTAATTTTCCGTCAAAAAAAGACGAAAAATGACGAACGATTAAAACTTACAGTTTTTCAATGATTCCGGCAATTCCTTGACCACCTCCAACACAAGCTGTAACGATACCATATTTTTTATTGATTCGTTCTAAGTCATTGATTATCTGCACGGTAAGCTTCGAACCTGTACAACCCAAAGGATGTCCAAGGGCAATGGCTCCACCATTAATATTTACCTTATTGGTGTCTAAATTTAAAGCACGAATTACCGCTAATGATTGTGAAGCAAATGCTTCATTTAATTCAAACAAATCAATTTGATCCAAAGTCATTCCCGCTTGCTTCAAAACTTTAGGGATAGCAGCAACAGGACCAATTCCCATTATTCTTGGATGTACACCTGCTGAAGCGCAATTAACCAAACGTGCAATAGGTTTAAGTCCTAAAGAATTAACCATTTTTTCACTCATCACAATTACAAAACTTGCACCATCACTTGTTTGAGAAGAATTACCGGCAGTAACTGATCCCTTCAATGCAAAAGCAGGTTTTAATTTTGCTAAAGCTTCTAATGTTGTATCAGCACGAACACCATCATCGGTGTCAACAATATATGAACGTGTAGCTTTTTTATTTTTTTCATTAACATAAGTCTCAGCTACTTCAATTGGCAAAATACCTTTTTTAAAATATCCATTATCAATGGCAGCTTTTGCTTTTTGATGAGAAGCCAAAGCAAATGCATCCTGATCCTCTCTATTAATTTTATATTCATTGGCAACAGCCTCAGCTGTTAGGCCCATTGACAAATAATAATCAGGCTCTTCAACAGCAATGGAATAAGCTGGAACTGTTTTCCAACCTGCAGTTGGTACCAAACTCATTGATTCAGTACCGCCAGCAATAATACACTCAGCCATACCCGTTCTGATTTTTGCAGTCGCCATGGCAATGCTTTCTAAACCACTTGCACAATATCTATTAATTGTAATTCCTGGCACTTCAATACCCAATGCTTTTGCTGAAATCATTCGACCAAATTGCAAACCTTGCTCGGCTTCAGGCACTGCGTTTCCTACAATTACATCGTCTACCAATTTCGGATCCAAGGCAGGTAAGCTTTTCATTAAACCTTGAATTACTTGAATGGCCAATTCATCGGAGCGCATAAAACGAAATCCTCCTTTTTTACTCTTTGTCACTGCTGTTCTATAACCAGCTACGATATAAGCTTCTTGCATATGATTGTATTTATGAGATCTTTACTCAAATTCACCATAAATGTAGTGATTTTTATAAACAGTTGTTTATGCAACTAAATATTTCAATGTAATTTTGTGGTATGTTATATCCAATCATCAGAAATGCTTTATTTACCCTCCCCCCTGAAACAGCTCATAAGGTTTCCATGAAGGGTTTACATTTAGCTGCAGGCCTTCCTTTTGGCAAGGAATTATTAGCCAAGCAGTTTCAATATAACCATACTGATCTTTCTAAAAGTTTGTTTGGCCTTCATTTTCCAAATCCAGTTGGTTTAGGAGCAGGTTTTGATAAAAATGCCGAGCATTTGGACGTATTGGAATTATTGGGATTTGGATTCGTAGAAATTGGAACGGTAACACCAAAAGCACAAACTGGTAATCCGTCACCTAGGTTATTTAGACTGCCAAGTCAAAAAGCATTGATTAATCGAATGGGGTTCAATAATGATGGCGTGAATGCTATTGCCAAAAGATTAACGATAAGAAAAGAAAAAGCAAATTCAACCTTAATCATTGGCGGGAATATTGGAAAAAATAAAGTCACTGAAAACAGCGATGCCTGGAAAGATTATTGCACGAATTTTAAGGGATTAGAAGAAGTTGTAGATTATTTTGTTGTCAATGTTAGTTCACCAAACACACCGGGACTTCGTGAATTACAAGAAAAAGAATCATTGAGAAAAATATTTAGTGAGCTTCATAATATCAATAAAAATAATAAACCTATTTTATTGAAAATTGCTCCTGATTTAGAATTAGCTGCTTTAGATGATATTATTTCCTTAACACAGGAAGTAAAAATTGAAGGACTCGTTTCAAGTAATACAACCTTGGATAGACAATTATTGAATAAAGTAAATTTGGAAAAAGCTACTGCCTTTGGTGCAGGCGGATTAAGTGGTCAACCTTTATTTGAAAAATCAAACCAAGTATTAACTTATTTATCCAAGGGCATTGGTAATCGCATACCAATTATTGCTAGTGGAGGAATTTTTACGGGCCCTGATGCACAAATAAAAATAAATGATGGGGCAAGTCTTGTACAAATTTGGACCGGATTTATTTATGAAGGTCCAGGTATGGTAAAAAATATTTGCCAACATTTGTCTGCAAACAAGTAATCATTAAATAATCAATCAAATCGCTATAATTCATGTTAACAATACATACTTTTTGTTTTAATGCCTTTCAAGAAAATACTTATGTTTTATATAATGAACAAAAAGACGCGATCATAGTAGACCCTGGTTGTTATTTAAAAAATGAACAAGCCATTTTAGCTGACTTTATTACAGACAACAACCTTACGCCCAAACTTTTATTAAATACACATTGTCATTTGGATCATGTTTTTGGCAATAATTTTGTAAGTGAAAAATATAATTTAACTGCTCACTTTCATAAAAATGAACAACCCGTTATAGATAGACTTCCCGAAGGTGGCGCTAGATGGGGTGTTCCTTGTGAACCTTATAAAGGCTTGGTAAAGTACTTGGAACATGGTGAAAAAATAAATTTTGGTAAAGATGAATTTAAAGTATTACTAACCCCAGGACATTCTCCCGGTAGCGTATGTTTTTATCATGAACAACAAGATTTTATGTTAGGTGGAGATTTAATATTCAAAGACGGTGTAGGTCGAACCGATTTACCAGGATGCAATCCATTGGATTTAATAAATAGTATCAGAGAGCAAATTTTACCATTACCAGAAACAATGACTATTTATTCAGGACATGGCCCAGAAACTACACTGGGACGTGAAAAAAAATCAAATCCTTACATTATTCATATTATGAAGGGAGCATAAAAATATATTTAGTTAACAATTTGATAACCTAGACCAAATGTTTGGTTATGGCTATTAAAACTTACTTTTGAATATATAAATCCTATGGAAACCAATCCGATTAAAATATTAATTGCTGACGATGAGCCAGATATTATTGAAATTATCAGTTTCCATTTAACAAAGGCTGGATTTGAAGTTTACACAGCAAAGGACGGTAGCGAAGCCATAGAACAAGCCCAATTACATATACCCGATTGCATTATTTTGGACATCATGATGCCAAAAAGAAATGGATTTGAAGTGTGTGAATATTTAAGAAGCCAAAAACAATTTGACAAAACATTAATTGTTTTATTGACTGCCTTAAACGACGAAGCTTCTCACATTAAAGGATTGGAATTAGGCGGTGACGATTTTGTTAATAAGCCCATTAGTCCTAAAGTTTTATTGAGTCGAATTTCAGCTTTATTTAGAAGAATACTTCCATCGACTAACGATAATAAAACCTTACAAATACGTGATTTAATCATTGATCCAGTTCAATATAAAACCACCTTAAAAGGTGAAATATATACCCTTGCCAAAAAGGAATTTGAATTACTATTTTTATTAGCTGAGCAACCTGGGCGTGTTTTTTTAAGAAACGAAATACTTTCACAGGTATGGGGAAATGATGTGATTGTTGGCGATAGAACAATTGATGTTCATGTTCGAAAAATACGTGCAAAATTAGGAGTAGATTGCATTACTACTGTAAAAGGTGTAGGCTACAAATTTGATTATTAGACCTTTCATTGTTATTAATGAATGTGTTAACTTCGTATCAAGCACTTAGTAGTTTCAATATTTATGTTTAAAGAAAAAAACTTATCCCCTAGACAATTAGCTGCATTAACTGCTTTGTTATTATCTAGCATTATAGGCCTAAGTGTTTTTGTTTTGTTTGTGGACTGGAAAATTTTACTTGCCTACTTTATTGCTTGCTTTACGGTCATCTATTTTTTACTTAATCAAATTTTAGAATTTTTTATTTATCGAAAAATTAAGCTGATTTATAAATTAATTTCAGAAACCAAAGCAAGTAAAAGAGAAGAAGCATATCAAAAGTACATCCTACCCCGAAAAGGAATTGATGAAGTAAGGGAGGATGTGGAATTATGGGCCGCTACAAAAACTGAACAAATTCAACAGCTACAATCCAATGAAGCTTTTAGAAAAGAGTTCCTACAGAATTTATCACACGAAATTAAAACGCCCATTTTTGCCATACAGGGTTATTTGGAATTGATAGCGGATGGCGCCATGGATGACCCAAAAGTTGGGCAAAAGTTTATCAACCAAGCGCAAGCAAATGTGCAAAGACTAGTGGGATTATTAAATGACGTTGATGTGATCACTAACTTAGAAATTAACAAAGAACCCATTTTAAAAACATCATTTATTATTCAGGATCTAATTCAAGAAGTAGTACACAATTTAAGTGTCAAATGGTTGAAAAAAAATATTCAATTTAGTTTTAAAAAGGCAAGTGAGTCCCCTGTTTATGTTTTTGCTGATAAAAATAAAATTTATCAGGTGTTGGTTAATATCATTTCAAACGCCGCTAAATATGGTAAAATGGATGGACAAATTATTGCGAGTGTCTATACCATTGAAGACGATAAAATTTTAATTGAAATTAGTGATGATGGTATTGGCATTGCTGAAGAACATATCCCACGTCTATTCGAGCGATTTTATCGAACCGATGATGCAAGGAGTAGGGAAATTGGAGGCTCAGGACTTGGTTTAGCCATATGTAAACACATTATTGAGGCACATAGGGAAACCTTACATGTTCGAAGTAAAATTAATGTTGGTACTACCATTGGATTTACATTGTCTGCTAAGCCTTAATGTTTTTTGTTATCATTTTTTCGTTTCTTTGTATCCTAAATTTCTTTAATGCAAACTATTTTAGTAACGGGTGGTTGCGGTTATATTGGTGCACATACGCTTGTGGATTTAATAGAGAATGGATTTAACGTCATTTCAGCTGATAATTTATCAAAGGCTTCTGAAAGTTCTTTATTGGGTGTTGAAAAAATTACGGGTAAAAAAGTAAAAAACTATAACATTGATTTAACCCATAAAAAAGAGACAGAAACTATTTTCAAAGAAAACCCAAGCATCATTGGTATTATACATTTTGCAGCATATAAAGCCGTAGGAGAATCAGTTGAAAAACCTCTTGATTATTACGATAATAATATTGGCTCTTTAGTGAATTTATTGCAATTGGCTATTCAATACAAGGTAAAGCATTTTATTTTTTCGTCTTCTTGCACCGTTTATGGTAACCCTGATGTTATTCCAGTTACCGAAAATACCCCTTTACAAATGGCAGCATCTCCTTATGGTGCTACAAAACAAATGGGCGAGACAATTGTAAAAGATGCCGCTATCGCCTATCCTTTGTCTACTATACTTTTGAGATATTTTAATCCAGTAGGAGCACATCCATCAACAGCTATTGGTGAATTGCCAATAGGACGACCACAAAACTTAGTACCCGCTATCACTCAAACTGCCATTGGCAAATTGCCAACTATGCATGTTCATGGAAATGATTATGATACACGTGATGGTAGTTGCATTAGGGACTATATTCATGTTTGCGATATAGCCCATGCACATACATTAGCATTGCAATTTTCAATAAAAAATAATAAGGAAAAATCTTGTGAAGTATTTAACCTTGGTACAGGAAATGGCATTACTGTACTTGAAGCGATACATGCTTTTGAAAAAGTGAGTGGTGTTAAATTAAATTATGAAATAGGACCTCGTCGTGTAGGCGACATTGTTGCGATTTATGCAAACAATGATAAAGCAGTAAACGATTTAGGCTGGCATTGCAAATACGGACTCGACGAAATGATGTTAACTGCATGGCAATGGGAACAAAGCTTGGTCAAATAACTTATAAAAAGAAGGGCTCGAAAAATCGAGCCCTTCTTTTTTATAAAATAATAAACTTTAATTTTGCACCAACATTTTTTCGGCGTTCTCTGCCATTTGTAATGCTTCGATAAATTCTTCTATATCTCCATTTACAACAGCGTCTAAATTATAAGAAGTAACATTCACTCGGTGGTCCGTAACGCGTCCCTGTGGCCAGTTGTAGGTTCTAATTTTCGCACTCCTGTCTCCAGTACTTACCAATGTTTTACGATGTCTTGAAATTTCATCTTCTTGCTTACGAACTTGTTCTTCAAATAATTTTGTACGCAACATACCCATCGCTTTTTCACGGTTACCCAATTGCGAACGTTCTGTTTGACAAATAATCACCGTTCCAGTGGGGATATGCGTTAACATTACTTTTGTCTCTACTTTATTTACGTTTTGTCCTCCCGCACCTCCACTTCGTGCTGTTTCCATTTTCACATCGGCAGGATTCAAAACAAAATCTACTTCTTCCGCTTCTGGCATAACGGCAACCGTTGCTGCTGAAGTATGCACACGGCCTTGTGTTTCAGTACTAGGCACACGTTGAACACGATGAACGCCACTTTCAAATTTCATAGTACCATATACATCCTCACCAGTAACTTCTAAAATAACTTCCTTATAGCCACCAACTGAACCTTCACTCTCACTTGCAATGGCAACCTTCCAACCTTTCTTTTGGCAATATCTAGTATACATACCTAATAAATCACCCACAAATAAACTAGCTTCATCACCACCTGTTCCAGCACGTAATTCAATAATTGCATTTTTATCGTCCTGTGGATCTTTTGGAATTAATAATTTAGTCAACTCTTTTTCTAAAGTTTCTTTTTCTTCCTCTAATGCAGGTAATTCCATTTTAGCCAACTCACGCATATCAGGATCGTCACCATTTAGGGATTCTTTAGCAAATTTATGCTCGTCCAATACCTTCACATACCTTAAATAAGGTTGTACAATTTTTTCTAAGGAGCGATATTCCTTACTCATTTTACCAAACTCGGTTTGGTTATTAATAATTTCCGGATTGGTCAAAGCCACCCCTACTTGGTCAAATCTGGCTTTTATGGCTTCTAATTTATCTAACATAGTCGTTTTTCTGTGCGCAAAAATAGTTATTTTAGTTGTCAATTAAAACATTCCCAACACATGAAATACCTAGTACCTATATTCCTTGCCTTTTCAATAGGTGTACAGGGTCAAGCCATCCATTTTAAATCGGTATTGGTGGACACACATAACGACGCTGTAACAGCCTGTATTGAGAAAAATGTAAGTTTAGACCAGGACTTAACTGGGGTTAATCACTCCGACTTAAAAAGATTTAAACAAGGGGGCGTTGATTATCAATTATTTTCAATTTGGTGTGATGGGAATAAAAAAAATCCATATGCATGGGCCATGCGCGAAATGGATACGATAGATGCTGTAGCAGCAAGAAATCCGGATAAAATAGT
>JACCDI011761662.1_pt1 | contig 38152 bp, 28 predicted proteins | sample 7442791 | NCBI WGS metagenome assembly JACCDI01 (sample SAMN15323434, study PRJNA562643) | freshwater metagenome | isolation source: river surface water | place: USA:Blue River Watershed | collected 2017-08-15 | reverse complement strand
CTCTGTTCTACTGGTCTGATACACGGGTGTATCAGACAGATAGAATAGGGTATACCTTTAAGACTAATTTTGCAAAGCAAAATTAGTCGATTCACCTGACAATAAATTGTCAGGTGAATAAAGGTTAACAATAAACTACTCTTTTATAAAAACATTCTTATTGTTTTTTTATTCTTTTTGTTTTAATGAGAGAAGATAGAGAAGATAAAGTCCCATCTTCTCCCGTTAAACGACATTTTGCAGTATCTTTTACACGATGACGCCCATTTGGACAACGTTTTGATTTTTTAACACGGATATCTAATTGCATATCATCTACATATTTACTTAAACTTCTTGTGGCATTTTTAGTTGGCATGATATGATTGGGGAGAGTTTTATGACAAACAGATACGGCAATGTTTTGAAAAATAGCCCTCAATTTATCATTATGCATAACATCGCGCGCAATATTACATGCCCGTTGTGCTATTTTCCTACATTTATCATCATTCCGAATACAATATTCAATCTTCTCTACTAAATCGGATAAATCTTTTTTTACAGGAATATAATGAACATTCGGTTTCAATATATGGTCAAGCCACGAAGTATATTCGCTTTCTACACGCAAAATAAGACTCCCAGTTGCCATTGTAGTAAGCATACGATAAGCGTGAACATTGCCATCCACATGAATAATATATTTATTATTGCTTTGTTCGGCCATTGTCATGAATTTTTGAGTGGATTCAATATTTGTATTTAACATTCCTAATCCATATTTTGGGTCATACCGAATAGAATTCGTATTTATTAACTTCGATTTTCCAGAAATACCAACATCCAAATATTTGGATTTTATGGTGGCCAGTTTTAATCTGGAATTTGTTTCTGTAGTATATCCGCATCCTGTTGGCCCACCACGAAAAACTGCCATTGTTTTCTTCTTCTCCCAATCCGTATTAAAAGTACTAAAATCGATTTTGGTTTTACCCATTCCATACATTACATCGTCATAGTTGGGAATAGGAATATCGCGGTATCCTTTCTGTCCCGAAAGACTGAATATGGGAATAAATTTCGATTTCTTGTATTTTCCAATATCCAATTTTCCAACAACCATCGGAAAAGGATGATATCCATCTTCTCTTAATATAACCGAATCTGTCAAATTCATTATATAAACCCCATTGGGGAGAAGAAGACCGCCAATGAAATCCACATATTCATCTGCAAACGATTCTTTCCCCGCAAAATACTGTTTCACAACACATTGCATGAATCGCAATTGTTTATTTTGCAATGACTTCTTTATGAAATCGCGTTTTTGACTACTGAGTTTAGGATTACGATTTAATTGCCAAATGGATTTTTGAATAAAAGGTTTATACACATTTGCTGTCTCATGATGTTCTAATTTATATAAAACACCCGCTCCTGATTTCACACACAACATATAACATGAATGATTTAAATAGTTAATAATATAATCAAGAGTATTTTCTAATGCTGGCATACTCATTTCCCAAATATTATCGCGGACTTGAGGAGGAGGAACATAATATTTAGGTAAATGGGGAGAAGATAATACCTGTTTTTTATGGTCGTCTTCTCCACCTATATACGATTTAGATATTTTTATTGCTTCTTCAAATGAACTTATAATTCTATTATCTGGAATTTTTATATCTTGAGAAATATCCGCATCCCCATTTCTTTGATAACAGAACATACTATTTGGGTCATATATGTTGGTTTTTATTTTTGCACTTTTATCGGTTGTCATTAATTGTTTAAATCCCGTATGTGAATTTGATTCGTCAATAATAACTCGTGAAAATAAATTGCCCATTTCCTTTGTAAACTTATTTAACGCAAGTCCGACCCCAAAATGTCTCACATCATCTACAATAACAATTCCATTTGGTTTGATTAATCTTGCTGAATTTATTAAATCTTGGATAACAGTTCCTTCATCATGCCCCCCATCAATAAAAATAATATCATATTTTTCAGTTAACTTCTCCATAACAACATTCGAATAATCTTCTATTAATTTAACATGTATAGAAGAATTCTCGTTGGTTTTTAAATAATTCCGAATATTATTAATGCCAATCGATTTCCATGTTTCTGTTTGATTCGGGTCAAGAACAGTATAATTTACTTTTCCGCCATATTTCAAAAGAGGATTTAATATATGAATGGATGAAGTCCCATAGGCTAAACCTATTTCTAATACATTTAGTTCCGATTTATCGCCTTTATATTTATCAATATAGGTTTTAGTGAGAAGACCTATAAAACAAGCCTCATAGACATTAATGTTTGAATTTAATCCTACAAATTGTCCATCTATATTAAACCCATAATTTGTCCATATTTCCCGAATAAATTTGTCTCCACCGAATATTTTTTTTATATTATTTAATTCACCCTCATATTTTTCATCAATCTCTTGGGACATTTATAATATATATTTATATTATTTATGCAATTAATATGAATATAATTCTACATATATATTAACCGAAACCCAAAAAAATAATAAAATGAGTATATCCGAATATTCCATGTCTTCTATAGAAGACGATGAAGATGCATCCCTTGATTTCTGTTTTTTAAGCGACGAAGAAGAACCCGAAATAATATCGGAAGTGGCAACCGTGGATTTAGACCATAAGCTAAATCTTTTATTAGCCGATTGTCCTAATGCACGCGACCGTTTTTCATTTCATGAAATTAAAGAAATGGAAAGCGAAATCGAGCGTGAAATTGAACTATATGTGAGTACAAATATTCTTGATATGCATCATGAATCATTCCATGAAGCACTTATTAATCACGTTTTTTGCGTTATTTTTTGCGAATGGTATACTGCGGGTTTATTTCAAGAAACCGATGCGGATGATATTCGTGAATGGATTGAGCAAATGTGCGAAACCTATTTTTTTGCTGGAATTATTCCTCCACGTCAATCAGATGTACAGCGCGCCATCGATGATACTTTTATTCATGATAATCCTGAAGAAATTGCTTCTAAAATAGCCAAAATTAGAGCTTCACCACAACCTCCACAAAGAACGATAGAATGGTATACACAGCGATATAATATGTTAACCGCAAGTAATGCGGTAAAAATATTTGGAACAGAAGCCGCGCGAAATAGTCTTATTTATGAAAAATGCCGTCCATTTGATGCATTTATTGAAGAACAGCAAAATATAGCGGCAATGAATAATGGTTCGATGCCATTAAATGATACGCTTGCTATGAATTGGGGGATTAAATATGAGCCTGTAACAGCGGCGGTTTATGAGTTTCTTTTTCAGGAAAAAATAAGTATGTTTGGCTGTGTTCCTCATCCTAAATATCCATTTATCGGAGCATCCCCTGATGGAATAGTTGAGAAGACGGGTCGCATGGTTGAAATAAAAAATATATTTAATAGAGAAATAACGGGAGTGCCTAAAGATGCATATTGGGTACAAATGCAGTGGCAGATGGAAACCTGTGATTTGGATGAATGTGATTTTGTAGAAACGCGTTTTAAAGAGTTTAGTACAGCGGATGAATTTTATGAAACATATGAGAAAATGGAACGAGGAGAAGAAGACCCTAAAATAATGGGAGTTATGATTTATATGCGTCCTCGCGGGAGGGGAATGTATTTGGGAGGATTATCCGATACAAAAGAAGAACAAGGAGAAGAAATACGTGGAAAATATGTGTTGATGCCTCTTTCTGTTGAAATAACAAGAGAAGATGTGAATGAATGGATTGACCGACAGGGAATTGAAAACCCGAATCATATGGTTTATCAAACCTATTATTGGATATTAGATGAATGGTCATGTATATTAGTACAAAGAAATCGCGTTTGGTTTGAATCTGCTCTTCCATTAATACGGGAAATATGGGATACAATAGAAAAAGAACGAGTGAGTGGAGAATATACTTCTCGTGCACCACAAAAAAAGAAAAATATATTTGTAAAAAAAGACCAAGATAATAATCATACAATACAAGGAATGCCAAGCTCGACAGGTGTTTGTTTAGTGAAATTAGAAGAAAAAGTAGCTAATATAAATCATTCTGAAAAATATGAAGAAAAAATGTTTGATAATATAACAGTTAAACGTATATTTATGTAGTAGAATTTGTTAATTCAGATTGCATATACAAATACACAATTTTACATGTGTCTGGATTTTTATATACATAATCTTCAGATATTAATGAAAGATAATGAGAATAACCATTTTTATAATGCATATAATTTAATATATATCTATCTATGTCCGTCTGGTTGAACCACCATAATTTTATTATCAATAATTTGATATGTATCATAATCGGTTTTACTAAACTCGACTATATCTTTAGAATATGTTAATAAATAAAATTTATTTCCTGAAATAGTTTCAATATATATTGCGAATTCATTATTATTTATCATTTCTTTTTTAAAATCAGTATTAAATAATACATCATATTCATTTTCACATTCATCCATAATTATTAATTTGTTTTTATCATAAAATTTTGTATTTTCATTAATGTCTATTAAAGAACATGCAACTGGTGGCGTATTATAACAGGATAAGTAATCATCATAGCATAATAATATGTTATCACCAATAGTTAGTTGCATTTTTATACTTATAATTATATATTTTTTATAACTATAAATTATTAATTTTATTTATACACACAATTTTTTTATTATAAGAATCAATTTTTTGATTTACTCAAAAACAACCGCATTAAAAAATACTTCCAACTTCTTTAAATCAGCACCAATATGTAATTCATCAGGATAAATCTCCATATTTCCTGCATTATAACATAAAAGAGCGGGAATTCCATGAATCACCTTCTTTACAGTTAACAAACGATACAATTCAATTGATTCATCGACATCCACCATATAGGCTTGTACATGATTAGGCAATCTACTAAAATAATGATTCACTGCAGGCTCAATCATCTTGCAGGGGCCACACCAATCCGCACCTAATTTAATAACTATTTTTCCCTCATTTTTACTTAAAATCTCGCGAAATTCGGCAACAGACTTGATTCCATGAATGACAGGTTTAGGCATTTTATTTTATAAATCGCGCGCATATATTTATTGTTTATTAAATCTTTATATTTATTTTTAGTTTTATCAAAATATAGATTACTTCTACTATATATACTAACATATAGTAAAATAAATGTCTCAAAATTATTTTTTTAAAATACATTCTTCGCCTATTATTCAAAACATAAATAATTCCACTCTTTCAGGAGCGTTTGCTATGCCTGTTGCCGATATTAATATGAATCGCGATAATGAATTCTCCATGAATCGTCATTTGTATTCTAATGAAAATTACGTCAATGTTCCTCTTGAAAAAAAATGGGTTGGTGTCTCTAATCGAGACTCATCTTCTCTCACATCGAGAAGAAGAGTCAGAGAAGTTGGCAATGCAACAACAAACAGAACCAATGGAAAACTTTCTTTTGTTAGTAATCATGAAAATAATTCAAGAATAGAAGCTTTAGCAAGAGTTCGTGGCGGAGGCTATGTTGTTCCACCAAAAACCACGAACTCCCCTCATCATACAAATGCGCCTACGCCATTCGCAATACCTATAAAATATGCCAAAAAGAATGTATTGCCGCCAAGTACTTCTCGATTGTATACAAATATGACATTCTGCGAACAAAATAATTGTTTGCCTAATTACACAAATGTAATTGATAAAAAATTACATCCATAGACTTCGCCTAATAATATCTATCAAAAAGATATATATTATTCTTAAAATGAAGAACTATTTAGTCGAATTTTTCGCCACTGTGCTTTTTGTCTATGTTATTTTAGCTACTGGTAACGCCTTCGCTATTGGTGCCACTTTAGCGGTTATTGCTCTTCTTGTTGGCCCCATTTCTGGTGGTCATGTTAACCCTGCCGTTAGTGTTACTATGGCTGCTGCTGGTAAATTACCTGTTGCGGATTTAGTGCCTTACGTCTTAGCTCAGATTTTCGGTGGTTTAGTTGCCCTTGAAGTCTACAAGAGATTTAAGTTCTAAAAAATCTATCCACCATTTTTATTTTTGTAATATACGATACAAAATTAAAAGTCCAACTACTGTCATTGAACCCATATATATTTGAAACATGATTTCATCCCCACGTTTTGTAGAACATGTATTACATCTTTGATGTGGAGAAGATATGTAGTAATTCACATCACTGACAACGGGAATATATTCAGTTCTATGAAAAGACGGAGAAGAAAACATGTGATGATTTCCGCCAGAATGATGATTTCCTCCTAAATGATGATGTTCTTTTCGGTCTCCGTCATTATTATGTTCTCCATAAAATCCCTCTTTTTCTTCTGGAAATTTTTCTTCTGCCAAAGAAGATTTGTCTATATTTCCATTTACTTTATGATATAATTTCAAAAGAGATTCATTAATCGTTCCAATTTCTGTTCCTTCCAATATTTTCGGATTGGCTATATTATTTGGAATAGGATGACTCAATATTCCTTTTCTATCACGTGTTGTTTCTGATTCAATTTGTGTATTTGGCGCGGCTTTAAAAATAGGCGGTTCCATTGCATGACGAAACATTGCCTCATTATAAAGGTCATATACACTTGCCATTTTTGACGATGGAGTATTCATTTTTATGTAAGTTATAAAATACTTACATAAAAAATATACAAATATAGGCATCTTTTGAGAATATTATGAAATATATAAAACAATATACATATTATAGAATTTCTAAATCACGAACACGCCAATATTCAAACCCGCCATTTTGCAATGGACGTTTAATAATAAACGGAATCTTTCGTTCTTCTAATTCTTGCAATGCAATTAAATAACCATCAATCACATTTTCCTTCACTTTTACAAAAGGCATAGCGCCACAATTAATTTGTTTTGCGCGTTCACCTAAAATACGAGCCTTCTCATATTTAGTCATAAAAGGAAGTGTGCGATGAAGTGGGTCAACTGACCCATCCGCAGGATGCTGAATTTCTACTAAAGCTTCTATTTCATGATAATTGTGTTGAATTAATTCTTGATGATAATCTTGAATGACGGTTTGTTTTATTGATTCGCTAAACTTCTGGAGATAATTTTCTCCAGTTGCATCATCATCGTCATCATCATAATCTTCATCGTCACCTTCATAATCACCTTGTAATCCTTGTAAATAATCGGTTTCTTCACCTGCATAATCATCATCTACTTGTTTATTTTTTCCCTTTGTTTTCGGTTTTCCAGTTCCTTTTTCCCATGCATCGTCTAAATCTCCTATCTCAGAACCAAAATCGGAATCATCTTCTTCTTCGTCTTCTTCAGAACCATTATTATCAGATTCATCCTCAGACTCAGAATCTATACGGCCATTAAGAATAGGTAAATCGTCTTTTGTAAATTTCTTTTTCTTATCACGGTCGTTATTTTCTATCTCAGAATCAACGGAATTGTCGGAACTGTATTCTTCTTCACTATCAGACATTTTTAACGAAGTTGTTAATTTATATTTGTATATAAACGTAATATAAATTCTATATTTGTTTTCAAACAAAATCAATTTTTAGATATAATTCAGTATACACCATATTATTCATTTTTATAGTAGGGTAAAGCATCACCTATATCCATTCCTATATCACTTGAACTATAAATATTTTTATTAGATGGAGGGTCATGTGATGCAATTAATACGCCATTTCTTAAATTACGATATAAATATTTACCATATTGAGAATTTTCAGTTGGAGCCATTATTTTTCCTAAACGTTTTCTTTCAAATTTATATGTATCAGAATTGTAACATGATAATTTTTGAGAAAACGGCAAATTTTTATGATTTATAACTACGTTTTTTATAAATCCAGATGGAGTTCCAAATTGCATCATTTTAATTTAAAAATAATCATATATAATACAAACAATAATTTATTTATTATATTCCGCAGTATTACATGATTGATATTGTTTACACTCGAATTCTCCTCGTGTAAATGTAGGTGTTTTGGTCAACGGATAACCCAATTTTTCTTTAAAATTGTTAATGTTTTCACTGGTACGATATGCCATCGCATTCGCCACATTTTTACCAAATACTCCAGAATAAGATGATGCTGCACTATTTACTGTATCATATTGCAATCTCAAAATACGAGCACTTGAACTAACTGCCCCCTGATTCGCATATTTATAATTGCTTGGTTTATATGTTATCGCAGAATAAATATAGCGAGGGAGAAGAGTAAATTGCATATTTGATGCAGCCGCATAATTGGTAGTACGGGTTTGGTAATCAGATGGGTATGGTGTAGTATCTGACCCAATAAATCCAACTGCATACTGAAGTTTACTTCCCGCAAAAATCTTAACTGCGGGGGTCTTTGTACCTGATTGCCATGATGCGCCTGAAGGAAGCGTATAATTTGAATTTCCATTAAAAGATGCAAAAGTGAATGCCTGTAATTCTATCTTCTTTAATTGATAATTGTAAACAAATTTCAATAAATATTCACGTGTTTCAGTAGTTTTATTAATGTAATAATGATTATTTGCATTCATAGTATTTATTAAAACGGCATTGAATTCTTCTAAATGATATTCGCCATAAGGCAAAAATACATCTACAGGAGTAGCAGATGTATCCCAATAATATTGAAATCTGGTATGAACTGCATTATTATAAGGAATTAATACACCTGCACTATATTCTTCTTCTACCCTATATTTAGCGGTTTCACACTGTTCTTGTCCATTTGCAACAAATAAATTGTTCTTATAAAAGACTCCCAAGTTCGATTTATTATCTGCCACCTTCTCTGTTTCGGGGGTTAATAGAGAAGATTCGGATGTTCTTACTAAATTATATTGATTCTGAACAAATGTGCGATTACGTGCAGTCAAATATTGGTTTGTATTTGTACAATAGGATTTACTTCGTATCATACCTCCGCTTCTCACACGTCGACGAGCATTATCTTCCATACAAACACTTGCGTTACTTATATTGCAATCCATTGTACCATTTTCACTTCTACTATTTGGAAGTTGCAAATCCATTGGTAAAGCCGTTCCTAAACATTCTCCTGGAGTAGAAGAAGAACTCACTAAAGTACCTTGCGGGCGATTAAATTCGTCTATTTTAACAGAAGTACGTGGATTTCCCTTAGCATTTGCATTAGTTTCACGACGATATATTTTAAGAGGCAATGCTCCACTTTTGCGGTAAGGAATACGTCCAACTTGATTTTTAGGAAGAATACGATTTCTTATGAAATTCGGGTGAGGAGCATCTCCTATGGCGGGTTCATTTTTAGCAATGGAACTAACTATTTGTGAGAAGTTTGCATTTTTCCATGAAATAATAGGAATCGGATGGTGTTTAACTTGTTGCATCATTTTATCTATATTTAATATAACAACAGACTATATTGTATATATACTAATTATGAAAAAAAGTTGGTTTTTATTTCCGCTGAATAAAATCGCCATTCTTCTCCCATTCTTTCTATTTATTGTCGGATTAATTGGTTGGTGGTGGATTTCTTATGCTCCTATTTGGAAAAAAATAAAAGAAGGTATGAATACAATCAACAATGAATATACGTATTTAAATGGAGAAAAAGAATTTTCATTTAAAATCAACGATGTCACCCAAGAATCAGTGGATATGTTAAATTGCTTGAAAATAGACTATTTAGGGTTAATTGATGCCAGCAAAGCAGAAATGACTAAAGGGTATCCTGACCGTGAATATGATACCATTATTTCAAATACGCCAATATTCAAAGAAGTGGCGAAAATTGTCGATTCTTCTCGACAGGATTTAGATAAACAATGGAGTAAATATTTTTTAGCCAATAAATTAACACCAGAAATATACACTGAATTCTATAATAAAATGTTGCCATATAGTCGCGATTATTATTATGTGCATGCATCTGTTATTCGCGATAATTCCGCTAACATAACGGAATTTACACTCGTCAATTATTTGATGGAATTAATGCGCAAATCGCGTGCCAGTCAAACCAAATTAGACAAAATCAAAAATTGGATTATTGACCTCATTCTTCCAGCAGAAACACATCTTAAAATTATTCAAAAATACGCAAATAACAAAACTGCTTTTCATACCAATCGCGATTTACAATATATTATAAATAAAACGGCCAATATGATTCAAGAGTTGGATTTTGAGAAGATGCAACATACGGAAGATAAAGGTATCTTATATATTTTCTCAGAAGAAACAGGTAAAACTGAAGACGGACAATCTATTCAAGATTCAGAGAAGAAAGAATGGGAACTAAAACATCCTCAATATGTCTCAATAGACGGAATCACCATATATTCTACTGCAATGATTATGAATACTTTTTATTCGGCAATAAAAGAGAAGATTGATGTTGGAAAATTCAAGAATACATATTCTGAATATTTAACAAGAGAAGGTAAACCTAAATCTACTATAATAGATATAATAGAAGATTATTCGCAGTAAATCATATAAACAGTATACAATACTATAGAATAATCTTAAAACAAATCTTCTCTTTATTTAAAATGGAAAATGAACAAGAAAATGAATTTGTATCTATTATTTCATTAAAAACCATTACTACTGACAATATTTTTTTTACAGACAAAACCAACAATATAATTATGGATGGAACATTTATGAAAATTATTTATTCCACAGATTATGCTTCTTATAATGGGATTTATGTGGAAGCTCCATTTGTAATTAGTGAATATGACATGGAAAAAAAAGAATTAAAATATAATCCATATCTTGAAAATAATCGAAATTTAGTTGATTTTTTCAGTAAATTAGAAGAAGATTTAATGTGGTTATATGCCGCTAAATATCAAATACAAAAAACACCGCAATATTGTTTACGTGGTCAATTAATAAATGGATTTTTTAGAATACGTAGTTTGTATTCTACTTATATGGAATCTTCTCCCCAATTTATTTTGAAAATATCGGGTATTTGGGAAACAGAAGCCACCTTTGGAATAAGTTACAAAATTATGGTAAAATCATAAATTACATGAAAATTTTATAAATTTATAATAAATTCATAAAATGAAAAGTCTAATTTCTATATTGCTTATATTGTGAAATTTTTAGCAGTTGAATAAGCAGATGTTCCTGCATTATTGACTGACGCCATTGAAATACTGTGTACTCCTGTAGTAAATCCAGTTAATGTAAATGAATTAGTAGAAGATGTACCTGTTCTAACAACAGAGCCGTTTTTACTAATGGAATAAGAATATCCAGTAATAGGAGAACCATTTGCAGGAGGAACACTGCACGTAACTGTTAGTGTTTTTGAACCAGCAGAACCTGTTACAGATAAATTAAATCCTGGTACTCCAGGTGCTAAATATATGTATTTCACAGGGGCAGGTACAGCAGTAGATGCACCTTGTCCAACCATATTAACCGCTGCTATTTTTACTGTATTTAATACATTGTTTGAAACAGGAATCAATATAGGCGCTGTGGTGGTGCTGGCATCTACCCAAACATCTGTTCCACCTACAACTGGGTTCAAAACATATTTATAAGTTAAAATAGGGGTTCTTGAATCTGTTACAGGAGCAGCGAAATTTACCGATAAAATATTATAAGATGCAGTTAATTTAATTCCTGTGGGAGCAGGAGGAACTAAATATTTACTATTAAATGTTGCAGTTCCTCTTGAACCGATTGATACACCCGCCGCATTAACTGCATATATTTTAATAGAAGAAGGTACATTATTAGAAATATCCAAAATCAATGGAGAAGATAATCCGCTGGCATCGCGAAGAGCTAATTTGTTTATTTGATATTTATATCCTGTAATTGCTGAACCTCCATTCGCTCCTGCAATAAAATTAACTGTTACTTTTCCAATATCAGTCAATGCTGCGTTTGTAATAGTGGGCGCAACAGGAACAGCCGCAGGAATAATAGAAGAAGATAAATTGGAGTTAGGGGAACTTCCATTGGAATTCACAAATTTAAGAATAAATTTATAAGAAGAACCATTTGTTAAATTTGGCATTTTTACAGGAGATGTAATTCCAGATAATTTAACAAAACTGGCGTCAGGAGTACCATCGATTTTTCCATAAATACCAGTAATGGGAGAAGTATTTGAATTTGTGAAAGAAATATTCACGAATTTATTACCGAACGCCACACTTGTAATAATTGGAGGTAATGGAGCACCCACAGTGACTGATTTACCCAATGAAGCAGAAGATTCTCCCGCAACATTTGATGCAAGAATAGTAAAGTTATATGTGACTTTATTTGTTAATCCAGTAATTATAATAGGAGAAGATGTGCCTGATGCATCCATATATGCTCCACCAGTAGAATATCTAATTTTAGTAATAGGACGACCATTCGTACTTGGAATTGTGAAATAAATAGTTGCGCTACCATTTCCAGGATGAACTTGGTCAATCACAGGAGTAGAAGGAACTGTATAAGGAACAAATGGGCTGTATGTATTTGATTCAGGAGAAGAAGATAACGCGGAATTTAATCCAACCATTTTCACATTATAAGTACTACCATATGTTAATTTATTAACAATAAATGTCTTTGTCGAATTATCCACATCACAGAAACGATACGCTCCATTATTAATTGAATATTTATATACAAATGTACTTGCAAAATCAGTGTGCGTAAAAGAGACTGTCGCAGTATCGCGTTCGGTTGTAACACCTGTAATAACAGGGGCAGATAAATCACTCACTGGAGCAGAAGGACTACCAGAAGAAGATTGATTGGATGCAATTGAATCACCTCCAGAACTAACCGCTTTTAAATAAAATGAATATGTTTCCCCATTTGTTAATCCTGTTACTGTAATCGGACTACTGGTTTCACTGGCAAGAGTATAATTTGTTCCATCTGTAGAATATTTATATCCAGTAATTGCGGGGCCATTGCTTGCTCCAGGAGTAAATGCTATGACGGCTTGACTCTGTCCAAATGTAACACCTGTAATAGTAGGAGGATTTGGAGTAGGAACCACAAAGTTATCCGCAGGAATAGTTAATCCACTTTTTAATGTGAAAATATTAGAAGATAATGTAATATCTTTAATTACTAAAGATGCAGTACTGCAAGATAAAAGTGATTGACTGTTAAAAATATAAGTATATGTATTTTCAAGAGGCGTATATGTTGCTAATTCAGTAGAACCCACATATAAACCATATGTATGACCTAAAAGAGCCATACGAGCTTGAACATTCGTTATATATGTTAACTTAGGAGGGGTTGAATAGATATCTAACGTAATTTGATTTACTGCACTCATATCTAAAATAATAGCACTGGTATTAACATTATAAAATGTAGCAGTTCTTCCTTCTGGTAATGTGTATGTACTTGATAAAGAATTTGAATCTGTATTTGTTCCTGACCAACGATTTTTATCTTGCCCCCAAGAAACAATAGTACCATCGCTTTTTAAAGCCATATACCCAGAATATAAATCTTGAATATATTCTACACCACTTGTTAAATATGAGTATACGGGTGCAACATCAGTACGACCGCCTTTATTAGCGCCCCAGACCACAACTGAACCATCGGTTTTTAATGCAGCAAATGATAAAGGAGAAGATGCAATTTGCATGACATTACTGTTTACATCTCCTGCATAAATACCATTTGCACCAGTCAATGACCCACCAAAACGTATATCTCCAGAACAAGTAACAGCTCCATTTTGTATATATGCATACGCAGTTTCATTTACTTTGAATTCTGATACATTCTGATACATTTGATTTGTTACAGACAAATACATTTGTCTATCACTAAATAAAATAGCAAAATGATATGGATTATAAGCGGCAGGTGTAGGAACCACATTGGTAACATAAGCCCCCGCAGGAAGAGTATATAATATACTATTTGTTAATCCGTTATGTACATCACCATTTGCACGAATCATAATAAATCCGTATTCAATAGGATAGACTTTTATAACTGGTGAAGTCGATGTAAGAGAAGTTGTAACCCCAACAGATGTTCTTCCCCACATAACAACATGGCCATTATTTCTAAGTCCAGCAAATGCATAACCTGCAAATCCATACGCGGCATATATTTTAACTAAATTAGTTAATTCGGATGCAGGAGATGGCCATTGAGCAATTGCTCCCCAACGTGCAGCAGTACCGTCTTTCTTAAGAGCTACAAATCCATACTGATTAGCAACAATATCTGAACAATTTGTTAAATTAACTTGTCCAATCGATACATTATTTGAAGTAGCAGTATTTACGTTAATATCATCCACACATCCCCAGCAAACAACTGTTCCATCAGAACGTAAAGCAGCAAATGCTTGCTGTCCCGCTACAATTTTAGTTATACCAACTAATTGAGAAGCAACCGTAGAAGAATCACCGCCATATTTAGCATGACCAAATGTAACTACAGTTCCATCTTTCTTTAATACTGCATAAGAAACAGGGACTTGATACGCAGATGTATATGTAACAGTAGCCACACCAGTAATTTGCGCAGGAGGACGAATATATGTACCGTAGGTTCCGCTGTCTCCGCAATTACTCATATCACCAATTAAACTAATAAATTTATTAGTGTTAAGAATACCTCCATCTAAAGGAATATCAACAAGTCCTTGCCATGAAAAGGCAGGAGAACCCGAACCATTAGGTTGGTATACAAAACTGTGTTTATAGGTATTAATTTCAGGAGTAAAGTATACACCAATTAAATCCACATTATCACTTTCCATGATAAAATCACCTCCTGCACCAGTTAAATTCACTGATGCACGAATATCAATACCAGTTTTATGTTCGAGTTGTTCAATTGCATACACCCAATTAGAATCACTCCAAATATTACAATAAAGCAAATCAATAATTCTAACACTTCGTTCACTTTTTAACCAAGAGAAGAATTCAATGATAGGGCTCCAAGAATTTAATTCTGGGTCAGATGAAATAATAGAATCAATTTCACAAGGTTCCATAGAATTAATTAATTTAAAATCAGAGAATTTGTAATTGTGTTGAACAATACAAACACTTTCATATTGAGATGTTATTTTTTCTTTCAAAGATTCAAATGTATCGCCAAAATACTGAAAAATAACAGTATCCACATCAGGCATAACATGAGAAGTTACTTCGGAAATATCGAGAATGCGCGAGTCAATGAGTAATAATTTCGTCATTGTATAATAATAAATTAGTAATTTACAAATACAAATATAATAATCAATTATTATATTTACAAATTTTTACAAAATATTACACTTGTGCCATTATTATTTTATGCGGTATATTTTGATAATAAATGGAATAATGTTCCTTCATCCATATTGTCAAAATACTCGCGAACTATACGATGTGTTATTTTGCGTTTTTCTTCGCCAGAGGCTAAATATATATTATGATGAATACGCGCCACATGCACAAAAATTGCCTTTTCTATGGGTGTCTTATCCTTATGCACATAATAAGCCATATAATTTGTATGAACTGCCGTTATTAAATTATGATAGGTAGAATACAAACGATAACATTCTTCTCTATACATTGGAAATGCCAATATGAAATCCTTGACGTTTCCAGTTCGTATTAACCGAATATAAGTCGATATAAAATTCGGGTCATTTCCACGCAATTCTTTTAATCTTTTGTATCCTTCATTCTCCAAATGAATACGGTCGCCTGTTTGTTGGTCACAAATCATAATACCGACCTTATCCGCCGCCTTAGAAGCACAACAATTTTCACCATAATATCCTTCTATGGTAGGTTGCATAGCTATAACTGGAGGAAATGCAACAAATCCTTGTTGAATTCCAATTTGGATAAAATCCCACGCAGAATATTCATTAAATGGAACAAATCTCACATTTTGCGTTTGATTTTCGGTATCATAATCGTCCATTATTTCATGAACACTTACTAAATATAATTTCGGTATAATCACTGGAAAAACAAGATGATTATCGGGATGCTGCAAAACAAACGTATAAGAATACTTTGTGTCTAAAACAGAAAACCAATCCACATCATTCATATCACGAGCTACATTTCCATACTCATCCGCTGTCCATGTAGATTGTGCATTAAAAACGTCTAAAAACATGTCTCTAAATGTTTTCTTTGGCGTTTTTTGGAAAAATGAGTAGTCACCGCCTACGGCGGTGCGGGTAGCAATCTCCCAGTTACCAAACGCATAAAATAATTGTATCATAGTTCCTTCAATTGTTTTTGTTGCTAAATATCTGGAAAAATCAGATACATTAGGATGTTTTAATGAAAATTCATCGACTGATAATGTTCTTGAAGGCGAAAAAGATAATATGCGTCCACTTTCATTGTCTACTATTACCGAACGATAATTTGCATTTCCCTCATTTTCTTGGCCAAACTCATAGTTTAAAATACGATAGTTTTGGTCATTATGTGAGTACTTTTTGGTGCGATAATTAGCAGATTCCCCCGTGTATATTTTATGTGTAATTTGACTGGATTGTTCTGATGAAACAAATTGTAAATTAGAAGGGGGAGAATTCTTCGGAGAAGATACTGGGGCAGGTTCCTTGATTTCCGTTTGAAATACGGAGGCTAACATAGAGAAGAATGACATGAAAAATACGATATGAAAATATAAATAGAGAAGATACATATATAAGTTAGCTTATCTTTATGTTTATATTATAATGTATTTTATAGAAAATTGAATATTATTTTTAGTTTTATATGAGAGAATATAAAAAATAAAACATAATTTATTTAAGTAAACTAAAATGACTCAAATTTATAATTTATATGAAGCCGATGTTTCTGATATGAAACTGGTTATTCAGGGTATTGAATTGGTTACTCCTACAAAAATAGTATTACATTTAAATAATAAAAAACAAATAACTATATCATTAAATAGCGTTCAACAATGTTATGAACAGTTTGGATTATTTTACAAGAAAATGGGCGCATATGTTAGTTATGACGATATTCTGGATATAAAAGAAGCCACCGTGGAAAAAATATATATTGACCGTTTTATGAGAAAAACGTATTTTGGCGATTTATTTTATGAAGTTCAATTGAAACTTTGTACAAATCGTGGAATTTATGATATAATCATGTACAATGAACATAATGGCGATTATTCGCATTATTTTGATATACATCTTTATTTCGGCGAAAATAAAATAGAACAAATACAAGGAAAAATATAATACGCGAGAATGATATGCTGCACTTATATAATTTGTTCTTTAATATGCATATTATTGTAATGATATGCATTTTTTATGGAAGAAATATCAATGATAATAGTTCCATTTATTTTGGAATAACTACATATCCCAATATCATTTATATAACAAGATGACACATCTACCATTGAAATAGTTGTATGTGTTACTCCTGTAAGAAACCCAATATATGTTTTTTTTCCAAAATGTACAATTATTGTTTGATAGATATATTGTCGTAATTGATTGCAAATATACATTATTAATTTTCTATAATGTATATTTTATTGATTATGTTTTATATTTTTTACGGAAATTCATCTATTTCTAAATCAATATCATTCGCCTTTTTTATGGGGGAAAAACTTGGCGCGGGTTTATCAAAATCAAATGAATCCACTTCTAAATCCACTAATCCATCCAAATCATTCGATTCCTTATGAATAGTTAATTTACCATCACTTTCATTGTCCGCAAACTCATCTTCTATACTTCGCATTGCCTTCGCCACACTCATTTCTTCCAATCTCTCTACTGTCTTCGGAACACTCACATCTTCTATCTTACCAGTAGAATCCATCACCTTATCATATTCATTAAATGTCAGTCGCGTGGTAACCACATTATCATCCACATTCTTAATAGATGGAACCACTGATGGAGGAGCTTCTTCTTTTGGAATATCTTCTTCCTTCAATGAAATAATATCTCCCGAATCATTTTCTGATTTCTTTTCATCTACCTTCTCTTCGCTTTCTTCTACAGGAATGGGTTCGACTATTACTTCTTCTTCTTGTTCCACTGATTCATCCATATATGCACGAATAATAGCTTCTGTTGGAATACTATCCCGCACTGTATTCAAAATACATTCCTGAACCATCATTTCCAATTCACGCACATTCTTCTGCATCAAGAGAGGCGAGATATTTTTCTCAAATAAATAAACGTTCATATATACTTTACGGGCAATATGAATATATGCCTTATGCAAAAAATTATCGAGAGGTGGGATTGAAATATCGATTTTCTTCTGTTTATTTCCAACACGAATACATGTAAGAAGCTTTAACTGAATAACATGTACACATGTGAGCAAATCTGCCAAATAATTACATCCGCTCTTCTCGATAATACGGATGCGTTCTTGTTCAATAATTGTCGCGTTCCATTTTGGAACTTGACAAAGAAGATTCTGAAAGCAGAGAAGATATTTCGGTATTTCTTCATTTGTTACACATAATTGGTAGGCCTCATTGAAAATAGATTTAATACCTTCTATCAAATGAGGGGTAAGAATAGTAACTAAACGCGCTGTCCATTCATCGCGAGAAGCATACAAATTAGAAGTAACAAAATCATCCATTTTAAAAATAGAATTAAATAAATATATAAATAGGAATATGTTGTATTTATATATTTTATGTCAAAAAACATAAATATTATTCGTTGTATTTTATTATTGTTACTGTTATTGTTATAATGAATAATTTCGACTATGATTATCTATTCAAAGTTTTACTTATTGGTGATTCTGGAGTAGGTAAATCATGTATTCTTCTAAGATTCGCCGACGAAACTTATACGGAAAGCCATATTTCTACCATCGGCGTCGATTTTAAAATTAAAACAGTTGAATTAGAAGGGAAGGTGGTTAAGTTGCAAATATGGGATACTGCTGGCCAAGAACGTTTCCGAACAATCACATCCAGCTATTATAGAGGCGCTCATGGTATTATTGTTGTTTATGATATTACCAACATTGAGTCTTTTAATAATGTGAAACAATGGTTACATGAAATAGACCGATATGCTGCTGAAGGTGTGAATATTTTATTAGTTGGAAACAAAAATGATTTAGCGCCAAAAAGAGAAGTAACGTATGAACAGGGGAGGGAGTTTGCAGATTCAATTGGTATTAAATTCATTGAAACCTCTGCAAAAACTGCAGCAAATGTTGATAGTGTATTCTTAACTATGTGTCGCGAAATTCGAGAAAGAATGAAAAGGGGATTAGAAGGTAAACCAAATATGAGTGGAAAGATAAATGTGACTGGCGAAAATATTGGATTTATTACTTCATATAGAGGCTGCTGCTAAATTTCCCAAAAAAATAAGTATTCCAAAAATCAGTAACTTCTCCGACCTTAATTCTGGCTTAATTCTGTAAAACTCCATATTTATAGAATATTTAGCAGAATCATCCGAAATATTTTGGTTTATCCATTCGATGACATCCAACGCGCACAATCCTTTTTCATATAAATCCGCCGATAATTCCGCAATTTCACTATTTGTCCGAAAAGATTTAGCAGAAAATTCGTCCATTTTTTCATGCAAATAATTTAAATGTGTTGGTTGTTGTATTTTGCTCGATTTTCCGAGATGAACTATATGGTTTGTTTCATCGATAATTTCAGGTACATAAATGTCGCAAAAACGAGAAACGATGGGATTTAGAAGTTTGTTTTTGTCTTCCACTACAATGAAAAACCTCGTGTTGTAACTGAATACTTCAATACACCGACGAAGGGCGGATTGGGCATCGATGGTTAAATGATGGGCATTTAGGAGAAGAATGGTTTTGAATGGGATTCCTTGGTTGGCCTGAATATTAGTTTTAGCAAAAAATTTGAGGTCTTCTCGAATAAATTTGATTCCTTTTCCATGAGAACAGTTTACAATCATGACATTTTTCTTAATATTATTTTTATCATTTTGATAGATAAGATTAATAAAATCCATAACCAGTGATAATTTACCTGAACCAGATGTACCATGAAAAATAAGATGTGGGACTTTTCTTGATTCGTAGAATGCAGCCAATGTTTCGCGGATTGTTTTATTGGATGGATTCATTTTGAATTGGTGGAGGAGGGATTGGAAGGAAGGATTTAGAGAAAAAGAGGGAGAAATAGGCTGGTGTAGGAGAGAAGGAGAGGATGTAGAAGAAGAAAGTAAATCTTGGAAAGTGAGAAGTTGAAAATCTTGGAGAGGCATTTAGATGATGGGTATATTATATGGAAAATAAATGAGTTATATTTAAGTTAATAATCTCTATAATAAGTATAACATAAAAGGTTTTCGTTTTAAATAAAATGGCTACAACATATACATATAGTCCTATAAGTTTTACTTCATTTACAGGAAATCCATTAAATAGTGATGATGACAATACTGAATATTTAAAAATTTTAGATGATAAATTTAATGAGGTAAAATATGAATATGATACACTGAATAAAAAATATGATACTTATAACGAGAACACTGGTTTATTATATAACATAGGTATTCAACGAAGAATAGTAACAGATATTGAAACAGATAATATTAGAAGAGAAGACGCTTTATCTAATTATACAAAATTAATTGATGCAAGTATTAATATTATAAATTATATAGATACAATTCAAAAAAACTTAACTACTTTAACTGCTTTAAAAGATAGTGGTATAACTAATTTTATAGCTCAATTAAATTCTGCTATAGCTGATATTAATACGGTTGAAACTGATAATAATGCTGCAACCAAAAAATTTGCTTATTTTGTGTCTACTGCTGCTGCTACTGGTATTACTATTGGTATAGAGAATGATGAAACAAGAAGGCATGATGATATATTAAATAAAATTACCGAAATCAAACGTAATTTTAATGCTTATATTGATACATTAAACAAATATTTAAATGGAGATGCGATAAATAATATCGATTCTTTAAGCAATATAATTAACACACAAACTACAACTCTAAATGGTTATGATATTAACAAGATATTAAATACTATTAAGACAAAAATCGAATTATTAGATAAAAATTACCAAATAAATAAAGAAGTAAAAAAAGTTGATGATAAAACAAAGTCTCCTCCTGCTCCTTATATACCTAAAAATTTAAAAGAAGTGGGTGACTTATTACGTAACACTGGTACAACAATAGTAGATACAGCTCGAAGCATTGGAAATATAGGAAAAATAAAGGCAGATTTTAAATTACTTCCAGAACAAGGTATTTTTTTAAAAGATAATGTAACTATAAATGATTTTTTAAATGATAGTATTTATGGAATATATGATAGTGAACAATATATAAATTATCATCATGGAGATACAACTGTTTCTGCACCTGCATTACAAGGACATGTTTGTTTTAATAAATCAAATGATATTCATTTAATATTAGTTGACCCAGTTGAAGATAGTATTAAACATGTATTGCGCAAATTACATGATTGTCTTCAAAAAGAAGTTATGTCTTCATCTAAAAAATTTGAGAGAACCCCAAGTCCTGTTATAAAATGTAAACAATCGGTTAGCGTTGAAACCGAGGTAATTGTAGCGATTCGAGATGATTTATATAATGATACAAATGATAAATGTATTATATATAATAAAGCAAACTTTTTAAAAATAAATAGAATTCAAATTAAAGATATTATTAATTCTATTAATACTTTACGAGATAAAATTAATATTTATCATGATGGTTTAAGTAAATTAGATATACCATTGTCTGTTAATTCTGGTGATAGAACAATTACTAATTATTCTGCAACTGATATAGCAAGTGGACGTAATTTTATTAATTGTGAAACAATATTTAATTATGTAATTGACTTTTTAATTAATAATGGAATTATGAGATTTAACTCATATATTGAATTTTATAATAAAAATATTTCAGATAGAAGATTATTAATGTATATATTTTATAATATAAACAATATAAATGTTCAAAATAATATTAAAAATATTATATTTAATAATATTGATTCAATCAATAAATTACCAATAAGATGTGATACCAATGATATTGTAAAATTTGCTTCCTGTGTTTATCATTTGATTGGATATTTTTATAAAAATCTATTAGATTCAAGATATACGATAGATGATATGAAAACTGAATATAATAATTGGGTATCAAGTAATAATTCATTACCAAATAACGATGATACACGAATATCTGAATCATTTTTATTAGTAAATATGAATATTGATACATATAATCTTCTCGAAATAATTGATAAAACAATAAATACAGATAACACCTTTAGTGTTTATATAAAGGATGACCCAACCATACCTTTAAAAACAAAAGTAATTAATGTATTTAAAATGGTAATTAGAGAACTACCTATTATTCATCATGTTATTGATTTAAGCCCCTCACCTGCTCCCCATCCTGATAAAATTGAATTAAGAAATAATACTACCTTACAAAACTGTGATAATAACACCATAGAACAATGGATATTTGATGAAAACCGCGCAGGTAATTTAAAATGTCAAGCAAAAATATCAAAAATTATTTTAGATAAAACAGAACATACATATAATTATAGTATATCAAAAACTGATACTGATACAGAAAAAAATAAATTTCCAGAATTAGGAGAGTATGTTGATAAAATAGTGTTAAAAAATATATTTGTTGATTATTTAGATTTTGAAAAAAATCCTGGAATTATAGATACTTTATTTCCAATTAGTAATGATACTGCAAAACATTCGAAAATAGTACTTGGCACAGATGTGCCAAACATTAATAAAGAAATGATATATAAAAATTTAAATATGTTTTTATCATATATTATTGATACAGATAATACTGATACTATAAAAAAAAGAATTGATAATATTTATAAAGAGGGATATTTTGACTATGGTTCATCCAAAAGTGTGTGGGAAACTTTATTTGCTCCTGCTCCTACTACTACTACTAAACAAAATCAAACTGTAACTGAATTTAATAGAAAAATAATAAAAATATTTTTTATAAACTCACTATCAAGTTTTAATAAAAATCAATTTAATCCCGATTTAAAAAAAAAATTTACTGACACAAAATTAAATAATATAGTTACATTTATTAATAATTATAAAATTGAATTATTGAATGAAATTGTAAATGATATTTTAAAGTCGTATAAGCCAACTGAAGATTATGTTAAAAATAATTATTCTAAGGATATTTCTCATTATTTTAATGTTTCAAAAAAAGATTTTATTTTTTTAAACGTTTTATCATATACTGTATCAACAAAAGAGTTATGGAATGAAATTGGTACAAACTATTTTCTAACAGATGGATTAATATTTATTTGCAATAAAACATTTACTAATAACTTTACTACTACTGACAAAGTTGATTCCAATGATTTAGAAAAAAAATCATATAAGGGCCAACTTACTAAATTACAGAGAGCATATTGGTATATGCTAAATATGTATCATTTTTATTTATCAGGAGAACCTATTGAACAAAATATCAAGCTATTGCGGAGCATTTTAGACCAATGTACTAAAATAATATGTGAAGAAGAAAAGGAAATGCATTATACGGGGTATACAAAATTTACTATTATAAGTAATAATAGTCAAATAAATGAGGATGACTGTAAATATATATCATTAAGATTTATTCTTCCCATTGCTCCAAGAAAAATAAAATATACATATAAATTTAAAACTGATTACTTAGATAAATTAAAGTATGATACTGATATAAATGATTTTAATACTAATAAATCAATAAATTATTTAAGTACTACGCAACCTAATGGATTATATAATTCAATTGCTCCTCCACCAACACCCCCAGAATATACTATTTTTGAAATATTATCTGCATGTAAGCAATCATACTCTTGGAATATTTTATTAAATATGTTTGGTGTAAGTATTGATACTAAAAAAATAATACTTTATTTAATTATTAAAGCTAATATTATGAAAGTTTCTAATTATTATAAAGATATATATGATTTAAAATATGGAACAGCTAATGATATTATAGTACATTCTTATAGAGAGCATAGTTGGGTTATTAATAGAGCAATTGATAGTATAAATGGTATTACTAATATTGATACTGAATCATATAAATTAGATATTCCATTGAATGATTGTATAAAATATTCTGGAATATATAATCAATCTATTTTAGATGGTGATACTTTTGATTATAAGAAAGATATTACTGTTAAAGCTGGCGCATTAAGTATTCCTAACACATTTAATAATCAAATTGCAGAAGGAATACAACAACCTAAAGAGCAAACCAGACAATTAAAACCATACGGAAAATTTACAAAAAAAAATCAAAAAACTAAATTTTAGTAACAACACGCATTTGTTTTGTCATAATATACCGTTCACAACGCATCGTTCTTCTCCGCAAATTGCAATTTAAACACGCTATCTCCACATTGTCTCCATTATGTCCCATTTTATTATCTATTCTTTCCAAAGTCCATTGTCTTGGTTCACGCACATATTCATATACTACGCGCACTGGGTCACGACAATAAAAACATTTAAGTTCAGATGCCGCAAATAATTCTATAATGCGAGAAAATGTGACAAACTTCTCTTCATCCAATATATTCTTCTGAATATCTTGGGCGCGATATCCACATATTTTACTTTTTATTTGATGAACTACCAAACTCCTCTGTTCTTTCGTTAAAACACATCCTGAAATGTCTTCCCGAAAAGAATCTGCTACGGAACGCTGAAATTCATTATTTGATAAATCTACACCTGCAAATTCCCATTGTTCTTGTTGCGCCACAACACGTTTTGTTTTCGGCGGCGGTTCCACTTTTATTTTCGTCTCTTTTTTAGTAGAAGAAGATTTCGGGGTTGGGTCGAATTTAATTATTTTTACGGAACAATCTTCTCTTTCATCCATTGTTAAATTCAATAAAAAATACTAAATGTAATATAATAATTGACTATTATTTATATAATAGAAATTATACATTATAATATATAATAAATGAAATAAAGAATATTCAATATATAATATAAAGATGACCTCATATAAAAATAGTATTGTCGAGGAAGTAAATCCAAATATCACTAAAAATATAACTATCCGTAACTACGATGAAATTGACAATTTATTAGAAATGGAAAAGGTAAGCAATAAGACTGAAAATTGGAATAAATTGGAAAAATCGCAGAAATTATTTCTATTGAACACTTTTGCTGAAAAGTACGGTCATGAAAACGGATTCTCTCAAAAAGAAATAAAATCTCTAAAAACATTTTTCAATGAATCATTAAATCAATCCAAATTACAGAAATCAAAGGATGTTGTCTATGATAAAGATAAGCGTGAAATCACTTCTATTCCATCTCTCTTTTTCAATTCTTCTACGAAACATTTTACATTACGTATAGTAGACACAAAGCGCGGAACATTAAAGACACTTGTAAATAAAAAAGTGGTTCCCGTAGATGAGAATTCTGTCCGTGAAGCAGAATCTACATAAAAAAGTGGGGGATGCCCCTGCTTTTTATAGATTTTTTATGATAATTTTATAATATGTTATATAAGAATCTAACTACAAATAATTTATAATTTCAAAATTATAAATTATCAACATCAATTTCATCTGCGAAATCATTGAAATTACGCGCAACAGATACAAATGTCTGCTGATTAAAGAGAGAATGTAACTTTGGTTGACTGGAATCATACAATGCATTCATATCTTCATTTTCCATGGAGTCCATTTCTCGTTTTTCAGCAAAAGTATCTTTTGTAAAATCAATACATACTTGATGTATATTATTTACAACGTCTTGAGTAGTTTCTTCATTCTTTATATAAAGCAAATATAAAACCGCTTTTGATAAATCTTCGTAGGTAAATCCATTAGAACGAAACGTATTGGTAAACGTTTCATATTCTATGGAATTACCATAATCGGTGGGTGGGAGAGTATTCCCTGCAGTAATTTCTGATATACTCATGATATCATCATTTTCTGCATCATCAACATTTACTTCTTGTTGTGGGGCATTTGTTGCAGCAAATTCCGTTAAATCATACAATTCACCGCGGCAAACTGAACATTTGTTGCTATAAGCAGTACACTTAATAAAACATGGCATACAGTAAGTATGTCCACATGCAGTAATGCATTTGTTTTTATCAGCCGAAATAACAGAATAGCAAACGGGGCATTCTGGAACATCAATGGTGGCTTCTTGGCAGTTCATTTTTAAAACGTTGGTTGTCTGGTACGGCGGGGTTTTTACTAAAACAAGTGATTGGTAATTAATTTATATTATGCAATCATACCAATAAAAAATACATCAATTTTATTGTATGTTTTCTTGAAAAATAATTTATTTATCCCCTCAAAATAATAATATAGAAGTATTTTTATACTATTATAGAGAAGAATACTATACAAAACATTTATTTACTAATTTAATACAAATTATATAATCTCATACAATGTCTTTATATGCCGAATATTTTAATCATACAGACACATATACACAAAAATATGGAGCAAAGACTCTCATTTTAATGCAAGTGGGGTTTTTTTTTGAAATATATGGTGTAAAACACTCCAATGGGTCTATTGAAAGGAGTATTATTGAAGAAGCATGTTTATATGGCAATCTTTCTATGGCCGAAAAATCAAAATGTACATTTGAAGGAGGAATTATTCTATTTGCTGGATTTCGCGACTATTCTCTCGAAAAATATTTGCCTAAATTCACGGACAATGGCTTAACTGTTGTTATTTTTGTACAGGATGACCCGCCAGCTAATCCCCGAATCTTTCATTCGATTCATTCTCCTGGAACATATTTATCTTTTGAAGCAGAAACTTCTACTAAAATGTCGAATCATGTAATGTGTATCTGGATAGAAATAATCAAACCGCGTATTCAAAAATCAGCTTCTATTGTCGGCGAACGTATCCGCGATATCTTAGTCTATGGAGCATCAGTTGTCAATATTTTCACAGGCCAATCAGCCATGTTTGAATACGAAACCGCAATGTATATGAATCCCACCACATTCGATGAACTCGAACATTTTGTTTCTATTTATTCTCCCAGTGAAGTCATTTTTATTAGTCCTCTTTCCATGAATGAAACTGATAAAATCCTTCAATATTCAGGAATAAGAACTGCCACTATCCATCGTATCGATTCTGCCGATGAACGCAATATAGAAGTCACACGTTGTACCCAGCAAAAATATATGAAACAAATGATAACTACATATTATGACGCTGATGCATTCGACCATTATACCATCTTCTCACAATATCCTGTTGCGACGCAATCATATTGTTATTTGCTGCATTTTACGCAAGAACATAACCCGAATTTAATAAGAAAAGTCGCATTACCTAATTTTTATAATGCATCGAATCATCTTGTTTTAGCGAATCATACATTAAAACAACTCAATATAATTGAAGATGGAAATGTTTTAGATGAACAAGTGGGGAGAAGATGGGGCGCAGAAAAACTCACATCGGTCGCTGGATTCCTAAATCGTTGTTGTACTCCGATGGGACGTCGCATGTTTCATTCTCAAATCGTAAATCCTGTTTTTGATACAGATTGGTTAACAGAAGAATACCGAATCATCGGACATGTTTTAGCAGAAAATGAAACCACGGAAATGATTCCTTCATGGAGAATAATCATGAGTGATATAACCGATTTAGAAAAGATAGCTCGCCAATTAACAACCCGTCGTATTTATCCATCGACTATTCACAAATTATACAAATCCCTCGAGAAGATTTTAGGAATTCATGTAGGTTTAGCAGAATCCCCGAAAATCATTGGATATTTAGGAAAATCCATTTTTCCCGCCGAAGAATGTAACTTTAGCAAAATCGAAGGATTCATACAAAGACTTATTTCTTATATTTCAGACAATTTAGTTATCGATAACTGCATAAATGCACAATCTACTTCTACATTTGAAACAAATATTATTCGGCGCGGGGTTTCTACTAAATTAGACCAAGTTCTTCACAAACAACAATCTAACCAGATGTTATTCGATTCCATTCAAACCACTTTAAACAGTATTTTACAAAAACAAGAAAATTCTCCAAATACAGATTTTATTAAACTCCACGAAACAGAAAAATCGGGTTCTTCTCTTCAAATAACCAAAAAAAGAGGAATTGCATTAAAGAAGTATTTAGACGATTTATCAAAAAAAAATGGGGTCATTACTTTTTATGACGGGGATAATAATCCGATTAAAATAAGACCCAACGAAATCCGTTTGATTTCAACAACAAACAAAACAAATGATGAAATTGAGTTTCATCTTCTAAATACTCTTTGTCGGGATATTCAAGGGATTCGCGATGAAATAAACGGAATCATTCAAGAAGTATTTAGCGAATTTTTGGAGAATTTCGAAAAAACACATTTTGATTTGTTGGAAAATATTGCTAAATATATCGCCAAACTGGATATTCTTCAATCAAAGGCGTATATTGCAAAACGCCATAATTATTGTTGTCCAACTATTTCTCCGTCAGATAAAGAGAAGAATGATACTTCTTCTTTTGTGAATGCGAAAGGTCTTCGTCATTGTTTAATTGAACACATTCAACAAAACGAATTGTATGTGGCGAATGATGTTGCACTCAATGATAAAACTGTTGAAAATTATATTTCAGGAATGCTATTATACGGCGTAAATGCGGTTGGTAAAACATCACTTATTCGTGCTATGGGAATAGCAGTTATAATGGCGCAAGCTGGAATGTTTGTTCCCTGTTCAGAATTCACATATAGACCATTTAAATCGATTTATTCGCGAATATTGGGAAATGATAATTTGTTTAAGGGGCTTTCTACATTTGCGGTAGAAATGTCGGAGTTGCGAATGATATTAAAAACAGCGGATGAAAATAGTTTGATTTTAGGCGATGAATTATGTTCAGGAACAGAAACAGAATCAGCACTAAGTATTTTTACAGCTGGTTTAATGAATCTCCGTGAAAAAAATGCGGCGTTTATGTTTGCTACACATTTCCACGAAATATTGAATTTTGATGAGATAAAAGAATTACTGGCTGTAAAAAATGGAAGAATGGCAATATATCATTTAGCCGTTCAATTCAATCGTGAATTAGATTGTTTAGTTTATGACCGTAAATTAACAGAAGGTGTAGGATTAAATTCTTACGGCATTGAAGTATGTAAATCACTTTATTTACCAACTGAATTTATTGATGCAACTTATAGTATTCGAAATAAATATTTTCCTAAAAATCAAGGAGATTTAGCGTGTCCAATTGCGGCTAAGTATAATGCACAAAAAATACGCGGTATTTGCGAAATATGTAAAACAGATTTAGGAGAAGAAATACATCATTTATTGGAACAACAAACTGCCGATAAAAACGGATTTATTGACGGAATACACAAAAACCATCCCGCTAATTTAATATCAATTTGTGAAAAATGTCACCAAAAAATGCATTCTTCTCAAACATCAGATAATTTACCCAAAAAAACAATTAAAAAAAGAACTACGGGAAAAGGATATATTATAGACCAGACCAACCCTAAATAAATAATTATTGCGTTCATACAAATATTTAACAAAATGACAAAAAAAATATTTTTATAAATTATACTACAATATAATTTATAATGCCTAAACGTTGCCCCAACGGAACTCGTAAAAATAAACAAGGTGGTTGCTCTCCCTATGTTTGCAAAAAAGCTTCTCAAAAATTAAGTAAGACTACTGGCAAGTGCCGTTACAAGCGTTGCAAGAACGGTTCTCGTAGAACTGCTACTAATAAGCGTTGCCAGAAGAAGTAAATAATAATTATATTTTATATGAAAAATAATTATTATTTCAAGTCATAAAATGGATTGTCGCGGATTTTCATGCCGCAATATTCAGTAGGTGTTTCCTTATAATCTTTCGGGTCATGTATTCCTGCTTCTTTCGCTTTTTCCAATAAAAAACGGAAATTCTCCCAGAATTCTTCTTTATGTCCCACCGATTCAGTTGCAATATGAGATAATTCATGAATTGCCACAAAAAGCAATGTATGTTCATCAATCATATGCGTGTTTTCGTGTTTTTTCTTACTGAGACAAAACGCCAACTTCTCCCCTTTATTCTCGCTATAGGCAGTATATTCACTCGTCGGCAATGTTTCCATTATTTTTTTGGGATTAAATCCCGCCACTAATCGAACCACGCATGGATTATCGGGATATTTTTCTCCTAAATAATCTACCAATCTCTTACAATTATTCGTCATTTTTGCCAATAAATCGGCTGCTTCTTGAACATGTTCTCTTTCACGAACACAATATTTATTACCATCTACCGTAGAAACAATGCATTTTAATTCCCATGAATCATCTTTTGAATATTTACAATAAATAGCAGCGACTGCTATAAATGCAATAACTACATAAATAAAAAAATCGGATTTAATCATCTTTATCTAAAATTATTCTTATTATATGTTTACTATAATAGAAATATATTATTCATTATGCCGATTTTTTACATAATCTTCTCTATGCACCCTCTATAAAAAGACAATTTTCATTTTTTGTTTAGAAGGTGGAGAAGATACACTTTTCATAGAATGATTATTTGTTGGAATATAAACTAAAGGATTAATTATTTCTTTTGGATTAGAAAATGTAAAACCCATTGAATATCCCTTCTTAGGGGGAGAAGATGGTGGTTTGGTGGCTGTTGTTGGCGGGGGTAAAACAGGTTGAGCTTTTAATTTTGCCGCTTCAGGAGTAATAAGAGTACTTTTATTGGATTGATTAGTACCTCCTCTCATAAAAATATACGCTGGCATATAAGAAGAACACGATAATATAGGTATTTGAGTAAATCCACTTCGGCTCAAATTATAACAAACATCATTGTATAATCGCAACATATCCACGTTATGGTTGGATACACGCAATGTTTCTAACAAACAATTAGTAAATGCACCCACCGCTAAATCTTCTAAATTACTGTAAGAATCCGCGCTGGTTTGGTCATCACGACAACCGCTCATCATAATCACATTTGGATTTTGAATTCGTTTTGCATTATTAGTTGAGCGAGAAAATTTACCATTTATATAATTAATACTATATTGAAGGTCACATATAGTTCCACTATGACAACTATCGAAAAACATTAATACACGACATTTAGCGTCTTTAATAATATTAAAAAGTTCATCATCACTAATGAATCCATTGCGATTAAAATCGAGAGGAACAATTGCTTGGTCTTTTCCACTAACCTCATCCGCATCCATATCACGAATAGATGTTCCATGACCACTGTAGTGAATGACAATTTCAGATAAAAACACAGATTGACCAATAATAAGTCTAAGAGAATTTAAAATATTGGCACGAGTAGGAAGAGTAGTAGGAATATCATCACGAAGCATAACAATATTATTAGGCGTATATGCATACGCATCAATTAACATATTTCTCATATGAATAATATCATTAATGCAGCCATAAAGTTGATTCGATGTATTCATATAATTGCATCCAATTAATAAAGCTTTTTTAATAGACATAATATTTTTGATTGATATATATTTAGTAAAGTATAATTCAAATAAAAAAAATATAAGTGTACATATCTATATAAATAATATACGTGGGTTCTTCTCATTTTGTTTCACGTGAATATATAAATGAATGTTCCTAAATCAATACCACCTAATTTAACTGTACCTCAGAATTCTATTTACAACGTTCATATTTTAAACGATGATTTCAAAGTTTCCAAAACAATTGTTTTTTCAAGAACAAACCCAAATGAAATTATGGATTCTTTACATGAAAATACCATTATTTCTACCCAACAGATTCATTTAGATGATAATATTCACTCTATTAAAAAGAAAATATTAGCCGAATTATGGAATATTGGCGATGAATGGTCATTTGATGAAATGTATTTATTCGCTAATGTAAGAGGAAAACCCACATTACAAAAAATATACGATTATGCTAATAATAGAGGAGGAGATGGTGTTACATACGAACAGTTATCAGAGATTGCAGACATGCTCGGTATTGAGTTGCATGAAAAAGAATTTGCATCTAAAATAAATTATTCTTCTCTTACCGATGAAAAATTATTTACATTTAGTGAATTTTTTCAAATTATACAGGCGGCATATCCAGATGAAAACCTACATGAAAAAAATGTAATTATTCCATCCATATTAGGCCAACGATTTTTAAAATATGTTGATTATAAATTGGCGATTCTTCCAAATAAAATAACATCTTCTCATGTTCAAAAAATAAAAAATAAATGGCAAAGAGAGAAGAATGAAATGATAGCTTTTAATAATGAATTACTTTTAAATCATGATGAAATTGCAGAAAATAATATTTATCTTTGTCGCGCATCATCTATTCTAAAGAAAATGGATGAAGAAGAAGACGAAACCTTGTGTATTCAAATATATTTTCCGCAATTGTTTCATCAGGATATTAAAACATTAGCTGATTTAAAAAAAATGAACAAAGAATTAAAAGATAAAACTAAGGAAATTATCAATCCGCATTCGTTTCAATTATATGAAAATGTACAATTAATGTATGACACATATTATGGTCGAACCGCCGATAATAATTATAATGTTAAATATGCCTATCGTGGAATTAATAGTTTTCATTTAAAAATCGAAACGGATTTTAAAAACAAATTACCGCTGGAATTGGTATTTAAGAATTTACACGCAACTCGAACCATTCCATTCATACAGTATAATCCAGGACATAAGCGCGAAAATATATATCGTATTTATTATGAAAAGTATACGAGGGATGGTCGTAAAATCCCATTATTAGAAGAAAAAAAGATTTTGAAATTGGCTCGCCGAACAGGTAAATCCAAAAATATATCAATGTATATTCTTCATACTCACAATGATAATCGACCAACAAATTTACATTTATACTTTGAAAAAGATGGGTATTTATCCATAATAAATGATTTTAAACAAACATATTCATCTGATGAATTAACAGCTATATTGCGGAATGCATTAAATCCCGTTTTTCAAATGTTGAATACTTTTTTACAATCGATTGGATTATTTATTCGTCCTTTTTATTCATTGGAAGATTCATGGATTGATATTATTAATATGACATATATATTGCGTTTTCCTATAAATCATAACTTAAATCTCGCTAAAAATTTACCATGTATTTATAGCATTATGGATACAGCTGAAATGCCGAAAAATTATGAGAAAAAATCGGGGTTCGCGAATGATACTTTCTGGAAATATAAGCGTGTTGAAAATTATCATGAAATGAATCAAATCTTCTCTTTCATTCATTCTGAAAATAAAAAAACAAACAGCATTTTGGAAATTATTTTTGGATTAATGGAACAATTTGGATTATCTGAACAAGATGCAAGAAAACATATTGCAAAATTCACCGTTGAAAATAATATAATGGGTGGAAAAGCAATGATTAATAATCCAGGATTTCCAGTAGTTTTTAGAGAAGCACAAATAGATAATTTATTGGAAATTGAAATATCCGAAATATCTTCCATAAAATATTTACCTATTATACAAATATATATTGACACCATTATTCGATTAACACAATATGCAGATACAATGTCTGCGGTTACTCATTCTCATTTGAAAGATGTATGTTCTAAATATAAGGAATTAAAAAATGCGGATACTGAAATCATTGCACCTCCTATGCCTAAACCAAAGGGAATCCCATCAAAAATAACCCCGAATAAAATAGATGAAAGCGATAGTGAAGAATTAGAGTTTTTTATAGATGAAGATGAAGATGGAGATATTATGTTTATGTTAGATGATGACGAAGATTATCAAGATAAAAGTGTTAATGAAAATATAGATTATATTCATTCATCTGATGAAGAAGATAGCGATGACGATAGCGAAGATATAATGTTTTTAGGAGGAGATAGTGATTACGATGATTCTTCTCTTTATGGAAGTGGAATTATGACAGATACAGAAGACCCTGATTCAAATATTATGTTTTATGATGAACCAGTAAAACAATCTGGAAAAGGTATTAATAAAGAAAAAGAAGAAGAAGAGTTTGATGAAGAAAAATTCCAACGAAATCCAGATGGAGCAAAAATACCATTTTTAAGAAGAATGCAAACACGTGACCCTGAGCTTTTTTTAACATCCAAAGATGGGAAATATAAAGCATATGCTACTAAATGTCAAGCAAAATCACAGCCAGTTATTTTAACAGATAAAGAAAAAAAGGAGATTGATGAGAAGAATCCAGGTTCATACCATCATGCAGTAAGATATGGTTCCGATGAAAAACATGCACATTGGTATATTTGTCCCCGTTTCTGGTGTTTTAAAACAAACCGAAGTATTTCGGAAGAAGATGTAAAAGCAGGTAAATGCGGAAAAATTATTCCATATGGAAGTCAGACGATTCCTAAAGGACATTACGTATATGAATTTAAACGTGATGGAGAAAATGACCCTTATGTAGAACATAATCCTGGATTTATGACTGGAAAACATCCGAAAAACCTGTGTCTCCCATGTTGTTATAAAAATTATGATACTGATGCTCAACGACAAAAACGAGAACAATGTAAAATGCAGTCCGATGGAGAAGAACCCGCTAAAAACAGCAAAAAAGATAAACAAGACAAAGCAGGTGTAGGCGGAGCTGCAGCCAAATATATTATTAGTTTGGATACATATCCCCTTCCAATGGAGAGATGGGGGTTTTTACCAGTACCTGTTCAATTATTTTTGAATTTTAATTATGATAGTGCATTAGAGAAAAAAACATCATCGGTTATATTACCAAACAAACCAGTATTTTTGAGATATGGCGTTGAACAATCCGCAAATCAGTCTTTTTTAGGTGTAATGGCTGATTTATATGATAATGTGGCAGACAATTCGAATAAAATAAGTGTTCAAGATTTTAAACAGGTAATTATCAATAAATTATCATTGGCCAAATTCATGCAATTACATAATGCAGAATTAATTACAGTATTTCAGCCAAAAGATGAGAAGATACGTATATTAACTGTTTCCACCTTAGAAAACAAATATAAAATGAAATTAACGGAACGAGAGAAGAAGAATAGTAAAAAAATAGAATTATATTCGAAAGCAGCGGCTGCATTTGAAAATTTTAAAGATTTTATATTATCGGAAACAAATATCATTGACCATACATATATGTGGGAATTATTCACAGATAATATTATTTATCCTATTGGATGTAATTTAATATTACTGGAAATTATATCAAATGATATGACTGAAAATATTCAATTAATATGTCCAACGACTGGATTTTCAAATAAAAATATATTTGATACTGGAAAACCATCTGTTATTGTTTTGAAACACGATGAGTATTATGAGCCTATTTATTTGTATGAAAATATTGAAAAAGAAGTTCGTGAGAAGAAATATTTTTTCATGAGCGATTTAAATAAAAATATTCAAAATATGTTGAAAAATATAAATAAAACAACAGACAAATATTGTGCGAGATTTCCAAGTTTACCTCGTGTTTATAAATTTGAAACGCCCGCTTCTTTAGTCGATATTTTAAAAGTGGCAAAACAGAATAATTATGTTCCGATAAAACAAATTATGAATTACAATGGAAAAATAATAGGGGTTTGTTTTTCTGTGAAAAATCATGCGTCATTTAAAAACCCGCCGCAAATTTACATTCCTTGTTACCCATCTTCTCCAATAGATAAAGATAGTAGATTTATTTTACAAAAATTAGATATTGAAACTGTTATGTCAGATGATATTGATGACTATGCGTCAGATTATGAAACCACACGCGACCATCTGTTGTCTCTTGAAAATAATGTATTAAAACCATCCACTACTGCAGAGACCATAAAAGGAATAACCCCTAAATTTAAAGTATTAGAAGATGGAATTGTGGTAGGGTTTTTAACAGGAACCAATCAATTTGTTCCTATTCATCCAGTTTCTGAAAACATACATTTGGATAATATACCCGAACAAACATTGAATTATGGCGATAAATACTATAATATTGATAAGGATTTGACTAATTCTAAAGAAGATAAAGAACGAGTCTTTATGACAAAAAAAATACAATTAGAAACGAAATTTTATAATATATTTCGTAATCGTGTTCGTAAATTATTAAATGATTCTGCTTTTATTTCAGTAAATAAACAAATTATCAGTATAATTAATCATAATTCATATACGTATTATCAAAAATTGGAAATGATAGAGAAGATTCTTCGAAATTTGTCCGAAGGACATATTATTTTCACAGATATAGACGATGAAGTGTTGATGGATTTAGATGAAATAAATGATTGTTCAGAAAATACCGAATCTTCTCCCTATTGTATTTATAAAGACAATGAAATACCGCAATTGGTTATACCTAAACGCCATTTATTAAGTGGACATGATAATGAAAATGTATATTATGGTAGAATAGCGGACGATTTGGTTCGTAATGAGCGAGTGCGTTTATTTATGATGAATTCGCATAAATATTTGAATGTGCAAAACGATGATTATAAAATAAATAATGATGAATTTTTAGTAGTTCATAATTCACTTATTGATAAAGATTATTTTATGAACTTCAGAGAATTTAATAATGCCCCTCAAATAACAACCACTGGGTATAACACTTCATCTCCATATTTATACCAGCATGATAATACTGCAATTCCATTAGATGAACAATATGAGAATTTGGAAGGAAATAATTTGCGTAAATTAACAAGTAATGAATGCGTGAAAGGAGTCATTCCAATTATTGGCAATGAACGCCAAAGTATGTGGAAAAAATTGTTTCCAGATACCGCAAAAGAAGTTGTTTTTCATAATACGGAAGAATGTAGTTTTGGAATTGTAAGTTATATTTTAGAACAAGAATATTCCGCCGAATATAACATGCAAAAAAATCCAACGATTATTATTAAACAAATTATTTGGAAAGGTTACTCGAAATATTTAAAAACACAAGAATTAATGGATGAAAATCTTCCAAAAATAGTGAAAATATTAAAACAGCAAGGTAAATATAAGATGATGCAAAATATAGAACGAGGAATTACAACATTGGATGCGACTATAATAAGCGACGCTTATTTTTTAACAGATTTAGATATTTGGGTGATTGCCGATATGTTGGATTTACCGATTATTGTATTTAATCCAAATACAATCAAAGGATTTAATGGATTAGAATGGGTTTTAATGGGAGGAAAAAAACATCGCCAAACAGGAGAAAAAATAGAACATCCATTTTATTTTATTAGAACTCGTATTACAAGCGAATTAAACAATATTGCAAATTATAATTTAATAACACCTTCTTTTAAATTAGATGAATTGCCATTTATGTATGGCATGATAATGCAAGGTATTAAAACAAAACATGGAAAATATTCTGAAAATGTACAATCATTTGCTGAATTTTTAGAAAATTACATATAATAATATATATTTTGAATATAATCAAAATATATAAGAGCCTCAGGAGGGATTCGAACCCTCAACCTTTGGTTTACAAGACCAATGCTCTACCTGGTGAGCTTCTAAGGCATAATTGTGCATTGCACACTATAAATACAATGGTTTCTTTATGTTGTTTTATATAAAAATAAAAAATTGATTATACTATAAAATATATGAATCAATGATAAAAAGAATATTATTTATAATACAAGAAATAAAATGGATTGTGAAATATTGTCTAATTTATGTAAAGAAGCATGTAAAAAGTATCCACGAAATATAATGGATATGTCTTCTATTGAAAGATTCGATTGTATACGTTATACTTGTGAATTTGAGAAATTATGTAAATCAAAAAAATCAGTAAAATGCACATTTTATGAGGATTTTATGGTTGCACAATCTAAATATAATTTACGCAAAAATTCTTGAAAAGAAACTACCCTTTTTATTACGACGATTTTTCTTAGTCATTGATTTATTACTTGAACTACTTGAT
>JACCDI012060714.1_pt1 | contig 38182 bp, 30 predicted proteins | sample 7442791 | NCBI WGS metagenome assembly JACCDI01 (sample SAMN15323434, study PRJNA562643) | freshwater metagenome | isolation source: river surface water | place: USA:Blue River Watershed | collected 2017-08-15 | reverse complement strand
GGACTGGCTGCGCCTGATCGGCCATGCACAGGGCGACCTGGCCTTGCGGCAAGGACAGCCCTATCCCTTTTTCCTGGCGCAGCCGCTGAACCCCGCCGACGAAGGGCAGTTGGAGTCGGTGATGGGGCCGGTGGATGACTGGCTGGTGGAGTGGAAGTACGACGGCATTCGGGCGCAGGTCGTGCGCCGCGCGCAGCAGGTGTGGATCTGGTCGCGCGGTGAGGAGCTGATCACCGACCGCTTCCCAGAGGTTGCACAAGCCGCGAAGGCCTTGCCCGATGGCACGGTGCTGGATGGCGAGTTGCTGGTGATGCGCCAGGGCCATCCGGCCTCCTTTGCAGAACTGCAGACCCGCATCACCCGCAAGACGCTGAGCAAGGCGATCCTGTCCAAAACGCCGGTGAGCTTCATCGCCTATGACCTCTTGGAACACCAGGGGCTGGATTGGCGGCCGCAAGCCCAGCAACGGCGCCGGCAGGCCCTGCAAGCCCTGCTCAGTGAAGGGCCCTTCTCGGTGTCACCACTGGCCGAACCCGACGCGCCCACCCCGAGCTGGGCGGCGCTGCAGGCCCTGCGGCAGCAAAGCCGCGCGCGAGGTGTGGAAGGCTTCATGCTCAAGCACCGCGCCGCGCCCTACGGCCTGGGGCGCCGGAAGCTGGAAGGCCCCGGTGTGCTGGGGTGGTGGAAGTGGAAGGTGCAGCCCATGACCGTGGACGCGGTGTTGGTGTATGCCCAGGCGGGCCATGGCCGGCGCGCCAACCTGTACACCGACTACACCTTTGCGGTGTGGAGTCGAACGCCGCGCGATGCAGCCGAGGTGCAACAGGTGCTGCAGGCCATCGCCCAGCGTCAGCCCCCGGATCCCCAGGGCCTGCACCTGGTCCCTTTTGCCAAGGCCTATTCCGGCTTGAGCGACGAGGCCTTCGCCGAGGTGGACAAGGTGATCCGGCGCAGCACCGTGGAGAAGTTCGGCCCGGTGCGCAGCGTGGTGCCCAGCCTCGTGTTCGAGTTGGGTTTTGAAGGCATCGCCCCGAGCCCTCGCCACAAGAGTGGCTTGGCGCTGCGGTTTCCGCGCATGCTGCGCTGGAGAACCGACAAGCCGCTGCACGAGGCCGATACGCTGCAGGCCCTGCAGGCGCTGCAGCAGGGCCAGGGCTCAGTGCCCCAAGCCTGAAAGCGCCGTGCGCAAGGCCGATGCCGCCCGCAAGCGGCCCACCGAACGGCCCTGCCAGTTGCGCAACTCCAGGTCGCTGAGGGCGTGAAGGGCAGCCGCATCGTCTTCCGACAAGGGCAGCAAGGCTTGGATCAAGGCGGCCATCACCACTTCGGCCGCGCGTGAGGTGTTGCCGTCGTCCATCTTGAGCGCCACGCCCAAACCGCGCTCGGGCAGGCTGGCGCAATAAACACCTTCGGCGCCAATCTTGCAACACACCCGTGGCCCCAGGCGCTGCATCACCCGCGTGTCAAAACGCCCCGTGCCGGCCACCATCAGGGGTGCCTGCGCGATGGCCTCGCGCAGCCGCTGGGCGGCTTGCGCCCATGGCGCCGGCAAGCCGTGTCCGGTCGCTGCGCGGGCAAAGCCCAGTGCCAGGTTGTACAGGGGCAAGGCGTAGGTGGGGATAGAGCAGCCGTCAATGCCGCGCGGTGCCCGGGCCACATCGAAATCCGTGGCCACGCTCATCGCTCGCGTGACTTCGCGCATCACCGGATGATCCGGCTCCACGTAATGGCGCATGTAATCCACGAGCGGCCTGCCCGTGAGGCCGCTGAGGGCGCAGCCCACGCACACGAAGCCCGCATGTTTGCCCGAGCAGTTGTTGTTCAAGGCCGTGGGCTGGCCGCCGCTGCGCGCCAGTTCGCGCGCGCTGGCTTCATGCGAAGGCCAATGGGCACCACAGGCCAGGATCCCGGCATCCACGCCGGCCTTACCCAGCATGGCGGCGGCGGTTTGTGTGTGCGCCGTTTCGCCGCCGTGCGATGCACAGGCCAGGGCCAGCTCTGAATCCGTCAGTGCCAGGCGCTGCGCGGCCCCACTGGCCACCAGGGGCAGGGCCTGCAACAGCTTGACGGCCGAGCGGGGGAACACCGCACGCTCCACATCGCCGCAGGACCACAGTATGCGGCCATGGTCGTCCACGACCGCCACCGCACCGCGGTGAAAGGACTCCACCGTGTCGCCCCTGAGGGCCTCAACCAGGATCGGGTTCTCCATGACCACACTGTAGCGCTGCGCGGCTTGTCCTACAGTGCGTTCATGCCCCAGCAACGCACCGATGCCCCCGTACCTGAATGTCTGGTGGGCGTGGATTTCAGCAGCGCCCCAAGCCGGCGCAAACCGGTGATGCTGGCCTGGGGGCAGCGGCGTGGGCCGCGCGTCAGCCTCCTGCGCCTGCAGGCCTGTGCCCAACACACCGAAACGCTGCAGGCCTTGCGGGACGAGCCGGCGTGGGTGGGGGGCTTTGACTTGCCCTTTGGCCTGCCGCGTGAATTGGTGGAACAACTGGGCTGGCCCACCGATTGGGCGACTTGCATGGACCACTACTGCAGACTCAGTCGCGCCGAGATACGCGAGACCTTCGCCGCCTTCACCGCCGCCCGGGCAGCGGGCTCCAAGTTCGCCCACCGCGCCTGCGACACCCCGGCCGGCTCCAGCCCCTCTATGAAGTGGGTGAACCCGCCGGTGGCCTACATGATGCACGCCGGTGTGCCCCTGTTGCGGGCTGTGCCGGCGAGCTTGCCAGGCCTGCACGAGCGTTCCTTGCCGCGCGTGGCCTTGGAGGCCTACCCTGGGTTGCTGGCCCGCGAGCTGATCGGCAAGCGTTCCTACAAGAGTGATGAGCTGGCCAAGCAGACCCCCGACCGTTTGATTGCGCGCAAGGACCTCATCGACGCCTTGGAGCAGGGCCGCAGCCGCCTGGGGCTGCGCATGGTGCTCACCCATGCCCAGCGCGACGCGCTGGTGGACGATGCCCGTGGTGACGCCCTGGATGCGGTGTTGTGCCTGATGCAGGCGGCTTGGGCCAGCCAGCAGCCGGGCTGGGGCCTGCCGGCAAACCTGGACCCCTTGGAGGTTTGGATCGTGAGCGCATGAGCCCAGCAGGCGCAGCCCAGGCTTGGATGCACGAGCGCGGTTGGCAGCCGCACGGCTTTCAGCAGGAGGTGTGGGCGCACATCGCCCAGGGCCGCAGCGGCCTGCTGCATGCCACCACCGGCAGCGGCAAAACCTATGCGGTGCACCTGGGCTTGCTGCAGCGCGCACAGGCCTTTAACCAGGGCCCAGCCGGCGCCACACGGATCCTGTGGATCACACCCATGCGGGCTTTGGCGCAAGACACGCTGTTGGCCCTGCGTGAACCCCTGTCGGCCCTGCAGCCCGCGTGGCAGGCGCAGGTGCGAACCGGTGACACCCCCGCGGCCGAGCGCGCGCGCCAGGACCGCCGGGCACCGGAGCTTCTGGTGACGACGCCCGAGTCCTTGAGCCTGATGCTCACCCGCGAAGACGCGCCGCACCGTTGGGCCCATCTGCAGGCTGTGGTGGTGGACGAGTGGCACGAGCTGATCGGCAGCAAGCGCGGCGTGCAGCTTCAGCTGGCCTTGGCGCGCCTGGCCAGCTGGCAGCCCGGCTTGCTGGTGTGGGGTTTGAGCGCCACTTTGGGCAACCTGTCGGAAGCCCTGCAGACCTTGGTGCGCCCGGTTCAGACGGCACCAGACCCCGCGCCAGCCGCCCTGGTGCAGGGCAAGGTTGACAAGTCACTGGTCATTGACACCCTGCTGCCCGACCAGCCCGGGCGCTTTTCTTGGGGCGGGCACCTGGGTTCACAAATGTTGCAGCCGGTGGTGCAGGAAATCGAGTCCTGTGGCACCTGCTTGGTGTTCACCAACACGCGCTCGCAGGCCGAGATCTGGTACCAGATGCTGCTGCAGGCCCGCCCCGACTGGGCCGGCCTCGTGGCCCTGCATCACGGCTCGCTGGACACGGAGGTGCGCACTTGGGTGGAGCAGGGCCTCAAGCAAGGGCGGCTCAAGGCGGTGGTGGCCACCTCGAGCCTTGACCTGGGCGTGGACTTCTTGCCCGTGGAGCGGGTGTTGCAGGTGGGATCGGCCAAGGGTGTGGCGCGGCTGTTGCAGCGTGCAGGGCGCAGCGGTCATGCACCGGGGCGGCCCAGCCGCATCACCCTCATCCCCACCAACACCTTGGAACTGGTGGAAGCCGTGGCGGCCCGGAGGGCCGTACAGGCCGGTCGGGTGGAGTCGCGCAGCAGCCCCGACGCCCCGATGGACGTGTTGGTTCAGCACCTGGTGACCGTGGCCCTGGGTGGTGGGTTCGAGCCACAGGCCCTGTACCAGGAGGTGCGCCGCACGCAAGCCTATGCTGGCCTGAGCCTCGAGTCCTTCGAGTGGGCCTTGGCCTTCGTCGAACGTGGCGGCAGCAGCCTGTCGGCCTATCCCGAATACCACCGCGTGCAGCGCGTGGACGGGCGCTGTGTGGTGCAGGACCGGCGCTTGGCCCAGCGCCACCGCCAGCAGGTGGGCACGATCGTCAGCGATGCCGGGCTGCAGGTGAAGTGGGTAACAGGTGGCACCCTGGGCACCATTGAAGAAGGCTTCATCGCCCGCCTGTCACCCGGGGATTACTTCGTGTTTGCCGGGCGTGTGCTGGAGTATGTGCGCACACGCGACATGACCGCCTATGTGCGCCGCGCCAGCAAACCCAAGGGTGTGGTCTCCACCTGGGCCGGCAGCAAGATGCCCCTGTCCACCGAGTTGGCCGATGCCACCCTGGCGGTCTTGGGTGAGGTGCAGGCTGCCAGCGCCACGTCGGCCGCGGGCTTGTCCACCCCTGAGCCCGAGCTCCAAGCGGCCTGGCCCATGTTGCGTACCCAGCAAGAGCTGTCGGCCCTGCCGGTTCAGGGCCGCTTGCTGGTCGAAGTTCTGCACACACGCGAAGGCGAACACCTGTTCCTCTACCCCTTTGCCGGCCGCTTGGTGCACACGGGCTTGGCCCAGCTCTTGGCCTGGCGCCTGGCGCAGCAGCAGCCCCAGGGCTTGAGCCTGTCGCTGTCCGTCAACGACTTGGGGCTGGAGATGCTCTCGCCCACGGGGCTTCACCTGCCGACTGACGCGCAGGACCTTCAAGCCATGCTGCTGCCCGCAGGCTGCGAGGACAGCTTGGTGGACGACATCTTGAACAGCCTGAAGGCCGGACACTTGCCGCAGCGGCGGTTTCGCGAGATTGCGCGTGTGGCTGGTCTCGTGCACGGTGGCCTGCCTGGAGCGCGCAAGACCACCCGGCAGATCCAGGCCTCCAGCAGCCTGTTCTATGAAGTGTTCCGGCAATACGACCGAGGCAACGAGCTGCTGTTGCAGGCCGAACGCGAGGTGCTCAACCAGGAGCTGGATGTGCAACGCCTGCGCCAGGCCCTGGTGCGCATGCGCCAGTGGCCGTGGCAGCTCGTGGCGCTGAAGTCACCCAGCCCGTTTTGCCTGCCTCTTCTGGTGGAGCGCCTTCGGGAGCAGCTGTCCACCGAGCAGTTGACCGCGCGCATCGAGCGCTGGATCCAGCAATCCAGCCGCACCCGTCACGCTGCATCGAAGCCCTGAGGGTTCAGGCGCTGCCAGCGCCAGCTGTCTTCGCACATCTGGGCCAGGCCCCGTTGGGCGCGCCAGCCCAGCAGGGTGTGGGCCAGGCTGGGGTCGGCATAGCAGGCGTCGATGTCACCGGGGCGGCGGGCCACCACCTCGTAGGGAATGGGCCGTCCGCTGGCGGCCTCATAGGCCCGCACCAGTTCCAACACGGAGCAGCCCAGCCCGGTTCCCAGGTTGACGGTGAAGGACCCACGGCCACTCAACAGGGCCTGCAATGCGGCCACATGGCCTTGCGCCAGGTCCATCACATGGATGTAGTCGCGCACGCCCGTGCCATCGGGTGTGTCGTAGTCGTTACCGAAGACCTGCAGCCGTGGGCGGCGTCCCACGGCCACTTGGGCCACGTAGGGCATCAGGTTGTTGGGAACCCCTCGAGGGTCCTCACCGATCAACCCGCTGTCGTGGGCACCCACGGGGTTGAAGTAGCGCAGGATGCCGGTGCACCAATCGGGGTTGGCGAGTCCCAGGTCGTGCAAGATCTGCTCGCCCATGCGCTTGGTGTGCCCGTAGGGATTGGTGGCCTGGATCGCCGCGTCTTCTCGAATCGGCAGCCGCTCGGGCTTGCCGTACACCGTGGCACTGCTGCTGAAGACCAGCTTTCCACACCCGCTGGCCTGCAGCGCTTGGCACAAGGACACCAAACCACCGATGTTGTTGCGGTAGTAGGCCAGCGGTTGTGCGGTGGACTCGCCCACCGCCTTCAGGGCCGCGAAGTGCACCACGGCTGCAGGCTTGTGGCGCGCCAGCACCGCGGACAGTGCCGCCCCGTCGTTCACATCGGCCTGCTCGAATATCAGCTTCGAGCCGGTCAGGCGCTCCAAACGCGGCAACACCTGGGGTGAGCTGTTGCTGAAGTTGTCCAGGCCCACGACCCGAAAACCCGCACCGTGCAGGGCCAGCCACGTGTGGGACCCGATGTAGCCGGTGGCTCCGGTCAGCAAGACGGTTGTCATGCGGTGATTATTTCAGCATGACATACTTTTCCCATGAGCTGGGTGCCTGCACCTCCACCGGCGTGCCTGCACGACCTGATCCTGCGTCACAGCGGTGCCGAAGAGGCGCGCCTGGCTTTGGTGGAGGCCGCATCGCCGCACCCAGGGCTGCACTACGGCGAACTGGCCCAAGCGGTAGACCGCGTCCAGTCGGGTCTTCAGGGCTTGGGCCTGCAACGCGGCGACCGTGTGGCCGTGTACCTGGACAAGCGGGCCGAAGCGGTGGTGGCAGCCTTCGCGGCCACGGCCGCTGGAGGCGTGTTGGTGCCGATCAACCCCGCACTCAAGGCGCCACAGGTGCTGCACGTCTTGCGCGACGCCCGGGCACGGGTGTTGGTGACCTCGGCGGCGCGTTGGCAAACCTTGTCCAACGAGATGACCGCGCAGGCCTCCGCCGTGGTGGCATCCCTGCAAGCCGTGGTGTTGGTCGACGCTCCGGCCAGCCCGCCGCCCCAAGATGCTGTGCCTCGCGGCTTGGCGCGCATCGCCTGGTCTGAACTCCTGCGCGCGCCAGGCCGTGCCAGGCCTCGGGTCATCGACAGCGACCTGGCCGCCATCTTGTACACGTCGGGCAGCACGGGCCTGCCCAAAGGGGTGATGCTGTCGCACCGCAACCTGGTGGTGGGGGCTCACAGCGTGGTGGCGTATCTGCACAACGGGCCCGACGATGTGTTGCTCGCGGCGCTGCCCTTGAGCTTCGATGCCGGCTTCAGCCAACTCACCACCGCCTTCACCGCCGGCGCGCGCGTGGTGCTGCTCAACCACCTGCTGCCGCAGGATGTACCGCGGGCCCTGGCCGAGCACGGTGTGACGGGCCTGACGGCCGTGCCGCCGCTGTACCACCAGGTGGCGCAATGGGCCAACACCGCGCATCCTGGGCCCGAGGCGGTGCAGGCGCACGGCCAACTGCGCTACTTCGCCAGCACCGGTGGCCCGATGCCGGCGGCCACCCTGCGCACCTTGCGCCGCTGTTGGCCGCAGGCGCAGCCCTTCCTGATGTACGGGCTGACCGAAGCGTTTCGATCCACCGTCCTGCCGCCCTCGGAAGTGGACCGTCGACCGGGCTCCATCGGGAAGGCGATTCCCAACGTCGAGGTCTTGGTGCTGGACGAGCAGGGCTGCGAATGCCCGCCCGATGTGCCGGGCGAACTGGTGCACCGAGGTCCCTTGGTGGCGATGGGCTATTGGGGCGATGCTGCGCGCACGGCGGAGCGCTTCCGGCCCTTGCCGCCGGGTGTGGCCGGCCGCTTGCCCGAGCAGGTGCTGCCCGAGTGGGTGGTGTATTCCGGCGACCGCGTGCGGCGCGACGCCGACGGCTTCCTGTATCACCTTGGCCGCTTCGACGAGATGATCAAAACCTCGGGCTACCGCGTCAGCCCAGCCGAGGTGGAGCCGGCCTTGCTCGGGGCACCAGGCGTGGACGAGTGCGTGGTGTTTGGTCAGGCCGACGAGGCCTTGGGTCAGCGCATCGTGGCGGTGGTGGCCGGTTCAGGCACCGCAGCGGATGACGCGACACGAACACAGGCACTGCTGCGGCATTGCCGCCAACAACTGCCCGCCTACCTCGTGCCGGCACGGGTGGTGTGGCATGGCGCTGTGCTGCCCCGAAACGCCAACGGCAAACTGGACCGAGCGGGCCTCAAGGCCCAGTACGCCCCTTAAGGGAATCAGGGTCTGCAGGGCTGGCCGGCCCCCAGGTCGGTCAAACCCGTTGAGCGGACTCCACGAAGGCCCACAAACTGCCCACGGTGGCAAAGGTGCGGCCGTCGATCTCATCGTCGGCCACCCGAAGGCCCCAGCGCTGTTCCAGGGCGGCGATCAGGTCGATCACGGCCATCGAATCCAATTCCGGCAAGGCGCCCAGGAGGGGAGTATCGGCATTGAAGCTTTGGGCACGCCCTTGCAGGCCCAGCACTTCATCGAGGAGGAACAGCAACTCGCTCACGGCTTGGTGATTTAGGGAAAACCCGCATTCTCCCTGATTTCACGCCTGGCGTCAGCCGGTTGGGCCTCGGTGCGCGCAAACCGGGCAGTGGGGCTGGCGCGCCAGGCGAACCTCGTCCCATTGCGCGGTGCGCAGGTCGAACATGCACAGCCGCCCCGCCAAGCTGGTGCCGGTGCCGGCCAGCAGCTTCAGGGCCTCGGCGGCCTGCAGGCTGCCGATGATGCCCACCAAGGGGGCAAACACCCCCATGGTGGCGCAGCGCACCTCCTCAAAGGTGGTCTCGGGCGGGAAAACACAGGCATAGCAAGGGTGCTGTGGCTGGCGCGTGTCGTACACGGAGATCTGGCCATCCCAGCCGATGGCCGCGCCCGACACCAGGGGCACGCCATGCACCACGCACGCGGCGTTGACGGCGTGGCGCGTGGCGAAGTTGTCGCTGCAGTCCAAGACCACATCATGCTCGCCCACCCAGGTCTGCAGACGGCTGGCATCGGCCTTTTCCTGCACGGTGTGGATCCGAGCCAGCGGGTTCATGTCCAGCATGCGCTGCCGTGCGGATTCCACCTTGGGCCGGCCAACGCTGTGCTGCCCGTGCGCGATCTGGCGCTGCAGGTTGGTGACGTCCACCGTGTCGTGGTCCACCAGGGTGATGTGCCCCACGCCGGCCCCGGCCAGGTACAGCGCCACGGGGGATCCCAAGCCGCCGGCCCCAATCACCAGGGCTCGCGAGGCCAAGAGCCGCTCCTGCCCCTCCACCCCGATTTCGGGCAGCAGGATGTGGCGCGAGTAGCGCAGCAGCTCGTCGTCGGTCATGCCGTGCCGGGTGTGCGAGGACAGCCCCAGCCCTGATCGTCGATCAGGACTCGGGCGCCTGAGCCTTGCGCTCGGCCGCGCTCTTGCTGGCCATCACCGGCTTGCCTTTTAGCCGGTTGAGCGCCTGCTGCAGGGGGAAGTCCTCGGCGCTGCCGAACTCCGGCAGCGGCTTGAGCTCGTTGTTCTTGCTCATTTCCTCGAGCTTCTTGCGCGCCTCTTCGCGGGCCTTCTCGCGGGCCTCGTCCTTGGCTTCTTCACCCTGGCTGAGGTGCTTGGTCAAGTCGGCCTCGCGCGTACGCAGGGCAGCAAACACGTTGCCTTCTGCCGTTTCATCCAGCCACACATCGGGCACGATACCCTTGGCCTGGATGCTGCGGCCACTGGGCGTGTAGTACCGCGCGGTGGTGATCTTGAGTGCCGTGTCAGCCGACAGCTGTCGCACGGTTTGCACCGATCCCTTGCCGAAGGTCTGCGCGCCCATGATGGTGGCGCGCTTGTGGTCTTGCAGCGCGCCGGCCACGATCTCGCTGGCCGAAGCCGAGCCTTCGTTGACCAGGACCACCAAGGGCACCTTCTTGACCGCATCGGGCAGACGGCGCAGCGGGTCGTTTCCACCCCGGCGCAGGTAGTGTTCGGGCGTGGCCTTGAAGACGGCCTTGGAGTCCTGCAGCTGTCCGTTGGTGGACACCACCACCACGTCCGAGGGCAAGAAGGCTGCCGACATCGCCACCGCGCCTTCGAGCAGACCGCCCGGGTCGTTGCGCAGGTCCAGCACCAGGCCCTTGAGGTTGGGGTCTTGCTTGTACAACTCGTCCAGCTTGCGCACGAAGTCGTCGACGGTGCGGTCTTGGAACTGGCTGACCCGCAACCAACCGTAACCGGGCTCCACCATCTTGGCGCGCACGCTTTGCATGCGGATCTCTTCGCGGATGATGGTCACTGGAAAGCTGCGGCTCTCCGCTTTGCGGAAAATGGTGAGGACCACCTTCGTGGCCGGTTCGCCGCGCATGCGCTTGACGGCCTGGTCCATGCTCAGGCCCTTGACGGGTGTGTCGTCAATGCGGGTGATCAGGTCGCCGCTCTTGAGGCCCGCCCGAAAGGCTGGCGAGCCTTCAATCGGGGAGACCACCTTGACCACGCCGTCTTCCATGCCGATCTCGATGCCCACGCCCACGAAACGGCCGCTGGTGCCTTCGCGGAATTCCTTGAAGCTCTTCTTGTCAAAGTACTGGCTGTGGGGGTCTAGGCCCGACACCATCCCCGAGATGGCATCGGTGATCAGCTTCTTTTCATCCACCGCCTCGACATAGTCGCTCTTGACGATGCCAAACACGGCGGCCAGCTGCTGCAGCTCTTCCAAGGGCAGCGGCGAAAACGCGCTGCGCGCATACGCGGAAAACTGCAGCGTGGTGAGGGCACCGGCCAAGGCGCCGATGGCCACCAGGCCGGCAACTTTAAATTTCGAGCTCATGTTCGATCCGATCCCGCGTCACCGCGATCCGCAAGCAAGTTCCCAATTCTAGGGACATGCCGACGTTTGAGGTGCCCCGTTGGGTGAAGTTCCTGACCCCGTTCAGGAGATGCGTGGGAAGGTCACCACGTGGTCCATCTGCAGCCGAATGCCGATCCATTCGCCCAGGTGGTGGTCATGGTGGCTGGGCACGTGCGTCAGCACCTGTTCCCCCGTGGCCAGGCGCAAGGTGTACAGGAACTCCGACCCACGGAAGGCCTTGCGCTCGATGCGGCCCTTCACTGGGCTGTCGTCGTCGTGCAGGATGTCGTCGGCGCGCAGCAGCACATCACATTGCCCGTCGGGGTAGGCGCTGGGCAGCGGGCACTCATTGGGGTTGTCGATTTCGCCCAAGGGTGTGTGCACACAGGGGCCATGCGCGCACAGGACGATCTGGGCTGGGGTGAACACCGCGTGCCCGATGAACTCGGCCACGAAGCGCGTGGCCGGGCGGTGGTAGAGCTCATAGGGGCTGTCCCACTGCTCCAGCTGCCCCTGGTGCATCACGCCGATCACGTCGCCCAGGGCGAAGGCCTCCTGTTGATCGTGGGTGACGAACAGGGCGGTGGTGCCCGTTTGCTTGAGGATGGTGCGCAGGTCGTGGGCCAAGCGCTCTCGCAAGTCGATGTCCAGGCTCGAGAAAGGTTCGTCAAGCAACAGGAGCTGCGGCCCGGGGGCCAGGGCGCGTGCCAGGGCGATGCGCTGCTGCTGGCCACCCGAGAGTTGGTGCGGGGCGCGTTGGGCGGCGTGCGCCAGCCCCACCACATCCAGCAGCTCGGCCACGCGCCGGCGGCGCTCGCCGGCGGCCAGGTGCTTGATCCCAAAGGCCACGTTGTCCGCCACGCTTAGGTGCGGAAACAGGGCGTAGTCCTGAAACACCATCCCGATCTGGCGGTCCTCTGGGGCCACATGCTGGCCCGGTCCGCTGAGCAGGCGGCCCTGCACGGTGATGCGGCCCTCGCTCAGGCGCTCGAGCCCCGCGATGCCGCGCAGGAGGCTGGTTTTGCCACAGCCCGATGGCCCGATGAGCACCCCGATCTGGCCCGTGGTCAGGCTCAAGGACACGCCATCGGCAGCGGGCCGATGGGCGCCGGGGTAGCGCAGGGTGGCCTGGTCAACCTGGAGGAACATCCGCCTATGATACGGGTTTGGTCGCAAATGCAAACCATTCTTATTCAATAGTCCGCCGGCCCGCTGGGTACCCCGGCCGGCCGGCATCCCCTTCCACATGCGTCTGATCAGCCTCGTGACCGCGCTCCTGTGCGCCGCTTTGGGCCTGCCCATCCTGGGTGTGCTGGGTTCGTGGGCGGGTGCGGATGCGCAGGCCTGGGCCACCCTGGCCCACCAGTGGAGCACCGTGCTGCCCGGCTACGCGCTGAACTCGGCCCTGCTGGTGGTGTCGGTGGCCCTGGGCGTGACCCTCTTGGGTGCCGGGGCGGCCGCAGCGGTGACGCTCTTCGACTTCCCGGGCCGCCGGGTGTTCGAGTGGGCGCTGCTGATGCCCTTGGCCATGCCGGCCTATGTGATGGCCTATGCCTACACCGACGCGCTGCAGTACAGCGGTCCGGTGCAAACCGCGTTGCGCTCGGCCTTGGGGCTGCAAGGTGCCTTGTGGCCCGATGTGCGCAGCCTGGGTGCGGCCGTGGTGCTGTTCACGCTGGTGCTGTACCCCTATGTGTACCTGCTCACCCGCACCGCGCTGGCCGAGCGGGGGGTGCAGATGATGGAGGCCGCCCGCCTCTTGGGCGCGGGCTTCTGGCGCCGGGTGGCCGAAGTGGCCCTGCCCCTGGCGCGCCCGGCCATCGTGGCCGGTGTGGCGCTGGCGCTGATGGAAACCCTGGCCGACTACGGTGTCAGCGCCTTCTTTGGTTTGGACACCTTGGCCACCGGCATCTACAAGGCCTGGTTGGCGATGAACGACCGCTGGGCGGCCGCGCAGTTGGCCAGCCTGCTGCTGTTGGGGGTGGCCCTGCTGCTGTGGATGGAGCGGCGGGCACAGGCGCGGCTTCGATTCTCCAGTGCGCGCCAGGGCCCAGCGGGTTCTCAGGATGCGCGGCCGCTGGTCTTGCACGGAGGCTTGTCGGTGCTGGCCTTTGCCCTGTGCGCACTGCCGGTGCTGTTGGGCTTTGTGGTGCCCGTGTTGCTCCTGCTTCGGCTGATGTGGCAGGAGCTGCGGTTTTCGGAATGGGGCTTGCCCCTGGCCCCGTTCGGACAGTGGGCGTGGACGAGTTTGCGCTTGGCCTTGTGTGCGGGGCTGCTGGCCACGGGCTTGGCCGTCTTGCTGGCCTTCTTGCTGCGCGTGAATGGCCGCTCGGTTCAAGGCCCCTGGGACCGTGGCGTGCAGCGGTGCCTGGCCGGTGGTGCGCAGGTGATGGGCCTGGGCTACGCGGTGCCGGGGGGCGTGATTGCCGTGGGCATCTTGTTGCCCTTGGCCTGGGTGCAGGCCGTGGTGCCGCAGTGGGGTGTGCCGGCCTTGTTCACCGGTACCGTCTTGGGCCTGATGCTGGCGTATTTGGTGCGCTTTTCAGCGGTGGCCCTTCAGGCGGTGGAGGCGGGCTACGCCCGTGTGCCCGCGGCGGTGGACGACACCGCACGGCTGCTGGGTGCGCGCCCTTGGCGTGTGCTGCGGGAGCTGCACATGCCGCTGCTGCGGCGCAGCGCCTTGGCCGCGCTGTTGTTGGTGTTTGTGGACGTGATGAAAGAGCTGCCAGCCACCTTGGTGCTGCGTCCGTTCAACGCCGACACCCTGGCGGTGGTGGCCTTCAACCTGGCGCGTGATGAACGACTGGGCGAGGCCGCCTTGCCCAGCCTGGCCATCGTGCTGGTGGGTTTGATCCCGGTGGTGATGCTGTCGCGCGCCTTGCGCAGCCCACCCGTGCAGCCCGCCGGCTGAGGGTCCTCAGGCCCGCAGCAGGCCGGCCACCAGCGCTTGCAGGCCCTGGGCCTCCAGCGCCGGTGCAAAACAGGCGGCCCGCTTCAGGCTTTGCGCCTGCAGCGTGGATCGAAAGCGCGCATCGGTCTGAAACCGTTGCAGCACCTGCGCCAATCCATGGGCATCGCCCACCTCGAAGTAGCCGGCGTAGTCGCGGCCCAGCATGCCCACATTGCCCGCCACTCGGCTGGCGATCACCGGTGTGGCGCTGCACAGGGCCTCCATGATCACATGCGCACCGCCTTCCACACGGCTGGTGTGCACCAACACGTGCGCAGCTTGAATCAGCCGCCGGGTCTGTTGGTGGGTGCAGGCACCGCGCCACCGGTAGAACGGACAGTCGGCTTGCGTGGCCAGGGCTGCGGCACCGAGGTCTGGATCCAGTGCCGCACCCAAGTGGTCGATGTGGATGCGCAGTACAGGTTCGCGCGGCTGCGCCAAGGCGCTCTCGTACAGCAGGCGGGCTGCACGCATCAGGGTCAGGGGATCTTTCTCGTCGCGCAGATGTCCCACCATCAACGCCTTCAGCGGCCTGCGCTGCAGGTCGGGCTTGGCCACCGCACGCCGTGTGCTGCACGATTGATAGAGCACCTGCGCCTTGTCTGCAAAGGCCACGGGTAGGTCGTGCAGGGCTTGGTCCTGCAAGACCACCAAGCGTTGGGCCGCCTGCAGGGACTGCTCTACCGTGGCCACCACTTCGGCATGCGCGCTGTGGAGGTCTTTGTAGAGGTCGGTGCCTGTTAGCACCACCGCCAAGCCCCGGGCGCCATGCAGGTGGTGCCAGGCTTGGATCGAGGGGGCCGATCGGCGGGCGTGCAGGGCCACCAGGGCCTGCGCTTGGCTGGCGAGTTGGCGCAGCTGTGCGTCGGACCATGATGCCGACCCGCGGCCCAAAGCCTGCAGTCGGCCCTGAGGCCAACCGTCGGCCAAGAGCACCGTATGCTTGGCGCTGAGCAGCCGGCCCCAACGGGCCGCCGTGCGCCAATTGCCATTGTTGGCGTCGGCCCAGGCGGGGGTGACGATCACCACCACGGGGTTGGCCGGTTTGGATTTCATGCGAAGGTTATAGCGCGAGATGAGCGGCGTTCCCCAACAGGCCGATGCCCTGGCGGCAGCCTTGCAACAGTCTCGGGCCCGAACCCTGGCCCTGATGGACGCTTGGTGCCATGCGCTGCCCAGCCTGAGAGTCCCCGAGCGTGCCAGCTTGAACCTGCCCCTGTGGGAGTGGGGGCATGTGGGTTGGTTCCAAACCTGGTGGATTGGACGCAACCCCCAGCGGGGCCTGGGCCTGCGCTGTTCGCCCGACCACCCGCGAACGCCCCCGGCCGTGGCCGGTGCCGATGCGCTGTATGACTCCAGCACGGTGGCGCACGCCAGCCGTTGGTCCCTGGCGCTGCCGGGGCTGCACGCCGTGCGGGCGGAGTTGGCGCGGGGCTTGGCGCAAACGCTGGACTTGCTGGAACAGGCCGCGCAACAGGGGCATGACCTGTACTGCTGGCAGCTGGTGCTGGTGCACGAAGACATGCACCAGGAAGCGGCCCTGTACATGGCACAGGCGCTGGACCTGCCCATGGGCACGGCTGCGGATGTGGAACGCGAGGTCCAGCCCCAGCCACCAAGTCCTCGTCGGCGGCGGGCCAGCGTGGCCGCCCAGACCCTGCACATGGGCCAAGAGGCCGTCGCGGGGCGCTTTTGCTTTGACAATGAATGCGGCCCCCATGAGCGCGTGGTGCCGGCGTTTGAGATCGACCTGCAGCCGGTGAGCTGGGGTGAGTACCTGGACTTCGTGCAGGCCACGGGCCACCGTATGCCCAGCGTGGTACAGGGCCAAGGCGGGCGCTGGCAGATGCGCCACTTCGGGCAGTGGCGAGACCTGGACCTGTCGGAACCGGCGGCCTACTTGAGCGCGGCTGATGCGCAGGCCTGGTGCGATTGGGCCGGGCGTGCGCTGCCCACCGAGGCCCAATGGGAGTGTGCGGCGCTGGGCCTGCCGGACTTTCAATGGGGATGGGTGTGGGAGTGGACCGCCAGCACCTTTGAGCCCTATCCGGGCTTCGTGGCCCACCCCTACCGCGACTATTCGGCCCCGTGGTTTGGCACCCACCGGGTGCTTCGCGGGGCCAGCCGGTTCACCGCCCCCCGGCTGCGCAGCCCGCGCTACCGCAATTTCTTTCTGCCCGATCGGCAAGACCTGCCTGCTGGTTTTCGCACCGTGTCGCGCGGCCCTGGGGTTTGATCAGCGGGCCTGTGCCCAGAACACCGCAAAGGCCTGGTGGGGGTCGGCCCAGTGCCGCAGCCCCGAAAAGCCCGCGCGCTGCAGCAGCGCCGTGAAGCCCTCCAAGGTCCACTTGCAGGAGTTCTCGGTGTGCAGGGTTTGGCCAGCCTGGAACACCCGCTCACGCCGCTGGCCTTGTTCATCCAGCCAGGAGACCGTCAGCCGATGGCGGGCTTCCAGGTGCATCTCAATGCGCTGCAGCACCGTGTCGTAGTGGGCACGGTGGCGCCAGTCGCGCAGCTGGAAGTCGGCGTGCAGCAGGCGGTTGAGGTGCAGCAACAGGTTCAGGTTGAAGGCTGCGGTCACGCCCAAGGCGTCGTCATAGGCCGCCTCCAGGGTGTCGCGGTCTTTGACCAGGTCCACGCCGATGAGCAGGCCACTGCCGTGCAAGGGGCCGCAAGCCGCATGCACGCTGCGCAGAAACCCAAGGGCGGCAGCGGGCGTGAAGTTGCCGATGCTGGAGCCCGGGTAGAACCACAGGCGCTGGGCCGAAGCAGCCTCCTCGATGCTGGGGGGCAGCTGCACACCGCTGGAGAAGTCCACGCCCAAGCCCCACATTTCCAGTTGTGGGTGTTGGCGCTGAAGGCACTCCAGCGCACCTTGAAGGAACTGCACCGAGATGTCGATGGCCACGTAGCGCGCCGGTTCGAAGCGGCCAAACAAGGACGCCGCCTTGTTGCAATTGCCCGCCCCCAGATCAAAGAGGGTGGCGCCTGTGGGCAGGACTTGGGCCATGTCCTGCGCGTGGGCCTCGAACACGGCGGCTTCGGTGCGGGTGGGGTAGTACTCGGGCAGTTCGGTGATGGCCTCGAACAGGCGAGAGCCCAGCGCGTCATACAGAAACTTCGGTGAGCAATGGGCCTGCCCCGGATCAAGCAGCCCTTGGGTCAGCTCGCGGCGCAAGGTGGCCTGGTCTTCGCGGTAGACCTGCACGAATCGGGGCGAGCGCTGGGGCGGCTGGGCTTGTGGGAGCATGGGCATCGAATTTCGTCTCCAATACAGGGTTGCGTCACCACACTGCTTGAGGAGCCTTTCATGATCAGCTTGTCACCTTCGCGCACCCTGCGGGCCCTCATGGCCGGCGCGGTGCTCTTGTGGGGCATTGTCAGCCATGCCCAAACCGTCTTCCGGGTCACCACGATTCCCGAAGAGGCGGCCACGGAGCAGGTGCGCAAGTTCACGCCCATTGCCACCTATCTGGAACAGCGCCTGGGCATGAAGGTCGAGTTCACGCCGGTCAATGACTACCCGGCCGCCGTCGAGGCCCTGGTGAACAAGAAGGTGGACCTGGTGTGGTTTGGGGGCTTCACCCACGTGCAGGCCAACTTGCGCAGCGGGGGCAAGATCATCCCCCTGGCACAGCGTGAAGAGGACACCCGCTTCCAGTCGGTGTTCATTGCCAAGACGAATTCCGGCATCAAGGCGCTGGCCGATATGAAGGGCAAGCAGGTTTCCTTTGGCTCCCAAAGCAGCACCTCGGGTCACCTCATGCCGCGCAGCTTCCTGCTGCAGGCAGGGCTGACCCCCGAAAAGGACTTCCGCCGCGTGGCCTACAGCGGCGCGCACGACGCCACCATTGCGTCGGTGGTCAGCGGAAAGGTCGATGCGGCTGCGCTGGACATCACCGTGTGGCGAAAGTTCGTGAGCGAAAACAAGGTCGACACCAAGGACGTGGACGTGTTCTACACGACCCCGGCCTACTTCAACTACAACTGGTCCGTGCATGCCGATATGCCCGCAGCGCTTCAAGAGCGCGTGAGGAAGGCCCTGCTGGACCTCAACCCCGCTGACCCGGTGCACGCCGAGATCCTGCGGCTCAACCGCGCCACCCGCTACGTGCCCACCACCCCTGAGAACTACAAGGGCCTAGAGGCGGCGGCACGCAGCGCCGGCCTGCTCTGAGGCCGGTGGCGTTGACCCAGCCCACCACCGTGACCCCGCCAGACAAGCGGGTGCCTGCCCCTGTAGGGCCGGGTACCGCTGTCCGCGGCTTGGACCTGGAGCTGCAGCAGCTCACGGCGCGCCACCCGGCGGCCCCAGCGGCTGCAGCGCCTGCCCTTAACGCAGTGGACCTGCGCGTGCAGGCCGGCGAGCAGGTGGCCGTGATCGGGCCCTCGGGCGCGGGCAAGACCACCTTGCTGCAGGTGATGTCGGTGGCCCTGGCGCCCGCATCGGGCGGCCTGCGTCTGGCCGGATCCGACCCCTGGGCCTTGAGCCACCGGCAGCGTCAAGCCCTGCGCGGCCGCCTGTTCGTAGCGCCCCAAGTGCCACCCTTGCCGCCGCGCCAGCGCGTGGTCACGGCGGTGCTGGCCGGGCAGTTGCCGGCCCTGTCCTTGTGGGCCAGCCTGCGCTCTTTGTTCTATCCCCGCGACATCCCCGCGGCCTTCCAGGCCTTGGAAGCCTTCGACTTGGGTGACAAACTGTTTGACCGTGTAGACCGCCTATCGGGTGGCGAGCGCCAACGCGTGGGCTTGGCGCGTGCCCTGGTTTCGCCGGGTTCGCTTTGGTTGATCGATGAGCCACTCTCGGCACTGGACCCGGCGCGTGCCCAGCAGGCTGTGCGCACCTTGGTGAACCGCACCCGGGCAGCCGGCATCACCTTGGTGGCCACCTTGCACCAGGTGGACATGGCACTGGCCCACTTCCCCCGCGTGATCGGCATGCGCGAGGGACGCGTGGTGTTTGACCTGCCGCCCCAGGACATCAGCCGCCAGCGCCTGGAAGAGCTGTACAGCCAGTTCGAACACGAACTGCGCGGTGAGGCGGCCTTGCCCCTGCAGCCCAGCGGCCCGGCGGCCGCGCCACCGGTGGTGATGCACTGCCGATGAGCGCAGTACCCCCGATGGCCTTGCGGGCCGTGCCCGACCGCGACCCTGCCTGGCTGGGCCGCGTGGCCCTGATGGTCACCGTGGTGGTGCTGCTGTGGCCCCTGGGTGTGGCCACCGAGTTCCGTCCCTGGGTGCTGTTCGAGCCGGGCAACCTGAAGGTGACCGGTCAGTTCCTGTCGAGCTTCTGGCCATTGGCGCACTCACAGGAGTTTGTCGAGATGGTCGTGCGCGAGACTTGGCGCACCGTGGCCATGGCCACAGCCGGTGTGACGCTGGCCCTGGTGCTGGCCGTGCCCTTGAGCCTGGTCAGCACGCGGGTCTTGTCGGTCTCCGCGCTCAGCGGGCGCATGGCGGTGATGCCGGCCGTTGTTCGAACCCTGGCGCGGTGGCTGCTCATCGTCTTGCGCTCCATCCCCGAACTGGTCTGGGCCTTGGTCTTCGTTCGGGTGGTGGGCCTGGGCCCCACTGCGGGTGTGCTGGCCATTGCCCTGACCTACGGCGGCATGTTGGGCAAGGTCTACGGTGAGATCCTGGAAAGTGGCGAGGCCCATGCCACGCAGACGCTGTTGCGCAACGGCAGCGGCCGCCTGCAGGCCTTCTTCTGGGGCTTGCTGCCCACCAACGCCGGCGAACTCACCTCCTACACCGTCTACCGTTGGGAGTGCGCGATCCGGTCCTCCGTGGTCTTGGGTTTTGTGGGCGCCGGCGGCTTGGGCCAGCAGCTCGACAACTCCATGAAGATGTTCAACGGGGGCGAAGTGGCCAGCATGCTGCTGGTGTTCGTGGCCCTGGTGGCCCTGGCCGACCGCATCAGCGCTTGGCTGCGCCGGGTGCTGGCCTGAAGGGGCGCCATGAAACCCATCAGCCGCGACGCTGCCAACCAGCCCTACCGCCTGCCGCCGCCCGTGTTCAGCGCACGCTGCACCGCCTGCTGGTTCACGCTGGGGCTGTTGACCCTGGTGGTGGCCAGCTTCTGGTCCTTGGACCTGCAGTGGCGCCAGTTCCTGTCGATGGAGGCCCTGCGCAGCATGGCTCGCTTCGTGGCGGAGTTCTTCCCGCCCGACACTTCGGCGCCCTTTGTGCACAAGGTGGTGGTGGGCGCGTGGGAAACGCTGGCGATGTCGGTGTTGGGCACGGCACTGGCCGCCTTGGTGGGATTGGCTTTGGCCATTCCAGCCAGCCGGCTGTACGAGCACGATGGCGCACCGCTGCGCGCCTTGACCCGGTGGTTGCTCAATGCCCTGCGTTCGATCCCCGAGTTGGTGTGGGCCTCGCTGCTGCTGATCTCGGCGGGGCTTGGGCCTTTCGCGGGCACCTTGGCCCTGGCCTTTCACACCGCGGGTGTTCTGGGCCGGCTGTTTGCCGAGGCCATTGAGAACGCACCCCCAGGACCGGGTGAGGCGCTGCGCCGCCTTGGGGTGGGGCGCCTGGCGGTGGTGGCCTACGCCACGCTGCCGCAGGTGTTGCCGCAGCTGATGAGCTACACCCTGTACCGCTGGGAAAACAACATCCGCGCCGCCGCTGTGCTGGGCGTGGTGGGCGCGGGTGGCTTGGGGCAACTGCTGGCGTTCCACATGGGCTTGTTCCAGATGGGCAAGACCGCCACCATCCTGGGCGCCATGCTGTTGATGGTGGCCGTCGTGGACGGCTTGAGCCACGGCCTGCGGCGCTGGCTCACACGCTGAGCCCCTGTGCGGTGACCACACCCACTCAGCCGGCATGCGCTGATCCCACGCACTGAGCCGGCGTGCGCATACGGCGCGGCCCTCCCCCGGAAAACCTGCACCTCAAAAGCGAATCGGCCGAACACCCCTTGCGGGGCGTCCGGCCGATGGTGTCAGGCGTGACCTGAAGGATCAGAAGTTGTGGCGGATGCCGACTTCGAAGCCTTGGGAGGTCTTGCCGGCAGCCAAACCTGCAGCACCGCCCGGGATGGCCGTAGCGGCCAGGCCCTTGTTGCGGATGGTGGAGGTGTTGATGTAGCCCACGGTGCGACGCGAGAAGTCGTACACATAGCCAGCGCCGATCTGCTCAACATCGTTGGCGCCGATGGCGGTGGTGCCCACGGTGCCGGCGTAGTTGGCGGTCAGCCAGGACAGCTTGATCTGGCCGCCAGGGGCTGCGATGTAAGCGCCCAGCAGTAGGTTGGTCTGCTTGGCCGTGGCGTACTTGAACTCGCGGTTGGAGGCCACGAACCGGTTCTTGCCCATCGTGTAGGACGCGGTGAACACGGTGTCGGTGAAGTCACCCAGGGTGGTGAGGCTGTTGGAGGTCTGGTTCTGCGCCACGCTCACACGCAGCTTGTCGAACTGGCGGCTCAGGCGGAAGCCCATCACCTCGTTGCGACCGTCGGTCACCAGGCCGTTGCCGCGGAAGCCGGCAAAGACGGCGCCTTCCACGCCCAGGGCGTTCTTCGGCAGTACCCACTGCAGCGAGTCGTTGGCACGCACCGTGGTGTTGAAGGACGTACCGAAGGCCGCTCGGATCGGGCCGGTCGGTGTGGCCGAGGCCAGGTTGTTCGAGCCGGCAACGCCCACGTGGCTGAAGGGATCGTTGGCCACCCACAAGGAGTAGGTCGGCACGTAGTCACGGCCCAGAATCAATTCGCCCATCTTGTTGGAACCCAAGGTGACCACGGCGCGGCGGTCAAAGATTTGGTTCGCGGTTGAGGAAGCGAAGGAACCGTTCTGGTACTGCACGCCCATTTCCAGGTGGAAGCCAGCGGTCAGGCCATTGCCCAGGTTTTCAGTGCCACGGAAGAAGATGCGGCTGGTGTTGTTCGCGCCGCTGACCATGGACGTGTTGGCCGGCAGGCCAGCGTTGTCCACGTAGCGGATGGCCACGTCCGCAATGCCACCCAGGGTGACCGATGACGACTGGGCGTGGGCAGCGGTGGCGCACAGCAGCGAAGCAGCCAGTGCGAGGCGGGTAACGCGTTGGTTCATGTTTTCAGTTCTCCAGTTGAATTCTTCGGTTGCGAAATCAGTACAGGCAATCAAGGCGGTCAATCCGGCGTGATCTTCGCGCTGGCCACCACCTGCCTCCACTTCACCAGTTCAGACTGCAGCAGGGCTGCAAACTCAGCACGGGTGGCGGTTTCGACATCAGCGCCTTGGCCTTCAATGCGCTTGACGATCTCGTCTTCGGTGAGGATGCGGTTGATGGTGGTGTGCAGTCGGTTGACGATCTCCGGCGGCGTCTTGGCAGGTGCAAAGAAGCCGTACCACTGTTGCACTTCAACACCGTCGATGCCCAACTCTTTGAGCGTGGGAACGTCCGGCAATTGAGCCGAGCGCTTGGGACCGGCAATGGCCAGGGCCCGAAGCCGGCCCGTCTTGACGTGTTGCAGCGCCGAAAACAGCGACGGGAACATCACCTGCGTTTGACCGCTCATTGTATCTTGCATGGCAGGCGCCGAGCCCTTGTAGGGCACACCCAACATCTTCACGCCGGCGCGCAGGCAGAACAGTTCGGCCGCGAAGTGTGGTGCCGTGCCGTTGCCCGCCGATGCGTAGGCGTGGCGGTCCGGCTTGGCCTTCAACTGTGCGATGAGTTCCTTGACCGAGGTGAAGCCTGCGTTCGGATTGGCCACCATGAGCGTAGGGGAATAGCCCACCAGCGAGATCGGCTCGAAGTCGGCAATCGGGTCGTAGCGCAGCTTCTGCAGCGCCGGGTTCATGGAGTGTGTGGCGATGTAGCCCCACAACAGCGTGTGGCCGTCGGGAGTGGCGCGCGCCACGGCTTCGGTGGCCAGCGAGCCATTGGCCCCCGCGCGGTTTTCCACCACGATGGTCTGACCCAGGAGGGTTCCGAGCCTCTGCCCGATCAGGCGGGCCATGGTGTCGTTGCCGCCGCCGGGTGCGGTGGGGATGATCAGGGTGATGTTCTTGTTGGGCCAGCTGCTGGCTTGTGCGTGGGCCGAGCTGAGCCAAAGGTTTGGCGTGGCACAAGCAGCCATGCCGGCGGCGAGAAAACGACGTCGTTGTGTCATGCGTACTCCTGAGATTGCGGGTTGACGTACAAGGTGCCTTCGAAAATCTTGCGTGCAGTGCGGATGAGCGAAGCGCGGGTGACCTGCGCCTCCTGCCCATGTCCCTCCAAGCCCACTTCCACATCGATGCGACCCTGCGGGTGCAGTACCTGGATGAGGTGGGTGCCGGGCTCGCTGGGGCCGCCGGCGGCCACCGTGCCGGGCAGGGCCCGTGCGGTGGCCACACCGATGGCGCCCGTCACCGCATGCGCGGTGTGGCAGCGCCACGGCGTGAAGTAGCGTGAGACGATGGACGTGGGCGCAACCGTGGCATCCACGAGCACCGGCTTGGGGATCACGGAGCGGCTGACATCACCCAGGCCCATCAAGCGTCCGGCTTCCAGGCGCATCTGTTCCAGGCGCTTGAGCATGTCGGCGCAGTCATCCAGGGCGGCGGGTGCGTCGTGCGCACTCACGCCGAGGTCTTGTGCCCGCACGATCATCAGGGGCATGGCTGCATCGATGCAGGTGACGTCCACCCCTTGGATCCGATCGGTGCGCTGCCCTGTGGGGAACACAGACCCGGTGATGGAGCCCCAGGCGTCCAGGAACTCCAGGCGTATGGGTGCAGCCTGGCCCTGAACCCCGTCGATCTGAGCATTGCCGTCGTAGGTCAAGCGGCCGCCAGGGGTTTGCACCGTCACGTCGATTCGAGAGCGGGTGTTTTCGTTGAAGACCCTGACCACCGTGGTGTCTTTTGTTGGCGTCACCAGGCCCTGCTCAATCGCGAATGGCCCAACACCGGACAACATGTTTCCGCAGTTCGGCTTGGTGTCGACCGTGGCCTTGCTCACACCCACCTGGGCAAACAGGTAGTCCACGTCCACATCCGGGCGGGTGGACTTGGAGACGATGGCCACCTTGCTGTTGAGCGTAGACCCTCCACCGAGTCCGCTGATCTGGCAGGTATCGCCCGAGCCGATGACGGCGACCAGAACGCGGTTGCGCTCGGCTTCGTCTTGCGGCAACCATTCCTTGAGGAAAAAGGGGCCGCGCGACGTTCCGGCGCGCATGAGGGTGCAGGGTATTGACGACAACACGGCCGGCAATGTGACCGATTCATATCGCAAGGTAAATTGCATATTTACAATGGATTGATGCGCAAAGAACATCAATCAAAACCGGGGTCACGGTGGCAGAGTGCGCGCATGCCGATCAACTTCGACCTCAACGACCTGCTGTCCTTTCGCGCGGTGGCCGAGCTGGGCAGCTTCCGTCGGGCCGCCGAATCGGTGCACTTGTCACAGCCGGCCTTCAGCCGGCGCATCGACAAGCTGGAAGAAGCGCTGGGTGTGAAGTTGCTCGAGCGCACCACGCGCCGTGTCACGCTCACGGCCATTGGCCGCGATTTCGAGATCAAGACACGCGAGCTGTTGAACGACTTGGACGCCACCTTGTTGGCCTTGCGCGGCGGCGCGGCCACGCGCATGAGCGAGGTTTCGGTGGCCTGCGTGCCGTCCACCGTGAACTACTTTCTGACCCGGGTGATTCGCCGGTTTCACGAAGACAACCCGCGTGTGCGGGTGAAGATCCTGGACGCCAGTGCCAACGATGTCTTGACGGCCGTGAGCAACGGCGAGGCCGATTTCGGCATCAACTTCATGGGAACGCAGGACCCGGGCATCGAGTTCAAGGTGCTCATCGAAGAGCGCTTTGTGGCTGCGTGCCGGCGTGACCATCCCTTGGCGCGACTCAAGCGCGTGACCTGGTCGCAGTTGGGTGAGTACGAATATGTGGCGGTCAACCGCAGTTCAGGCAACCGGCTGCTGCTGGACCAGGCACTGTTCAACGCCTCCGCGCGGGTCAACAGCGTGTTCGAGACCAAGCATGTCAACACCGCGTTGGCCCTGGTCGAGGCTGGCCTGGGTGTGGCCGCTGTGCCCGCCATGGCCATGCCCACGCGCGACCATCCCCTGTTGGTGGGCATCCCGCTGGTCGAACCTGCTGTGTCCCGGCGTCTGGGCCTGATCAAGCGACGGGGGCGGGAACTGTCGCCGGCCGCAGAGCTGCTCTACAACCTGTGCATGAAGCTGCGCCACTCCTCCACGGGACGTGCGCGGGATGCGGCAGCGGGGCGTTAAGGGGAGGGTGGCTGCAGGCGCCCAAGCGCGCGCCTGGTGCCTCCGACAGGAATCGAACCTGTATCTAGCGCTTAGGAGGCGCTCGTTCTATCCATTGAACTACGGTGGCTTGAGCGAAGTTTATTCGAGGTGCAACACGCAGCTGTCACCGCTGGCGTCACGCCACACGCGAACCCGCACCAACTGGGGCAGGGGGCCGCGCAGGTGCCGCGCGATGAAGGCGCACAGGTTTTCCAGCGTGGCCGGGCCCAGGCCTTCGATTTCATCGAGGAAGCGGTGGTCCAGCCGTTGGCGCAACTGGGCAATCTCGGCGCGCACCAAGCCCAGGTCCATCACCATGCCACGCTCATCGGGCTGGCCGCGCAGGGTGATGTCGGCCAAGTAGGTATGGCCATGCACGCGTCGGCTGCTTTCCACTTCGCCCGTGGCTTCGGCGCGGCGCAGGGTGTGGGCCGCTTCGAAGTGGAAGCGCTGGCTGAGTTCGTAGGAAGCGGAAGTCACAGCCCGATTGTGCCTTGCCCCCTTGGGCTTCAGCGGATGGCCAAGACCTTGTGGGTTTGCACGCTCAGGCGCCAGCGGGGGTGGGACTGGCAGTAGCCGATGGCCTGTTGGGTGTGAAGAGCCTGCAGTGGGCCGTCCATGGGCTGCAGCAGCCAGTACCCGAAGTCCGGCCTGGAGGGCCCGTTCTGCTCGGCCAGTGATTCAACCGAGGTGGGCATCAAGGCGGGCTGCGGGTACACCAGTTTGAGCTCATGCCCGCGGCGCTGAACCCAATCGGCACCGGCCTTGGGGCTGACGCACACCCAGTCGATGCCCTGCGGACCCATGGGCACCGGCAGGGTGCCGTTGGTCTCCACGGCAATCTCAAAGCCTTGCGCATGCAGGGCATCGATCAAGGGCTGATCGACCTGCAGCATCGGCTCGCCCCCTGTGAGCACCACGTAGGGCACGGCTCCCGGCGCACGGCCCGGTGCACCGGCCGGCCACTGCGCGGCCACCTGGGCCGCGAGTTCCTCTGCGCTGTACTTGCCGCCCAGGGTGCCGTCGGTGCCCACGAAATCGGTGTCGCAGAAGCGGCACACCGCGCTGTGGCGGTCTTCCTCACGCCCGTTCCACAGGTTGCACCCGGCGAATCGGCAGAACACCGCGGGCCGGCCAGCCCGCAAGCCTTCGCCCTGCAGCGTGTAAAAGATCTCCTTGACCGAGTAGCTCATTTGCTGAGCAACCGCATGGCGCCTTCCAGGCCCTGCAGGGACAGCGGGAACATCCGCTGGTTCATGATCTGCTGGATGATGGCGATGCTTTGACGGTACTGCCACACCCCGGCCGGTTCTGGGTTGATCCAGGCGTACTTCGGGAAGGCATGTGTGAGCCGCTGCAGCCACTCGGCGCCGGGCTCTTCGTTGTTGTACTCGACGCTGCCACCGGGCTGCAGGATTTCATAGGGGCTCATCGTGGCGTCGCCTACAAAGATGAGCTTGTAGTCTTTGTTGTACTTGCGGATGATGTCCCAGGTCGGAAACTTCTCGGCGTAGCGCCGGCGGTTGTTCTTCCACACGAAGTCGTACACGCAGTTGTGGAAGTAGTAGAACTCCAGGTGCTTGAACTCGGCCTTGGCCGCGCTGAAGAGTTCTTCCACCCGGTGGATGTGCTCGTCCATCGTGCCGCCCACATCCATGAGCAGCAGCACCTTCACCTTGTTGTGGCGCTCGGGCACCATCTTGATGTCCAACAGGCCGGCATTGGCGGCGGTGGAGTGAATGGTGTCGTCCAGGTCCAGTTCGGCCTCCGTGCCCTCGCGCGCAAACCGTCGCAGCCGGCGCAGGGCCACCTTGATGTTGCGCGTGCCCAGCTCCAAGCTGTCGTCGTAGTCGGCGTAGGCGCGCTGGTCCCAGACCTTCACGGCGCTGCGGTTGCCGCCTTTGCCGCCGATGCGCACCCCTTGCGGGTTGTAGCCGCCGTGCCCAAAGGGGCTGGTGCCACCGGTGCCAATCCATTTGTTGCCGCCTTCGTGGCGGCCCTTCTGTTCTTCAAGGCGCTTCTTGAGCGTCTCCATCAGTTCATCCCAGCCCATCTTCTCGATGGCGGCCTTCTGCTCTGGCGTGAGTTCACGCTCCAGTGTCTTTTTCAGCCACTCCAGCGGAATGTCTTGGGTGAAGTCCGTCACCATCTCCACGCCCTTGAAGTAGGCGCCGAAAGCCCGATCGAACTTGTCGAACTGGGTCTCGTCTTTGACCAGGGTGGTACGCGACAAATAGTAGAACTCGTCCACACTGGGGCCGATCACGCCGGCCTTGAGCGCCTCAATCAGGGTCAAGTACTCGCGGATGCTCACCTGCAGCTTGGCTGCGCGCAGCGTGTAGAAGAAGTTGATGAGCATGCGCGGTCCTCGCGACGTCCGGCTGCCTGGGTGTGGTCCGTCAGGCCTCAGGCCTTGCGCCGTGAAGCAGTTTTGGCCGAAGCGCGGGCCATGGGCTTGGCGCGCTGGGCGCCCACGTCGTGACGGCGCAACCAGTCAAAGAATTCGCCATACCACAGCCGTGAATTGCGGGGCTTGAGGATCCAGTGGTTCTCGTCAGGGAACCACACGAGCCGGGCATCCACACCGCGCGCCTTGAGGGTGTTGTAGTAGGCCAGACCCTGCGCATCGGGCACGCGGTAGTCGAGCTGTCCGTGAATCACCAGCGTGGGCGTCTTCATGTGCTGGGCAAAGGCGTGCGGGCTTTGGGCATGAACCCTCGCCATATCGTCCCAGTACCAGGCGCCCAGCTCCTTGGCGTGCCAGGTGTAGGCATCGTCGGCAAACATGGCGGTCCAGTCGAAGCAGCCCGCATGGCAGATGTAGGCTGCGTAGCGGCCGGGCTTCACGTGCCCATTCATCCACGCCACCATGTAGCCGCCATAGCTGCCGCCGGTGGCAAACACCCGTTTGCGGTCGGCCCACGGCTTCTTCAGCAGGGCATCGGTGGCGGCTTCTACGTCCTGCAACTCCAGCTCGCCCCAGCGGCCGCTGATGCTGTCCTTGAAGGCATAGCCGAAGCTGCTGGAGCCGTGATAGTTCACCGCGGCCACCACATAGCCTTGAGCCGCGAAGGTCTGCACATTCCAGCGGTAGTGGAAGGCGTCACCGAAAGCCGTGTGCGGCCCGCCGTGGATCACCTGCAGCAGTGGGTACTTCTTCTTGGGATTGAAGCCCGGCGGATAGGTCACCCACAGCTGCACGCGGTCACCTTGCGCTCCGGTGATCCACATCTCTTCGGTGTGCCCCATGGTGATGGGCTTGAGCACGGCATCGTTGAAGTCTTCAATGCGACGCGGGGCCTGCTGGCCCACGCTGGCGTGCACCTGGGCCGGATGGTCCACGCCATCGGCCACGGTCACCAACACATCGCCGCATACATCGAAACCCTGGACCCAGCCTCCATCGGCCACCACCTCAGCGGTGGCACTGGACAAGGTCCAGCGCCACAGGTGCTGTCGGCCTTCTTCCTCAGCGGTGAACAACACGCTTTGGCCATCATCGGCCCAACGCAATGGCGCGTTGACCTCGTGGTCCCATTGGGCACTGAGCACACGCCAACCTGGCTTGCGTGACCACAGCGCCAACTGAGACGGCATGGTGTGCTTGCGGCCCTGGTGGCTGGCCAAGAAGGCAATCTGCTCACCATTGGGGCTGTAGCGAGGCGCACTGAAGTCCCACTGCGCGTCTTGAGCGATCACCGTGACCTTGCGCGTCTTGAGGTCCATTTCCGCCAGCGCGTAGCGGCCGTCCATGCGCTTTTGCGGTGCCGGGTCAAAAGCGAACACGATGCGCTTGCCATCGGGGGAAATGTCGAAGGCGTTGGCATCGGGTTCCGCACGGCTGAGCTCGTAGGGCGTGCCCTCAAACAAGTCCACCACCTTGGCCGAGCCCTCATCGGCGCCCAAGGTCAGCAGATGCAGGTGCGCCACGCGGTCCTGTGGAAGGTGGTGGTCCCAGTAGCGGTACTGGGCCTCCTCGGTCACATAGGCCGACTCCTTGCGGTCTTTCCAGTCCTTCAAACGCGCGGCTTGGGCCTTGGGGCCGCGGGTGTCCGGCCACACCCAAGACACAAAGGCCAGGCGCTTGGCGTCGGGAAACCACTTGAAGGCCTCCACACCCGTGGCGATGTCGGCCGCACGGCGGGCCTCGCCACCATCGGCGTTGATCAGGTACAGCTGCGGCGCATCGTCTTTTCGACCATCTTGTTCCCGCCGCGCCGTAAAGGCGATCAGTTGGCTGCGTTCACCGTCGCCCGCGCGTGCCGGGCTCCAGCGTGGCTGGCTGTCCTTGTCGCCACACTGCGTCAGCGCACGGGGCTCACCGCCCAAGGTGGACAGCAGCCACAGGCGGCTGCTGGCCTTGTTGTCCTTCATCGAGTACGCGGTGGCGCTGATGACCGCCTGTGCCCCATCGGGGCTGAGACTGGGCGCGCCCAGGCGTTGGAGCTGCCACAGGGCTTCGACCGAGAGGGACTGGACTTTGCGGCGAGGAGTGGTCGATCGTGGCATGGGGCTTCAACGGTTGCGGCTTTGCATGAACACCAGCTTTTCAAACAGCGTGATGTCCTGTTCGTTCTTCAGCAGGGCTCCGACCAGGGGCGGAATGATGACCTTGTCGTCCTTGGACGCCAACAGTTCGGGCGCCAGGTCTTCGGCCACCAGCAGACGCAGCCAGTCCAGCAACTCACTGGTCGAGGGCTTCTTCTTGAGGCCGGGCAGGTTGCGAACCTCAAAAAAGGTGCGCATGGCCGCGCTCAGCAGTTCCTGCTTGATGCCGGGGAAGTGCACGTCCACGATCTTTTGCATCGTGGTGGGCTCAGGGAACTTGATGTAGTGGAAGAAGCAGCGGCGCAGGAACGCGTCGGGCAGCTCTTTTTCGTTGTTGGACGTGATGAAGACCAAGGGCCGGTGCTTGGCCTTGATGAGTTCGCGTGTCTCGTAAACGTAGAACTCCATGCGGTCGAGTTCGCGCAGCAGGTCGTTGGGGAACTCGATGTCGGCCTTGTCGATCTCATCAATCAGCAGGGCCACGGGGGTCTCGCTTTGAAACGCCTGCCACAGCGTGCCCTTGACGATGTAGTTGCGGATGTCGCGCACCTTGGCAGCGCTGTCCGCGTCGGAAAGCTGGCTGTCGCGCAGGCGGCTGACCGCGTCATATTCATACAGCCCTTGCTGTGCCTTGGTGGTGCTCTTGATGTGCCACTGCAGCAGGGGCAGCTTGAGGGCGGCAGCCACTTCTTCGGCCAGCATGGTCTTGCCGGTGCCGGGCTCTCCCTTGACCAGAAGCGGCCGCTGCAGGGTGATGGCCGCATTGACCGCCAACATCAGGTCGTCGGTGGCCACGTAGTCTTGGGAACCTTGGAATTTCATGGGTCAACCGTGGGTGTGGGCAGGGCAGAACGCCTGTCAGGTTCAGTATAGGGCCCCCCCTATAATCGCGCGGTTCTGCAGCAGCCGGGGCAACCCGGCGGCGCGCGCCGTTCAGCGGCAGCGGGCCAGCCGCAGTGGTTTCAATCTTGCAGTCTGCATCATGAAGAACATGCTTTCCCTGCTGGCCCTGGCCGGCATCGTGTCGGTGACAGGTACCGCCCACGCACAGGGCCCCAAGGGCGACATCAAGGCCGCCGAGGGCAAGGTGGCCATGTGCATTGGCTGCCACGGCATCCCCGGCTACCAGGCCAGCTTCCCGGAAATCCACCGCGTGCCGATGATTTCAGGCCAAACCGCGGCCTATCTGGTCAATTCGCTGACCGCCTACCAAAAGGGCGAGCGCAAGCACCCCACGATGCGCGGCATCGCCGGCTCGCTCAGCGAGCAGGACATCGCCGATTTGGCCGCCTACTACGCCCAGCACGGCCAGGACAAGTCCAAGCCCGTGCCGGACCAAGCCGCCAAGCAGCCTTCTGCCGAAGTGGCCGCCCTGCTGCAAAAGGGTGCGTGCATCTCCTGCCACGGCGCCAACTTCAACAAGGGTGTGGACCCGAGCTACCCCAAGATTGCCGGCCAGCACGCTGACTACCTCTACGTGGCGCTGAAGTCCTACAAGACAGAAGGCCAGGCCCAACTGGGCCGGGCCAACGCCATCATGGGCGCGCAGGTCAAACAGTTCAGCCTGGCCGAACTCAAGGCCATGGCCAACTACATCGGCAGCCTGCCGGGCGACCTGAAAACGGTTCCCCAGAGCAAGACGCGCTGAACGGCGCTGATGCCCCAGGGCTGCGTGGCGCTGCCGCGCTGCAGCCCTGAGGACTACTCGGGACGAAAGCGCCGCAGCAACAGGGCGTTGCTGATCACGCTCACGCTGGAGGCGGCCATGGCTGCTCCTGCCACCACCGGGCTCAAGAACCCCAGCGCAGCCAAGGGAATGCCCACCACGTTGTAGGCAAAGGCCCAGAACAGGTTCTGGTGGATCTTGCGGGTGACCGCCCGGGACAGGGCCAAGCCCTGGGGGATCAGGCGCAGGTCTGGCCGCAGCAGCGTCAAGCCGGCCGTTTCCATGGCCACGTCGGTTCCGGGCATGGCCACCCCAATGTCGGCCGCCGCCAGTGCCGGCGCATCGTTTACGCCGTCTCCCACCATGGCCACCCGCTGGCCAGGCGGCAAACCCGTGCGCAGCTCCCGTACGACCTGGGCTTTGTCTTCCGGCAGCACCGGTGCGCGCACATCGGTGATGCCCAGGCGCGTGGCGATGGCCTGAGCGGCTTGTGCGTTGTCGCCGCTGATCATCACACAGCGCACCCCCAGGCGCTGCAAGGCCGCCACCGCCTCAGCGGCCTGTGGGCGCAGCTCATCGCCAAAGCTCAAGGCGGCCAAGGCCTCGCCGCCACGGCTGAGCACGCTCACCGTTTGGCCTTGGGCCAAGGCTTGCTCGATGGCGGGCTGAAGGGCCTGAAGGTCGATGCCGCGTTCGTGCATCCACCGGGTGCTGCCCAGGCTCAGCGCTTCACCGTTGACCCAGGCCTGCAAGCCCCGGCCGGCCACCTGTTCGAACCCCTGTACCCCGTGCACCGGCAAGCCGCGCTCCATGGCCGCATGGGCAACCGCCTGCGCCAGTGGGTGTTGGCTGCCCTGCTGCAAGGCCGCGGCGCGGGTGAGGGCCTCTTCGGTGCTCAGGCCCGGTGCGGGGGTGCAGGCCAACAGCCGTGGTTGGCCCAGGGTCAAGGTGCCCGTTTTGTCCAGGCCCACCACCGCTACGCCGCGCAGCAACTCCAAGGCCTGCGCGTCGCGCACCAGGATGCCCATGCGCGCGGCCAGGCCAGTGCCCACCATCAGCGTGGCTGGTGTGGCCAGGCCTAGGGCGCAGGGGCAGGCAATCACCAGCACCGACACCGCCTGCACGATGGCGTACTCCCAACCTCGGCTGCTCAGAAGGGCCCATCCCACCAGGGTGAGCACGGCCAGGCCCATGACGGTGGGGACGAAGACCGCACTCACGCGGTCCACGGTCTGCTGGATGGGGGCTTTGCGGGCCTGGGCCTGCTCCACCAGGCGCACGATGCGTGAAAGGGCCGATTCCGCGCCCAAGGCCGTGACCTGCACCAGCAACAGCCCCTCGGCGTTGAGCGTTCCCCCCATCACACCCTGGCCCGCTTCGCGCGGCACGGGCAGGCTTTCGCCGGTGATGGCCGACTCGTCCACGTGGCTGCGCCCTTCGATGATGCGTCCGTCAACCGGTACGCGCTGGCCGGGCCGCACCATCACCGTATCGCCCACGCGCAGTTCCGACAGCGCACGCTCCACGGCTTGGCCCTGCTCCATGACCAGGGCGGTTTCCGGGCGCAGTGCCCGCAGCGCATCCAAGGCCGCCAGCGTCTTTCGCTTGGCCCGTGCTTCCAACCACTTGCCCAGCATCACCAAGGTGATCACCACCGCTGAACTCTCAAAGTACAGGTGCGCAGCCTGATCACCCTGAGCCCAGGGTGCCCACAGCCACAGGCTCAGTCCATAGGCGGCGCTGGTGCCCAGGGCCACCAACAGGTCCATGTTGCCGCTGCCGTCCTTCAGCGCAGCCCAGCCGGCCTTGTAGAAGCGCCAGCCCAAAACGAACTGCACCGGTGTGGCCAGGAGGAACTGCCACAGCGCGGGCAGCATGGCGTGCACCCCCAGGGGCTGCAGCAGCATGGGCAGTACCAGGGGCAGGCTCAGGGCCACGGCCGCGCCCACCGCCCAGCCGTGGTCGTTCGCGGTGGGCGGGGCCTGCTCGGCTTGATGCAGTTGGGCGTCGTAACCCGCGGCCTGTACCGCCGCCAGCAAGTGGCCCGGCAGACTCTTGACCGCATGGGCCGACGGCAGTTGCACCACGGCCTGGTTGGTGGCCAGGTTCACGCTGCAGCTTTGCACCCCTGGCACCTTGGTCAAAGCCCGTTCCACGCGCCTGACGCAGCTCGCGCAGGTCATGCCGCTGATGTCCAGGGTGAGTTCGTGGGCGCTCATGGTGTGCGGTGGGCAGGCCGGCGCTGCTGAACTAGACTGGATGGAAGCTGCCGGCATGGCCGGCCCGAGCATCTGAGGATTCTTGCCATGATTGAACTGCACCTTCCCGACATGACCTGCGGCCATTGTGTGCGCACCGTGACCGAAGTGGCCCGCCGCCTGGACCCACAAGCACAGGTGCAGACCGATTTGGCCACCCACACCGCCCGCTTTGACACCCAAGCCGACGAACAGACCTTGCGCCAAGCATTGGAAGCAGAAGGCTACCCCGCCGCTGCCTGATGCATTCTTGACCTTGCTCAAACTACACCAGACTTTGCCATGATGATCCGACTTCCTGCTGCGCTTTGGACGCTGGCCCTATGCCTGGGGCTGGGTGGGGCCGCCCACGCTCAAACCCTGCGCTGGGCGAGCAGTGGTGACCCCCTCACCATGGATCCCCATTCCCAGAATGAGCTGATGACCAACACCATCAACGCCCAGGTGTACGAGCGATTGCTCTCGCGCGACCGGCAGTTGCAACTGGTGCCGGGCCTGGCCACCAGCTGGCAATCGGTCTCGCCCACCCTGTGGCGCTTCAAGCTGCGCACCGGCGTGAAGTTTCACGACGGCACGCCCTTCACCGCCGACGATGTGGTGTTCTCCATCAAGCGCGCGCAGGCGCCCACCTCGCAGCTCAACGCCTATGCGCTGGCCTGTGGCGAGCCGGTCAAGATCGACGACTTCACCGTGGAGTTCCGGCTGAAGCAGGTCAACCCGATCTTCCTGCAGCACCTGGAAAGCCTGCCGATCATGAGCAAGGCCTGGAGCGAAAAGCACAAGGTCACCCGCCCCTTGGACTTCAAGAACCGTGAGGAGAGCTACGCCTCGCTCAACGCCAATGGAACCGGCCCCTACATGCTGGTGCAGCGTCAGCCCGGGGTTCGCACCGTGCACAAACGCAACCCCAACTACTGGGGCCGTTTCGAAGGCAATGTGCAGGAGTCGGTGTTCACGCCCATCACCAACGACGCCACGCGCTTGGCGGCGCTGGTCAGTGGCGAATTGGACTTTGTGCACGACCCGGCGCCGCGCGACATTGCGCGGCTGCGCAACACCGCTGGCGTGAAGGTGGTGGATGGCCCAGAGAACCGCGTGGTGTTCATCGGCCTGGACCAGGGGCGCGATGAACTGCTGTACAGCAGCGTCAAGGGCAAGAACCCCTTCAAGGACCTGCGCGTGCGGCGCGCGATGTACCAGGCCATCGACATCGAGACGATGCGCACCAAGCTGATGAACGGCCTGAGTGTGCCCACTGGCGCCATCACGCCCTCGCCCTTGGGGGCCTACAACGACCCCGAACTGGAAAAGCGACTGCCCTACGACCTCAAGGCCGCGCGGGCGCTCATGGCCGAAGCCGGTTACGCCGATGGCTTTGAGTTCACGCTGGGCTGCCCCAACAACCGCTACATCAACGACGAAGAGATCTGCATTGCCCTGGCCGGCATGTGGGCGCAGCTGAAGATCAAGGTGCGTGTCAACGCCATGCCGCGCACCACCTACTTCCCCAAGATCGAAAAGCTCGACACCAGTGCCTATATGTTGGGCTGGGGCGGCGCCATCACCGACGCGGAAACCTCCATGACGCCGCTGTACCGCAACCGCGCAGCCGGCGGCATCGGGGCCTACAACTATGGCAACTACCGCAACGACAAGGCCGATGAACTGGCCGGCAAGTCCAGCGTGGAGGGCGATCCGGTCAAGCGCGAAGCCCTGGTGAAGGCCGCGCTGCAGGCCTACCGGGACGACATCGTGGTGATCCCGCTGCACCGCCAGATGATCCCCTGGGCGGTGCGCGCCCACGTCACGCCCGCCCACAAAGCGGACAACTACGTCGAGCTCAAGTGGTTTTCAGTGGGGGCTCGCTGATCCAGTGTGCAGGCCATGGCGTGCATGTCACGGCATCGATCCGAGTGAAGCTGCCGGGCCCCGATCACCCTTAACCCGAATTGCGCAGCCCCGCGGCAATGCCGTTGATCGAGATCTGGATGCCGGTTTGCACCCGTGCGATTTCCGGGTCGCCTTCGCGGCGGTTGCGGTAGCGCCGGATCAACTCCACCTGCAGGTGGTTCAAGGGGTCCAGGTAGGGGAAGCGGTGTTGGATCGAGCGGGCCAGCCAGGGGTTGCTGGCCAAGCGCTCCTGCTCACCGGTGATGAGCTCCAACGCCTGGTGGCAGCGCTGCCACTCCCGCTCGATGGCTGCAAATTGCCGCTTGCCCGAAGCGCGGTTCTCCACCAAGTCGAGGTAGCGCGAGGCCACCCGCAGGTCGCTCTTGGCCAGGACCATGTCCATGTTGCTCAACAGCGTGCGGAAGAAGGGCCACTGCTTGGCCATGCGGCGCAGCAGGGCCAGGCGCTGATCCCGCGTAGCGTCCGACTTGCCCAGCCAGCGCTCCACCGCTGATCCAAAACCCGCCCAGCCTGGCAGGCTCACGCGGCACTGGCCCCAACTGAACCCCCAAGGAATCGCGCGCAGGTCTTCGATGGACCAACCGGTGCGCCCTTCGCGCGGGCGCATCGGCGGGCGTGACCCGATGTTGAGTTCAGCCAGTTCGCGGATGGGCGTGGCGGCAAAAAAGTATTCGGTAAAGCCAGTGTCGCCGTAGACCAGTTCGCGGTAGGCCTCGTAACTGGCGGCCGACAGTTCGGCGGCCGCTTGCATGAAGGCCCTCGGCACGGGTTTAGGGGGCTGCAGGAGGGTGGCTTCCAGGGTCGCCGACACCAAGGTTTCCAGGTTGCGCCTGCCGATCTCGGGATGGGCGTACTTCGAGGCGATCACCTCGCCCTGCTCGGTCAGGCGGATCTGTCCGTTGACCGTGCCTGGGGGCTGGGCCAGTATGGCCTGGTAGCTCGGGCCGCCGCCACGCCCAACCGTGCCGCCCCGCCCGTGGAACAGGCGCAACGCCAGCCCATGCGCACGCCGCAGCGGTTCAAACAATTCCACCAGCCCCAACTCAGCCTGGTACAGCTCCCAATTGCTGGTGAAGAAGCTGCCGTCTTTATTGCTGTCGCTGTAGCCCAGCATCACATCCTGCTCGCCACGGCCATTGAGCAGCAGGGCCAGCAAACCGGGCAGGCCCAAGTAATCGCGCATCACCGTGGGTGCGCGGCGCAGGTCATCAATGGTTTCGAACAGCGGCGAGACGATGAGGTCGCATCGGACTCCTGGCGCGCCCAAGCGGCCGTGCATGAGGCCGCATTCCTTCTGCAGGAGCAAAACCTCCAGCAGGTCGCTGACCTGCTCTGTGTGGGAAATGATGGCGTGCCGAATAGCCTCACGACCGTGCCGCTCGATGCCTTGGCGTGCAGCTTCAAACACCGCCAGTTCACGCTGTGTGGTTTCGCTGTAGGCTTGGTTGGGCACCCGCAGCGGCCTGGGGTCGCGCAAGGCGCGCAACAGCACATCCTGCCGCTGGACTTCGTCCAACTGCCCGTAGGCGCTGCACAGCTGCGCGGCCTCCAACAGTTCGCCCACAGCGGCTTCGTGCTTGTCTGAGCTTTGGCGCAGGTCGATGGTGGCCAGGTGAAAGCCGAAGACCTCCACCGCGCGAATCAGCGGCAAGAGCCTTGGCGCGGCCAAGGCCTGCGCGCGGTGGTGCTCCAAGGAGCGCCGAATCACCTGCAGGTCCGCCAGCAGTTCGCCCGGGTCTGCGTAGGCAGTGGTGGGCGCCACGGCGTGGGCCAGGGCCTCGGTGCCGCTCAAGGCTCTCAGGGTAGCGGCCAATCGCGCATAGACGCCGATCAACGCCCGCCGATAGGGCTCATCTCGGCGGTGGGCATTGGTGTCCGTCGATTGGCCGGCCAAGGCCAGCAACTCCGGTGTGACCTCGGCCAGGGTTTGCGAGATCGACAGTTCCGCTCCCAGCTCATGAACCTGCCGCAGGTAGTGGCGCAAGGCCACTTCCGCCTGCCGTGACAGGGCGCGCTGCAGCGACTCGGCTCCCACATTGGGGTTGCCATCTCGGTCGCCCCCAATCCAGTGACCCATTCGAAAGAAGGGCTCAATGCGGTGGCCCGGTAAGGCCTCTTCGAGCTGCGCGTACAGGCGTGGGATTTCAGCCAGAAAAGTGGTGCCGTAGTAACCCAGTGCGTTTTCGATTTCATCGGCCACGGTCAGCCGCGTGGTGCGCAGCATGCGCGTTTGCCACAGCTGTGTGATGCGCGCCCGAAGCTGCACCTCGATGTGGGACTGCTCGCGCTCACCCTGTGCCTGGTCCCACTGTGCAATCAGCCCTGCCAACGCGCGTTGCGCTTCCAGGATGCTTTGCCTTTGTACTTCGGTCGGGTGCGCGGTGAGCACTGGTGAGATATACGCTTGGCGCAGCAGCGCGGCCACTTCAGAGCCCCGCACCCCGGCATCGGACAGCCGCTCCAACGTCAGGGCCAGTGACCCTTCCTGCAGATGACCCTGGGCTTCGTGGTGGTCGCGCCGGCGGACATGGTGGCGGTCCTCTGCAATGTTGGCCAGGTGGCTGAAATAGCTGAAGGCCCGAATCACCATCACGGTCTGGTCGCCGCTGAGGTTGGCCAGCAGCCGGTTGAGCACCCGTCCAGCCGAGGCGTCCCTCTTCAGACGAAACCCCACCGACAGCTGCCGCACCCTCTCCACCAGTTCATAGGCCTCGACACCTTCGTGT
>JACCDI011586384.1_pt1 | contig 38329 bp, 31 predicted proteins | sample 7442791 | NCBI WGS metagenome assembly JACCDI01 (sample SAMN15323434, study PRJNA562643) | freshwater metagenome | isolation source: river surface water | place: USA:Blue River Watershed | collected 2017-08-15 | reverse complement strand
GAAAAAGGACTTCGTATTATTATCGAACTCGTTTAAACTTTTTTGATAGAAGTAAAAAAAGGTTAAAAGAATTTATTCTAAACTGTTTTATTTTCAGTTTCGATGAATTTTTTAAAAAGCTGAATGGTTTTTTCGTTGATTTCTTGATAACTCAATCGGTCGCTGGTTTGGTAGAAAAACATCACAGCGTATTTTTTGCTGATGTTATCCAACAAAAGGTGTTTGTTGAGTCGATAGCATTCACGTAGCACTCGTTTGTAATAATTGCGGTCAACGGCGTGTTTGAAGTGTTTTTTGGAAACCGAAACGCCCATTTTCAAAGGAATTTCTTCATCGTTTGTAACCTCAACATACACCAAACGTAAGGGATATTTAGCAACGGATTTTCCTTCGGTAAAAAGCGAATCGATGATTTTTTTGCTTTTTAGTTTTTCATTTTTTGAAAAAGAAAAATCCATTTTTTGATTTTAATTGTAGATGTTGTACACAAATTTTACTTCCGAGTAATTGATGTAAAATTGCATACGATTGTTTTCTTTTTTGTGAGTAATGACTAAAATATTGCATTTTGAACCGTTGTTGTCAACACAATCAAAAGGCACTATTTTTTGGTCTTCATTTTCCATTTTTTCACCATACGCTTTGATGGTAAAAACTTGAATATCTGGAGAATTTACTACGATTCTATTTTTTTTACCATCAATAGTAATGATCAAATCGGCATCGACAAATTCCGACCATTTGTTCCATTTGCCTTTTTCATTTTTCTCCGTTACACTTACGCTACTGGTTTTAAATGTGAGTGTTTGTGCTTGAGAACCAACACTTAAAAAAGCAAAGAAGAGGAAAAAATACAATGATTTCATAATCAATTAGAGTTTTTAACGGTGTAAATCTACAAATTCTATTCCATAAAAAGAGGCAATAAAAACGCACTTAATTAAACAGTTTATCAACAGAAGTTTTATATTCGCACAAAATCTGAAAACCATCAGTGTTTATAGACATTGATTAAAATTAACACCTATGAAAAAATTACTGTTGCTCCTGTTGTTTCCCGTTGTAATGATGGCTCAAAAAAAAGAAGTGGTTTACAAAAAACTAGCCGCTTTAACCTGTGAATGCGCCACGAATAAAGGAACTGAAAAGCTTACGGAAACCGAATTGGGGATCTGTATTTTTGAATCGTTGGGCATGTTAGACGAAAAAGAACGCAAAATTATTGGTTATAATCCCGACAAAAAATCAGCATCGTTAGAGCGAATTGCAGAAAATGTGGGTGTTGAAATGGCCTTGCTGTGCCCGAAAGTGTTTGCCAATATTTTAGGAGAAGAAAGTGAATACGTTGCTGAAGAAACCGAGGAAATAATTGCTTCCTCTCACAAAGGCACTTTTGAATCGATGACAGCGGGCGAATTTAACACGATAGTAATAACCGACGAAAGCAATACCAAAAGAGCGTTTATTTGGCTTTTTTCGTTTGAGGGCGACAGTTTGTTCATTAAAGATAAAATAGTCAAAGGCGATAAAGTTGAAATTTTTTATACCGAGCAGCAGTTTTTTGATCCGAAAACCAAAACGTATAAAATTTACAACGAAATCACCGAAGTGAAATTGCTTTAATTGAAAACATCAAAGGGTTATTTTTTTGCCACAGATTCACAGATAATAACTGATTAAAATCTGTGAATCTGTGGTAAATTATGATAGTTTGGTTTACAATTTAATGATACAGATTTTATTTATTTAATCACAAAGACTTTAGCGGTTATTTATTCTTAATGAGTTTTTTAGCAATGGCATTCAGCTCGTCGCGGTTTTGCTCTACAAATGAAAGTCCGGCTTGAATGAGTTCGTAGATGTTGTCTTTTGAAGTGTCGTCCATATCGGGTGAAGCATTCTTTAAAGATGGCATCAACCGATGGTAGTTCAGACGATTTCTTGGTCCGAGTGTTTCAAACATTTTCTTCAAATTATAATCCACAGTTTCGGCATTCGACGACAATAGAATATCAATTAAAGGCGAAATCCATTTGATTCTTCCCGCATTAACAAAATCTTTAAAATGATAGGGTTTTAAAACGGTTCCAGTTCCGACCGAAACCATAATCATGTCTTTTACCGATGGATGATCGATTTTTTCTTCGTCGTTGAGCACTTTGGAGAAGGCAATTTTACGCGCTTCGGCATAGGCACACATCGCTGGATTGTTGGCATAAACGCCGCCATCAACCAAAGTAAAAGCTTGTCCGTAAAGCGATTTGATTCGAGCAGGTTCAAAATACGTTGGCGCAGCAGAAGTGGCTCGACACACATCACGAACATAGAAATTCTCGAGTGAAGCATTGGCTTCGTGACTGGCAAATAGTTTGGCTCTTCGTTCGCTGATGTCGTATGAAGTAATCAAACACGGTTTTACAAAATGGTTCAATTGCAAATCGCCAAACACTTCGTGCAGTTGTTTTTCGAGGTTTTTTTGAGAGATTTTTTCGTTGAACAACCCAAACGGATTGATGAGGTGTTCCCAAAACGAAACGCTAAAAATGTTTTCACCTTTTTTAGCGTATAGATCGAGCGCTTCTTGCACCGAAAATTTAGCATTTTTAGAATTGTCTGGAAACAATAAAATCGCAGCCAACAATCCGCCAGTGCTACTTCCGGCAATGAGATCAAAATAGTCGCCAATTTTAGCGTTGGGATGATCGGTGCGTTGGAGTTGCTCTTCGATGTATTTGAGGATGACGCAAGTGATGATTCCGCGAATTCCGCCGCCATCCAAACTGAGAATTCTAATTTTTTTACTCATAGCGTTGTTTTTTAGAGGATGACATAACCGTTTTTGTCGCGTTGGAGTTTGGATAATTTTTTCCAATCGTTGAAGCCGCGTTTATCAAAATGAGGCAAGTCTTTGAATTTTTTCCAGTTTCCGCCCCAATCCCAACCGTATTTAGCGAAAATTTTCACACATTCGTACCAATCGGCAATTTGGTCGTTGTCCCAATCTTTTACGGTATCCCACGAGGCGGTTTTTCCGTCGATGATAAGGCAAATATCAACTGCAAAACCAAAATTATGAACGGATTGTCCACCTTTGGCATTGGTGACTTTTTTGCCAGGTTTTGTTCGCCCGATGGCATACAAATTGTCTTGTTCTTTGAAGGTTCGTAAGCCTTGCGTGATTCTGACTTTGGCTTTTCCGGTAAGTGCAGAGTCGCATTCGGCTACTATTTTGAGCATTTCGGCTCTCACGGCAGGATGCAGTTGTTGGATTCGATCTGAGGTAAATTTGTCCATGATTATTAAAATTTAATTATGAACAAATATAAGAAAATAATCTTTTAATTTCAAGTAAAATGAAGATTATTTTCTTTTTAAATAAAAAACCATAACGCTTTATGTTATGGTTTTGATGGTTTTTTAGGTGAGGATTGCAAATCTATGTTGTCGGGTTGACTTTGTCGAATTTTATTTGCGCTGTGGCTGAGGCATCAAAACATTCAGATCAATTATTCTTTAGCTTGATTATAAATGTCTCATTAACGTCTTCAAAATTTACTTTACCAAAATCTTTGGAAGTCCAAGTTTTAGTCGGAAGGTCTTTCTCAGGATTGTTTCTGTCAGTATATTCTTCACCATATTTTGAAAGTAAAACAGCATTTGTTTTATCGTCTATCTTGAAAGTAGTATAAGAATTTACAAACAAGTTACCAGCACAAAAAGATTGTTCAATTGTAAAATATTCGTTTTTTGCTACTATTTTTTCAAAGCCATCGGAAGGACAGTTGCTATTATATGCAAAAACAATTTTGTTGTTTTCCTTTAATTTTATTAAACCTTCTACTTGATTTGATAAAATCAATATTGAATTGGAATTGTGTTGGGCATTTTCAGCATCTTTCAAATCTGATTTTTCAAGGACATAAATTTCATACTTTTTATTGTTTACAATAACACTCGCACTATCATAAACAAACAAATTGTTTGGGAGAGAGAAGACAGTTGAATTATTATTAACCATTTTGTTTAAAAATGCCTCACGCCAAATTTGCTCTTTTTCGTTTTGACTTGAGTTTTTTATTTGAATAGAATCGGCCATTATCCATTTTTCTTTCTCATAAATATAGACTTCTTCATTGTATTTGTCTTTCTGATAGTAGACAGGATCTGAATCAGGATTGTAATTTAAGAATTCCTTTCTGATAAGATAAACAACTATGTTGAACTGTTTTTTTATGTCGTCTTCGGATAAGCTATTAACATCTTGTTGAGATATCGATTTATTTTTTGGAATTAAATAAATAATTACATTACCAAATTTAGAATCTCCTTTTGGATTGTATATACAACCATAGTCGGGTGTAACATAATAACCTTCCGAGAAAATGTATTCACTACATTTTAACACTTCGTCAAAACTGATTTCATTATCTGTTGTTGTTTCTGCTAAAATAGAATTGTTTTCTTGCTCTTTTTTACATCCTTCAAAAAAGATGATGAACAAAATTAAGATGCTAATTTTTTTCATAATTATAGGCTTTTTGTGTAATTTTTAGGTCTGAAATATCCCTTCCAGCCAGCGTGACCTGCCAATGCTTTTCCAGATCGTTTGTAAACGGCTGTTCTTGAACAACCTTTTCCAGAGTATCCTCCTTTGGTCTTATTTGTTGTTTCGTCCGCACTACCTACTTTACCAATTGACTCCCGATGGCGCGGATTCACAATCCGTGCAAGCAACTAAAATAAAAAACCACAACAATTTATGTTATGGTTTTAATAGTTTTTTTAGGCACGGATTTTAAATCCGCCCCATCGTAGAATCACTTCAATTTTTTAAAACTTCCATCTTTACTTATTTCATAGATGGTATTTTCTTCAGATTGCACTACATTATTAAGAATTTTTTTCAGTTTGATAGTGATTACTTTGTTTTTGTCAATAGAAAATGAACTAATCTCTTTGTAATTATTGTCTTCTGGTTCGTACCATTCTCCTTCAGCATACAAATCTGATATTATCTTATTTTCATTTATTGTAAGGATATAATACCTGTCTGAAAAGTCGCCACAGTCCATTGGAACAAGGATTAAACTGATGTTTGCTTGTGAAAATAGATGTTTGTATCTCAGTTTTTCATTTCCGCAAAACCAATCTTCACCTCCAGAAAATGTACAATCAGTAGTTTTGAAATTTTCCTTTTCATCCGAATGTTTTTTAGAGTAAGGAAGAGTAACATTTTTTTTATCAAGACAATTTACATTAGTAAGTTGTGTGTCGGTTTCTTTAAAACAAACTAGACAACCATTTTTTTCAAAAAACATATAATCTTTTACAAAAAACGCTTCAGTAAAATGCGACTTTAATTGGGAATCATTTTCAAAACTTCTCAAACGGATGTAGTCAATTGTGTCGGGAAGCTGTAACCTAAATTCTTTCATTAAAATTTCCTTGTAGGATTGGTATACATAATCTCTTTTTAAAAAGGATTTAGTTTTTATTTTACCGGAATATATTTTTTCTTCTACATTCATTGCTGAGACTATTGAGTCATTTTTTATAATGATAACTAGTTTAGCCTCATCAGAAGCAGTACAAGAATAACTGTTTGAAATTGGAACTGTTTTGAAAAAGAGCCATTCTTTTTCATTATGGCTCTTATTTCCAATAGATTTAGGCACTAAACTATCGCTAACTATTTTGTTTTCATTGGAAACTTCTAAGTTGTTTTTACAGCCTATGTTCATTTGGAGAACAGCTAGTACAAAAACAATCCCTTTGTAACTAGTGGGTTGAATCATATATATTGTTTTTAAACATGTTTATTTCTGCTTTTCTACGAACGATTAATCCTGCGGTTCCTCCATTGGTAACATCTGAAAATTCGTCGGCTCCACCACTGTAGTCATTACTGTTGATTTTTGTTTTTATTTTTGTTGGGCCTTTTTTTGCTCCACCAGTATTTAGGAAGTTTGGGCCTGTATTAAAAATAAGACTAAACCCGATAGCGCGGATTTGCAATCCGTGCCAGCAAAGATAATCAACTTTAATTTGTTGATTAAGATACTAATAAAAAAGTACAGCGTTGACTGTACTTTTATTTATAATCTATGTGGGCACGGATTGCAAATCCGCGCTATCGTTGCGAAGACATATCCGCGCCATCGGCTTTGTTAGGTAAGGATTGTAAATCTGCGCCGTAAGGTTAGTGAGATTAGTGTTTTTACTCTATCAACGCGTTAGGTAAAAGAAATGCTTATCTGTTTTAATTCCTTGTGGAATAGTAGAATATTGTGCTACTCTTTTTTTATCTAATTTCAATAAACATTCTTGTCCTTTTAGGGAAATTGATAGAAAATCATTTAGACTTACTACTTCAGAATTTGATCTAGGCTCGTCAACAAAAAAAGTTTTGATTACCTTCTGATTTTTTATCATAACAAAATAATACCATGCTGTTCCAATATCGGCCATAGCTTCAAAAACCAGAACTTTATCTTCCATTTTTTTCGATTGATACAAAAACACATTGTAACCGACGCCATCAAATGAGCGATTATCGAAGTCTATTTCTGAGATCGAAACATTATTTTTAATAATGACAAAAAGGTTTTCTACAGGATTATACTCTAGTTTAAAATTTGCAACAGAATAAGTAGTTTCCTCTTCATTCGAATTGAACTGAATTACATTATCTAAAAGAATACTGTCTGATGCGATAGTTTTCTTTTCTGTAATTTGGTTAATCTTTCCTGAGGGTTCAATCGTTTTGTTGTCTTTACATCCCACATAGAGAATTGTGGAGAGCAAAAAAAATAAGCATAAATTTTGTTTTTTCATTTTTATCTTGCGTTTTTAACCTCTGTAGCCCAAGGTCAGGAGATTTTGAGCTAAACTATAAAAAAAATTCCGCAAAGGCGAGAGACATTTGCGGAGCTTTTTATGAAAAAAAATCATTTTTAACTAACTAATCGGCAGAATATTGTATTTCACGTTCTATTTTCCCCCCGTTTTCTTTTATTATAATAGAAGTAGTTCCACCTTCATAAGTAAATATTATTTCCGCTACAGATTTTGAAATTATATATTCCACATTGATTAAACCGTTTTTATTAAAGTCAATCACTTCGCTTTTTGTTGGATATTGAGTTTTCAAATACTGTGCATCTTCAAAATCGGTTAACGTAATTTGATAAACACTTTTTAAGGTTTCGTCAAGAAAAACACATAGTTCCTTTTCTTCATACTCTGTTTGTACTGTTTTGCAGTTTCGCTTAGAAGAATTATTTTCTAAAACCTTATTTTCTTGGATACCACATAATTTAAATAGTTCGCTGTAATTTTGAGGATACTCAAAGTTGAGTGCTTTAGGAAAATCAGGATCAGATGTAATGTTAAAAAGTTTTTTTTCATGGGGTAAAAATAAAACCCATGCAACAACACTTTCAACCATGTTTTTCTCCTTTTGATTGTCTGAAACATTATTTTCCATATACACCTTAATGGTAATAGAATCATTTACAATTTCATCTATTGATGTTTTAAAGTCAATTGGTTTTTTCAGATTACTAGACTTGATTATTTGATAGATAGCATCATCGCAGCTTGTAATTTCAGGGACTTTTTTTTCTGAAATACTGTCATTGGACTGAACTGAATTTTCAAGACTGGAAACATCATTTTTTTTACACGATGAAATCGTGATGAGAAGCAGAATAAGAAAGGTGTTTTTTTTCATTTTTAAAAATTATTTACAATTCTTGGAATACAAGAGTTAATGTCTTTAATATAGTTTTTTTGGACTGAAGAATCGGTGGAATGCCATCTTCCTACATTGCCATCATGTCTTTGAATAAATTTAACTAAATACATCATTCCAGCTTCTACAGATGGGAATTTTATGTATTTTTTCTTTTTATCTGTTACCTGTTTGTTTCCTCCTTTGCCACTTTTTCCAACATTTTCGAATGATTCCCATAATCCAACAGGCTTATATTCAGGATGATCTACATACAAGGATCCGTCCCAACCATAATTGGGAGGTGTCTTTCCCTCTGTAACTTCCATACCCGGAGCACCACAATTTTTATATTGAAGGGATTTAAAATGTTTACACTCCCAACGGTACACTTTTTCAATCGTTTTAGCCATTTCTTTGCCATATTCATCATGTATTTTTTTTAATGCAATTTTGGCGTCTTTTTCTGAAAAAGAATTTTTAACATCTTCTTTATTTTCTTCTGCAGGTTCACCGCTATTACCAAATGAGTTTTCATAACCTTCTTGCAATAATGCCAATGAATCGATTAAGTCGCTGCGACGATTGTAGGGTTTTGATGAATTTGAAAGCGGGTTTTTATTCAGGTCTTCTCCCAATTCCCCTGAATAACATTCAAAGTGAAGCATGTATACTACAGTTCCATCAATAACCATTAATGGTTTGTATGTGTTGGTCTTGGCATTGTATTTTAATAATTTTCCAGTTTTCCCGATCTCATCTTTTTGTGATATGGGATCATTTTTTTTCACTAAAATGGAACTTGGATCCAATTCTCCATACCGGGCAATAAAACTTCTACCGTCTTCCAATGTATGCAATACAGTTACCTGATGTGTTTTAGCGTAAAAATTCCTTATATCCAAGACTTTCCCATCTGCAATAGCAACAACTGTTTCTAATTTGTTGGTGTACAGATCTCTAGCAGCGTGCTTTCTTTTTTTATTATCCCTATCAGCATTGAATGTGGTCATATTGCTTCCTTGTTTTGCTGTCCAATTTCTGGATTCGCCCCACTTATTTCCGGGATCATTTTCTGGTTTAACCAAAAGAGGAAAAATAATTGCGTTTTTACCACTGGATGTATTTTCACTATTGGTTTTATTTTCTTGTTCTGCACCAAAAATATTAAATTTAACCGAAACAGTATCACTTGGGCTTTTATAAAAAGCATACACTTGAATTTCTTTTGGCTGTTTATGAAAAATACAACTCATAATATTTGTATTTCCTTTAACTGATTCTAGTGCATAATTAAATGAAGTAATTTCGTCATCATCGTAACGGTAACTCCATTTCATGGCTAACAATTCTGATTGGTGTAATTTTTGTTTAGGTGTAGCCCTAAAATAATAGCGCGTACCAATTTTAACCTCGCTGACAATGGTTTTACAATCGGCATCCGAGAAAGGACCTTCTACTTTTTCAACTAATTTGTTTTTATGCCAATAGCCTTGAATGCTGCCTTCAACAGTGTTTACTGGAACTGGAGAATAAGAGATGAACTCTTTGGTTCTTTCATTTAAAAAGTAGTCTTGTTTTTTGGTGTCGATGATTTTATCTTGTTCAGCATCATAGATTTGAGCAACCATTGTAAAAGTGACCAACGTGTGGTAATTATTATCATTTGCAAATGATTCATCGTAGTAAAGATTTACTTTTACCAAACCATCTTTGTCTAAGTCATCATGAACTTTGTTGGCTACTTTGAGAATTACAAAATACCTGTTTTTATCCCAATTACTAACGGATATGCCAACCTCATAATCTTTATTATCAACTACTTTAGAAAGTGGAATTTTTTTAACCTTAAATGCTGTTATTTTTGTTTTATTTTCCATTTTGAACGTTTTTAAAACCCCCGAAAATTTTTCGGGGGTTGAGGTTAAAGGATTAAATTATTTTTTGCAGTTTTAGATTCACTTCCAAGGTTTGGTCGTTTTCTAATTCGACAGTAAGTGCTTTGGAGCCTTCAAGAACTTCAAAATCATCCGTCGGGAAATCGTCTTCAGCGTCTAAAAGCAATTCGTATTTTCCGGCTGGAATTCCGCTGATCTCCCAACTACCACTTTCGTCGCAGTAATCAAGGTTTCGCAAAGAACCATCTATGTTTTTCAATACGATTTTAGCTTCAATACTTTCATTTCCTTCAATTCGTCCGACTAATTTTGCCGAAGTCAGGTTCAAACCACCACCAATTTCAGCATTGGTAATGTCTAATGCATTCGAATGAGGAACGTCTTCTGTGTTTTCAAAATCACTCAAATCTTCGTCAAAAGGTAAGGCTTTGGTAACATTTAAGCCAATGGTTTGTGCTTGTAAAATGGTCAAAGAAGTTGGTAGGCGAGTTGGCCATGCTTTTCCTTCTTTCTTGCCTTCTGGTTGACGTAATTCGTCTACAATAGATAAGAATAATTCATCATCAATAACCGGAACTTCACCACCATTCCAGATTTGTCCCGTTTGCATGTAGTAACGAACCGCTTCTTCAAATCCAGGGCGAACCGTAACAATTACTCTTGCCATACCTGCTTGCATGAAGTGTCTGAACAATGGGTCATTGTTGTCGTATTGGTACAATTGTGACCAATCTTGTCTGTCTCCCCAATAGTATGGATAGAAGTTGTAGGACATAATTTCCCATTCAAAAGCTTGTTCAATGAATTTTACAAAAGCAGCATAATCATCTAATTCTGCACCCAATTGTACCTCATACTTACCAAAAGTGGTTTCACCATTACTCATAGGTTTTCCGTAAGTTCGGGCTGCATTTGGGTCTTGATTAATCATGTACGAAATACAGTTTTTACGCAAAATCATATTTTCAATTTGACGATAGAAACCTGGGTTTTCCCCTTTTATTTTCACTCCTTTAGCATTTTCTTCGGCTAACTTGGTGTTGTAATCATCTAATGCATCTTGATAGGCATCAATGATCGCTTTGAATGCTTCTTTTTGCCATCTTGCTTTTGCTTCTGCGGTTAATTCACATTTTACAGAGGCATTTACATTGGCATGAAAGAAATTTGCCATAGTGTAGGACACAGGAACTTTTCCAACATATCCTGCGAGAGGGAATGTAAAGTCTTTCTCAACGCCACCATTATGACCGGAGAAAAATTTATTTACCTTTCCTAAAGAAACTAACATTCCAGAGTAAATTTGAGTGTCGTTGTCTTTTCCAGCGGTAAAGTTGATATAACCTTCTTTGGTGACATATCCCTCTGGAAGTTCAATTTTACCAGCGCCCGAATTTCCTTCATGTCTTCCAATAGAAGTACCATCATGAGCAACACTGAACGATTCTCCACAAATGATGTAATCTTCTTGTTTTTCGGGTATTTCTACATTGTATTTGCTAGACCAATATTTGAGGGTTGCATCATTAACCTTAGAATAATCCTTCAAGTTAAGAGAGATCGTAGCTCCTGGTGAATCAACATAAGTTCTCGGATCTACAGGCTTAACCAACAAAGTGCTGTTGTTTTGGCTTTGATTTTCTGACATTCCTAAAAGATGCAATTTAGCAGGTTCAGGAATCATAAACTCAAACATTAAGCGTTTTCCAAAGTTGTAGATTTGATTTTTAAATACTTTGTCCACCCAACGGTATACACCTACAACATGTTTGTCTCCTTTTCTATTGTCAAATTCGTGTAAGTTGTTTTCTTCAAATTCTTCAATCATTTTAGCTACACGCTCTTGGTGTACTTTAGAGACTATTCGGTCTGTAGCTTTGGCTGTAATCTCTTGTGCATGAGTCATGGCTTGTTTTGTGCTTTCTTCTTTTGATGAATGCGTAGCCAAACTTCCCGCGACTCCAAAACTCACAGGACCATAAGAACCATCAACATGTGCGCTAATGTTTTTGTCTTTAGTCTCTTGAAGTACTTTTGCCACTTCACTTTGAAGTTCAAATCGATTAGTTGTTGAAGTGTCCGTAATTTGCTCTCTTTCTGAATCAGTGCTTTCCGTTTCAGTAATTTCAGAGCGAGTTAATTTTCGTGTAGATTTTTCTCTTCGCTCGCGGGCCATTACGTTTTCAATATGGGCAACATCACCTTCAATGTAACCTTGAGTGGTTTGCTCTACCTTTCTGTAATCGGCAATTCCCAATTGTTTTACACCAAAGCCTGACGGAACAAATCCTGAAATCAGTTCAGTTGGGTTTGTGTCTTCAACATCACCTCCGCCCGAAAGAGTTCCAGAAAAACAACTTTTTACAATTGAGCTTGAAGGAGAAGAAGGCACTAAGAAACTTTTTAAAACTCCATTGCTAAATGCAATAACACCTTCTAGTTTGTTAACAGTATTTTGATCGCTTGTAAATACAGTGTTTTGAACTCTTAGAGTTATGGTGTTGCCTGTTCTTGACTCAACAAATAAGCCTCCAGTATTGTTGGAGTCATTGTTGGTTACAGTACAATACGAACCACTATTTACAGCTACCCATGTAGCGTCAGGCACTTCAATAGTGATGTAAAACACTATCGTTCTTGGTTCTATCAAACTGGGACAAGCTTGAAATGAAAACGGAGCTTTTCCTGAAGGATTATTAGTTGCTGGAATCACCACACCATTGTAGCTTACAGCTGTAGCACCTTGATCAGGAGTGTTGTTGACAATAATTTCAGTATTTTGTGAAATGACATTTTCAATTTGAGAGTAAGTTTGTGAATACGAGTACCCATTTTCGTCGAAAATTCCTGTGTCAACTGAAGGCACCAATCTGCTTTGAATTGAAGATTCAACATCTTCTACAGTTTCAATTTCAAGAAGCGTCATTAAAGTGTTGAATGAGACATCACTTAAATGGGTTTGCAAATCTTCTAAGTTCATTTCGTTTTTGAACTCGAACACAAATTTTGGCAATTCGGGCTGAGGTATTACTGGAAGTTGATTGCAAGGATCATTCAAGTCATAGGTAACTTTAGGATCTCGAACTGAACACCAACTCTCTTTTGAAGCTTTTACTTCGTTATTGTATTTTTCCAAAATAGGTTTGATGTTGGCTTCGTGTTCTTTCTCGGCAGCTTCAAAAGCTTTTTGACGTTCTTTACGGTATCTTTTCTCTAGTTTTTCAAGCTCTTTTTTCAAGATGTTGTACTGCTCAATTTTTATTTGCGCATTCGATACGTTTTGTACTCTCAACATTTCAGATGAAGGCAAGCTTTCAATAACATCCTCCGGTTTGGTTTGTCTTAAAAGTCTTGATTCATCAGCATTAGAGTCGTTTTCTTCGATGAACAATTCTCTTGGCAAAACAACTTTTGCGTTGATGATGTATTTGATTAATTCAGTATCGAAGATTGGATTTTTAACGCTTTTTTTAGAGATCAAATCCAATTCTTTAGAGATCAAATCTTTATTTACTAACACATGATTAGCTACCAAAACTTGCATAATAGCTTCTTTGATGTAAAATGATTTTTGGGTTACTACTTGATAGAATAAATTATTCCATAGTTCATTTACTTGATGATCATCCAAAGCAGCATCAACTTCTTTAATTTTAAGAATTAACTCCTCAGTTGTAAAAGAGTGCTTATTTCTTGCAATCCAAACTGCTAAATCATAAAGTTTTTCGTTCAAAGCTTTAACTTGATCTACGCTTTGGTAGGCGTCAAATTCACACTGAGCAATTGCGTTCCATTTGGTTTGGTTTTCTCTGGTCGCAACGGCTTGGTCAAAAGGTCTGTAGTAACCTTCTTTAGCTTCATTTCTGAAAACAAATCGTTTGTCTTTTAGTTTTTCATCCGACAACTCTGGTGCTCGCATCGTCACAAAACGAAAGAGCGTGTTTTTAATTTCTGTACTCATTTTTTTAATTTTTATTATTATTAGATTTTTTTCTTGTAATTTTCTTCCTAAAATGAGTTTTAGACCACAAGTTTTCCGGACAACGAGGTGTAAAGCCCCTTTTTAGAATCAATCACAATGCAAATATATAAGAAAATAATCTTCAAAACAAATAAAAACGAAGAATATTTTCAATTATTTTCTAATGTGTTGAGATTGCCTTATTTGTCGTTTACTATTTCAATTATATTTGTAAATCAGTTCTTTAAGTGGTTGATAGTGAGTGTCTTTTTAATCTAAAAATTTGATTATTTTCTTCTTTTCAAATCAAATGGATATAAAAATCTTATAATTACGCTTGTTGGTTAGATTTTTTTCCTATTTTTGTAAAAAATAATACCATGATTTCAGAACGAGTAGGTCAATACATTGATAAAAAAGGCATCAGTTATTATGCTTTTGAAAACAGCTTAGGCGCTAGCAGAGGAAGTATTTCTAAGGCTGTTAAGGAAGGAAAAAGTATCGGGAGTAATGTTTTAGAGACTATTATGTCGATTTACACCGACATTAATCCACAATGGCTTTTAACGGGTCAAGGCGAAATGTTTAAAAGTGATGATGAATTTCTGATGAATAGAGAAGTGGCTGCTTTTCCTTTAAAAACGGATAATTCTTTAGAAAATCAACAAATTCCGTTGTACGATATCGAAGCTGTGGCGGGTTTGGTTCCGTTGTTCAGTGGAAAAGGAAATCAAACGCCTTTGGATTATATTTCGATTCCGCGTTTGCCCAAATGCGATGGCGCGGTTTATGTGACTGGCGACAGTATGTATCCGCTTTTGAAAAGCGGTGATATTGTATTGTATAAAGAAGTTACCGACATTCAAAACGAAATCTTTTGGGGCGAAATGTACCTTTTGAGTCTAGACATGAGCGGCGAAGAATACATCACGGTCAAATACATCCAAAAATCGGATTACGAAGGTTGTGTGCGATTGGTAAGTCAGAATAAGCACCATCAAGACAAAGACGTCGAATTCAATAAAATCAAGGCATTAGCATTAGTAAAAGCGAGTGTACGTATCAATGCCATGAATTAATTTTAAACGAAAGTAATTCAATCGACTAAATTGCGTTATAGTTTCTATACTTTAGAAATTATGACGCAATTTTTTTTAAAATTCATCACAATAACCACTTGTGTACTCTATTCTTTTTTTGGTTTTTCTCAAAAGATTAAAGAAGGTCAAGCCGCACCTGCTTTTGTTGTTGTTGATTCCAAAGGCGATACCATCAACTTAGAAAAATACAAAGGCAAGAAGGTGTTTTTGGCATTTTTCAGGTATGCCAGTTGTCCGGTTTGTAACTTTAGAATGAACGAAATCATTCAAAATTATGATTCAATACAGTCGAAAGGATATGAATTTATTGCTGTTTTTGAGTCCAATAATGCAACGTTGCAACAGTATTTAACCGAAACCCAAGTTCCATTTCCTATTGTGGGCGATCCCGATTTGGTTTTGTATAAAAAATACGGCGTTCAAAAATCATTTTGGCGTATGGTGGGTTCGATGTTCAACAAAAAAACCAGAAGCAATCTCAAAGAAGGCAAAGCGTTGGTAAAAGGCAAAAATCTGAAAAGAGACGGACAAATGAGCCGCATTCCAGCTGATTTTTTAATCGATGAAAACGGCATTGTTACCAAAGCCTATTACGGAACCAACATTGGAGATCATTTGCCGTTGGAAGTAATTCTTGGTGAATGAATTACTTAATCTCGTACGAATTATTCTCACTTCTAACATCCGCCATTAATCCGCTTGGATCAATGGTAATTTTTTTGATGGTGGTTTTTGATTTTGGAATTTCAAAAAAGTAATTCGGATTTCCCCAAGCCCAATCGCTTAAAATTGTTCTTTTTATTGAAGGTGTTGGATTTTTCTTCTCGTAATTCATCATTCGAAGCGGAATGTAGAAACTTTCTTTGGTACCATCGGTATATTCAACTAAAATATCAATGGGCATAGGCATTCGACCAATTCGCTCTAAAGAAACTCCAGTTCTCGGCACCTCATCAGTAGCGCTTTCAACGTTTTTAATCGCATAATCGATGGTGTTGGTAGTTTGAGTCCAATCAACCAAATACCAATCTAAAAGCGCACCCGAAACACGTTCTGCGGTTCGTTTGATGTCGTTGGGAGTGGGATGTTTGAATTTAAAATCGTTGTAAAAACGTTTGATGGTTTTTAGTAGATTGTCTCTTCCGATGAGGTATTCCAATTGACTTAAAAACAATTCTCCCTTGATGTAAGATGCTGTGCTGTATAATTTATTTCGGTCAAAACGATCAGCGTGAGTCGTCAAAGGTTGTTCATCGCCCGAAGTGGCCATGTTGATATAGGCTTTGTACGAGGAAATCATTGGGTTTGGACCTTTTTTGTCTGACAGTTCATACAGCGCTGTATCTTCTATGAATGTAGTAAAACCTTCGTCCATCCAACCGTGCTTGCTTTCGTTGCTGGCCAGAATGTGTTGGAACCACGAATGTCCCATTTCGTGCGCGATTACGCCAATTAATCCGTCGTAACTTCCTTCGCCCAAAATTAACGTACACATAGCGTATTCCATTCCGCCATCTCCACCTTGAATTACCGAATATTGTTCGTAAGGATATTTCCCCACAAACGAATTGAAAAACTGCATCAGTTCGACCGTTTTTTGTTGGGCTTTTTTCCAATTTTCTTTAATTTCTTCTTTGTTTTTGTATAAAAAATGCAGTTTGGCTCCATTGGGAACTTGTGCAACATCATGAATGTAGTCTTTATCTGCAGCCCAAGTAAAATCGTGTACCATTGGCGCTTTGAAATGCCAAGTTAGTGTTTTTTGTTTGCGAGGAATTTTAACTTTTACACCTTCATCTTGGTAGTTGTAGCCAATTTCATTTCCGTTTTGCAAATAACCGGTTCCGCCTAAAATATACTCTTTATCAATCGTGATTTTAACATCAAAATTTCCCCAAACTCCGTGAAATTCTCTCGAAATGTAAGCGTCTGCGTGCCATCCTTCAAAATCAAATTCGGCCATTTTAGGATACCACTGACTCATCGAAAGAGCAATTCCTTCTTTGTTATTTCTACCCGAACGACGAATTTGAACGGGAACTTGACCTTGAAAATCGAGTGTGAAAGTGGTTGATTTTCCGGGTAAAATAGGTTGAGCCAATGACACTTCTAATACGGTTTCTATTTCTCTAGCAATGGCCGAAACACCGTCTTGTTTGAAATTGGAAACGTGTAAAAAACCTATTTCGTCGGGGTTTAAATTGGCGATTCTACTTTGTTTTTTTTCATCGCTTTCTTTCAATTTGGTAAACATACGGCCATCAGGATCTTTGATGGATTGCAGTCGCATGTCCATTTCACTTCCGGGTTGGAACGCGTTATTGAACAAATGATAGTATACTTTGTACAAGGTATCATTCGAATTGTTGCTGTACACTAATTCTTGTTTTCCTGAATATTGATAGGTTTTCACATCCATCGAAACTTCCATTTTATAATCAACGTGTTGTTGCCAATAGGTTGAATTTTGTGCCATCACTGGGATGTAAATCAAAAGCGAAAAGTAGAAAAGCGATTTTTTCATAACATTAAATTAAATAAAAAAAGGACCTTAAAGTCCTTCTTTTAAACGGATTATTTTTTACTTTTTGAGAGTTTTTCAGCCATAATCAAGGCGTTGTAAGCATTGACAATTCTTCCAGAAACACAGGTTTCAGAGAACGGCATTTTGGTTCGTTCTTCACCGACAATCACTTCATACGGAATGGCCGTTCCCGAATCCATGATGATGTGTTTTACTTCTGAAGCAGTTAAGTTAGGATAGTACGAACGAATCAAAGCGGCAACACCTGCTACGTTTGGACTAGCCATTGACGTACCTTGTTCCATTTTGTATTTGTTATCGGGCACTGTGGCGTAAATTTCCATTCCTGGCGCAAAAATATCCACATTAACTTTTCCGAAGTTAGAAAACGGAGCCACTAATTTGGAGCCGCATTGGTTGTTTAAAGCTCCAATGGTCAGTACATTATCTGAAATTTCAGTGATTTTGTCTTTAGAATCATTCGGATAATTAGGAGCAACATCAATGTTTTTACCGTCATTCCCGGCAGCATGAACAAACAAAACATCTTTGCTAGCAGCGTATTTGATGGCATCAAAAACCCATTCTTTGTTAGGAGAATAATCTTTTCCAAAACTACCGTTGATGACTTTAGCGCCATTATCAACTGCATAGCGAATGGCTAATGCAATGTCTTTGTCGTATTCATCACCGTTTGGAACTGCACGAAGCGCCATAATTTCAACATTGCTGGCCACAACACCATCACCACCTTTTTTGTTCCCGCGATTTTGTGCAATAATACCTGAAACGTGGGTTCCGTGTTCGCCTTTTAAAAAGTCGGGACCTTTAACATTTCCGTTACCGTATTTTTTGTCGCTGATGTCGTTTGGATTATCACCAACAATGGTTCTACCATCAAAATTTACATTTAAATTGTAATTCAATTGATCGTAAATGTAATTGATGTAACTGTTGATTTCGTCTTGAAAACCTTCGCCAGCTTGAGTTGCGATTTGCGTCATGATGGCCTTACTTTGTGATAATTCAGTATCAGTTGTAGTTATACTTTTGATGTCAGCCAAAGTATATTTTTCTTTTTTCAGATAGGTGCGAACGTTTTTCTCAGCTTTAGCAATCATATCAACCTGTGGTTTTTGTTGATTCATTTGTGCTAAATTTTCGTCTAATTCTGCTTTAGCAGCAGCATAATCAGGAGAATTCACATCGCCTTTTTTAACAATTCGAGTCAACTCTAAGTTTTCATTATCGGCATCACCAAGGAAATTCCATCCGTGAATATCATCCACATAACCGTTGTTGTCATCGTCTTTTTTGTTACCAGCTATTTCTTTTTTGTTGGTCCAGATTTTGCCTTTTAAATCTTCGTGATCGATGTCAATTCCAGAATCAATAACACCTACAATTATTTTGGTTCCTTTTTTTCCTTTTAAAAATTCGGCATACGCTTTATCAACACTCATTCCGGGAATGGTGTCTTTAGCGATATCCAAATGACTCCATCGTTTCAAGTCTTCTTCCTTGATTGGAGTGGTTTTTAAAAGCGTTTGGTCAATGTTTACAGGGTTTGTGCTTACAATTGGAGCTATTTTTGGGCTACAACTAAGGGTTAATGCCGCAACAATTGAAGTCACTAAAAAAGGTTTTACTAGTCTCATTTTCATTTTAATTAAGTCCCCAAAAATAGTAAGTTTAACCGATTTTTATTGATGGAATTAACTTTATTTTATCATTTGAATTATCCCGCTCTTCGTTTCTCATCTTCAACACCAGTGTTTCTTTGGCGCGCTCTTGCTACAGTGTTTTTACCAAAACGATACGTATACGACAAACTAGCTACTCGCGAATCCCAAGTTCTATCGGTAAAGAAATCTTGATTTTGATAATCGACAACTACTGCAATGTGATTGGTTTGAAACAAATCGGTTATTGAAAATTTAAATGTAGAATTTTTGTCTTTGGATGTTTTTTGAACTCCTGTAGTAATTTGGGCTAAATCTTTAATGTAGAATAATCCCCAAACCATTTTGCTTTGATAGTATCCGTTCAATTCGGCGGTCCAACCGTTTCCTAATGCACAACTATTGCTCACATTCACATCCCAAGAAGTGAAATCCTGTTCTAAATTTCCGCCTTGCAACGGACTCGAATATTGGTTCAAATAGACAGAACCTGAAAGAGTAGAGCTGAGTATTTTTTTATAATTAAACGGTATGTAAATTCCCAGATTGTATTGCTCAAAATCTTGAATATTGGCTGGAATTTGATATGATATTCGGGTAACATCGTCTTGAACAAAAATGTCGGTTATGCTTTCTTTACTTTTGGAATAACTTACTGTTGTAACGTATTTCCCTTTGAATGTGTGATTGAGTTCTAACAAATGTGTGATGACTGAATTTAAAGTAGGATCGCCAACCACATAAGTATACGAATCGACAAAGACCTTAAACGGATTCAATTGACGGTAGGTTGGGCGATCAATTCGTTTAGCATACGAAAGAGAAAGTGAATTGGTTTCAGAAAATTTTCGGTTGACAACCACATTCGGAAAAAGATTGACATAATTTCGAGAGAATGATTCGTTCGTTGCTAATTGTTCGCCTTTGGTATCAGTGTGTTCCATTCTCAAGCCGCATTGTAAATCCCATTTGGTAAATTCTTTCGAAAAACTAGTATACAAGGCATTGATGTTTTCTTCGTAAATAAAATGATTGGAACGCTCAGGATCCAATTGATTTTGACCATCAATAACATCAAAAAAAGCTACTTCATTATCCGAAGTTACCCAACTACTTTTGGCTCCCATTTCCATCTTGGTTTTTTCTGAAAAAGAATGAAAGTAATCGGCTTTTATCGATTTCACGTTGATTGTTCCCGTTTGATCAGTAGCCAATTTATTAGCCGAAATTAGTGAACCATCCGGATTTGCATTGGTATTTTCAATGTCTTGTATGGATGTTGCGTCAAATGAGCCCATATCAAAATCGGCGGTTAGTTCTTTTCCGGAATTAAAAGTGTGTTTGAAATTCAAATTAGCAAAACCGTTGAACCTATTTTCGTCTAAAAGGATTGAAGTTTGGGTGGTGTAATCTAAAAATCCGTTTGGATTTGTAATCGTAGCGTTGGTGTTTCCGTTTCGGGATTGGTCGTTCCAATTGCCATTAAAAAGTACGCCAAATACGGTTTTATCGGAAGAGAAAAAATCGACCCCAAATCTCGAATTATGACTCGAAATGAAATGCTTGGTAAATGAGATTTGTTCGAAAGTCGAATTCAAATCGCCATTGGGTTCAAAAAATTTTCTATTGATAAAAAAATTAGTAAAGTTTTTCGGTTGCGAATACGAATGGCTTCCAAAAAAGTTCCATTTTTTGATTCTGTAGTTGAGGTTGGTACTTGCTGAAGGTTTTGGGTAAACTCCTTGGCCATAAGTTAGTGTGAGCGAACCATTGAAACCTTGTCGTTGGTCTTTTTTGAATTTTATGTTGATGATTCCCGCATTTCCTGCTGCGTCATAGCGCGCCGAAGGATTCGTTATAATTTCGATAGTTTGAATGTTGGAGGCAGGAATACCTTTTAAAAAGGTAATCAATTCGGTTCCTGAAAGCGGAGAAGGTTTACCATCAATCATCACAATCACACCCGATTTTCCTTTTAAGTTAATCGAAGTTTCTTGGTTTACCATTACTCCCGGAGCGCGTTCGAGTACTTCCAAAACAGTATTTCCTGCCGATAAAGCACTGCTTTCAACATTGACAACTAATTTGTCTAATTTTCGTTCCACAAAAGGTTTGGGTACGTTTGCAACTTTTACTTCTTGTAAAGCAGTAGAAGTTGAGGTCAGTGTAATTTCTTTAAGATCGACCGTTTGATTTTCGGGTGAAATGGTAAAATTACCACTTGAAAAATCGTCAAAAGAGGCGTGCGATAGAGTGATGAAATAACTTCCTTCTTTTAAATTTTCAAACTCAAATTGACCTTCTTCTGAAGTTAAATTTGCTTTAACAAATACTGAATCAGCTGCACGATGAAGCATTAAATTGGCAGATGAAACAGGCTTTTTATTGACATCCACAACAGTTCCTTTTACACTTCCATTGTTTTGCGAACAGCACCAAGAGACATGTAAAAATGTAACTAAGAGTAAGATTGATGATTTCATTCGGTTTAATTTATTAAGATAATCGGTTGCAAAAGCCAAATTCTGAAGCAAAAGCAACACTAATGAGGTCATGGAATTGGATGACTCATTTAAAATAACTTTATAATGCTAAAAATTAGATTTGAAAAAGGATTGATTATCCTTTTAAGGTTTTATTTTTCGATTTTTTCTTTGATTTTTTCGACATTTTTTTAGCCAGTTCCATCGCTTTGTAACCATTGACAATTTTTCCTGATTTGGATAATGAGTTGAAAGGTCTTTTGTCGTTTTTGTTTCCGCCAACTACTACATCTTCACTGATTGTGGTTCCCGATTCCATTAGGATTCCTTTCACTTGTTGTGCCGTAAGGTTAGGATAAAACGAACGAATCATTGCTGCAACTCCAGCTACATTGGGTGAAGCCATCGAAGTTCCTTGTAAATATTGGTATTCATTGTTGGGAGTTGTAGCGTAAATTTTTACACCTGGTGCGTATACATCGACATTGTTTTTTCCGTAGTTGGAAAAATTGGCAACCAATTTGGTTCCGTTTTCAAAATTCAATGCTCCAACCGTGATCACGTTATTGGCAAATTCGGTTACTTTATCGTCCGAGTCATTAGGAAAATTGGGTTCGACATCAATGTCTTTAGAGTCGTTTCCGGCAGCGTGAACAATCAGTACGTCTTTGCTTTCGGCGTATTTAATGGCATCATAAACCCATTGTTTATTAGGTGAATAATTTTTTCCAAAACTCGCATTGATGACTTTGGCTCCGTTATCAACAGCATAACGAATGGCGAGTGCAATGTCTTTGTCGTATTCATCGCCATTTGGAACCGCGCGCACGGACATGATTTCTACATTGTCATAAACACCATCGCCACCTACATTATTACCTCTGACTTGTGCAATGATTCCGGCCACATGTGTTCCGTGTAAGGCTTCTTTTTTGTCCGGTCCATAAACAATGTTGTTTCCGTAATTGGTGTCGTTAATATCATTTGGGTTGTCACCAACCACTTCGCGACCGTTGAATTGAGTATTTAAATTATAATTCAGTTGGTCGTAAACATTGTCTTTAAATTTGGCAATGTTGTTCAATAAAGTTTTTCCTGCCACTCCAATTTTTTCTAAAGCGGCTTTACTTTTTACCACTTCTTCATCCGTTGAGGTAACGTTCTTTACCTCATCAATAGTAAAATCTTCTTTTTGAAGAAAATCACCCATCACTTTATTGGCCTTATAAATGGCATCAATCTGATTTTTGTTGTCGAGCATTTTTTGGTGCTTCTTATCGTATTCGGCTTTTGCCAACAAGTATTCGGGCGAACCATCATCGCCTTTTTTCACAATTCGGGTCATTTCTAAGGTTTCGTTGTTGCTGTTTCCGAGGAAATTCCATCCGTGAACATCATCAACATAACCGTTCTTATCGTCGTCAATTCCGTTGTCTGGGATTTCCTTGGTGTTGGTCCATATTTTCGACTTTAAATCGTCGTGATCAATGTCAACACCCGAATCAACAACACCCACAATTATTTTCTTTCCTTTTTTGCCTTTGATTAACTCCGAATAAATTCGGTCGATACTCATTCCTGGAATAGAGTCTTTTTCTAAATCAAGATGGCTCCAACGTTTCAATTCATTTTCGGTTAAGGCCGATTTTTTGTACGAATCACCATTCGGTCCTTGAGCCATAACAGACAAGGAAAAACAAGTGATGAACAGGGTTTGGAAAACTAATTTCATATCATTATAAGTTTAAAAAATTAATAACAGTTTTTTATGTAGAAAGCGGTTTACCCGTTGGATGAATTCGCTCTTTGTTTTAAATCATCGGCGCCACCAGTTCTTCTTCGGGCTTGATTGTTGGATGTTCCAAAATTGTAAGTGTAGGATAAAATGGCAACTCGCGTATCTCTTGACACTTTGAACCCTTCTTTGTAATTAGTAAACTCAGTATCGGCAGTGGTTCTGTTGGTGTAAAAAACATCGTTTACTACCAATTTCAATGAACTGTTGTTTTTGAATTTCTTTTGAAAACCAACATTGATGAACCAAATCGGATTCACATCCATAAATGCATAGATTTCACGAGCTCGATAATTGGCAGTCAATTCAGAAGTAAAACTTTTGGTGATTTTAAAATTGTTTACCGAATTCATATTGTAGTTGAAATTTCCTTGATTTTTGATAGTTGTATTGGCGATCGTTCCAGAGTACGCTCCGTAGTAGCAATTGATGCTGTTGGTTGAACTCCACCATTGGGTAAACTCCAAAGGCATTACTACAAACAATCCATAGAGGTCAAAAGTGTCTAAATTTTTATTGGTTTGAATAGTAACTTGTGCGTCAGTATCAGATGGAGCAATCACTTCTGCAATATTGTTATTGGTTCTTGAAAAGTTCAATGTGGTGTAAATCTTCTGGTTTAAAACATGAGTAATTTCAAGTGAATGAGTCGTTTCTGGGTTCAAAAACGGATTTCCTTCTTTGTAGGTAGTTGGATCCAAATAAAACTTAAACGGATTCAATTGATCGTAACTCGGGCGAGCAATTCTTCGACTGTAATTGAATTCTAAACTGTTTTTATCGTTCAAATTATAACTCATAAAAAGACTTGGAAACAATTGGGTATAACTGTTTTTGAACGAAGTATTATCGACCAATTGTTCACCTGTTATATTGGTATTTTCAATGCGTAAACCCAGTTGTGCGCTCCATTTCCCGAATGTTTTTGACGAATTCACGTACAACGCATTGATGTTTTCTTTGTAAATAAAATGATTGCTTTTGGTTGGGTCAAACACATCAATTCCCGAACTTCTATCAAAAAATGCCAAGTTATTATCGGCTTTTACATAACTGGTTTTATAGCCCGATTCGAGTTTCAGTTTGTTTTTGAAAGTGGTTACAAAATCGCTTTTAAGAGAAAAAATATCCAAATCACCGTTGACATCTCCATAAAGAAGGTAAGGATTTTGAAATTCGTTATTGTTCAAATCCAAATAACGAGTGGTAAAATTTTGTTTAGTGATGTTTCCGTAGTTGGCATAATCAAAATCGGTTACTATTTCAGTTCCCAAAGTATCCAAAACAACTTTGTGATTCAAATTCACCGAATGGTTTTGCCAATGATCTTTTGAGCGATTACTGGTTCTGAATCGAGACGAAAGCACATTGTTTTCATCGTAAACATCGGTGGCATTTTCACCGTTTGGATTGAAACGATTGCTGACTTTGTTTACCGAAATTCCGAAGGTGTGTTGGTCATTGGCAAAATAATCCATTCCGATTCTTCCGATGTGGTTTCTGAAATCCATTTTTAAGAAATTATCCTGATCGTAAGCGCCAATGAAATTGTTATTTTCGTAGAATTGCCGAACCAAGAGAAGTTTGTTGAAGCCTTCACGGTACGCAAAACTGTAATTTCCAAAAAGAGCTACTTTTTTATTGCGATGGTTCATTGTCAAACCGTTATTCGATTTCGGATACACACCTTGTCCATAGGCAACCGAAACACTTCCGTTGGTTCCTTTGCGTTTGTCTTTCTTCATTTTGATGTTGATGATGGCGGTTCCGCTGGCATCGTATTTTGAAGAGGGATTGGTAATGAATTCAATTTTTTCGACTGCATTCGATGGAATTCCTCGTAAATAATTTCCCAAATTGGTTCCAGTCATTGGCGTTAATTTTCCGTCAATTTGAACGAGAACGTTATTTTTGCCACGCAGACTGATGTTGTCGTTGTCGTCAATGTTTACGCTAGGCGCTTTTTCCAATACTTCAAAAGCCGACGAACCCGCCGAACCAATGTTACTGTCCAAATTGAGGATCATTTTGCCTTCTGAACGTTCGATAAAAGGTTTTTTTCGTTCCACAACCACTTCTTGTAATTGTTGTGATTGTGTTTTTACGGTAAGCGTTCCTAAATTGGTTTCCGCTTGAATATTGGTAGAAGTGACAGTAATTATTTCGTCTTTCCAATTGGTTTTTAGAATGTAATTTCCTTTAGGAACACCAACAAAAACAAATTCCCCGTTTTCGTTAGTGAGTTCGGTTTTGATAAGAATGGCACCTTCGGTTTGGTACAGAAATACCTCGCTGAAAGTAATTTTGTCATTGTTTTCAGCAATTAATTTTCCGCTAAGAGTAACTTTTTCAGTAGTTGAATTTTGACCAAATAATTGGGTCTGACATGCGGTAACCAAAAGTAAGGTTAACCAAAGAATTAAACGTGTCATGTGATGTTGATTTTAGTTGCTCACCCATTTTTGGGTTCGCATTGATTGATGATTGATTGTGCTATTATTTACAATTTTGACTGATTTTAATTAATGTTTCACTCATTATTTGAATGTCGTTTTCGCTAATTCCTTCCAAAGCTTTTTTCCGATTTTGCAGAACAACTGCATACGTATCGGCTAAAATAGAATCGCCTTTTGATGTTACGCTGAGGTTGAATTTTCTTCGATCGTTCGGATTGATTTCGCGTTCAACATATTCTGATTGTACTAACAAATCGAGAATTCTAGTGATGGACGCACTGTCTTTAAAGACTTTTTCTGCTAATTCTGCCTGAGTAAAATCGGGATTTTCCTTCAAGCTTTTCAACACCAACCATTGGTCGATGGTGATTTTTAATCCGTTGGCTTTGATTTGCTTCTGCGCATACATTCGGTAGGTTTTAATGGCTTGCTCGATTTGATAAAAAATGACGTTCTTTAATTGCTCCATTCGAATAAATTTTAAACAAAACTAAAAATGATTTATCAATTGTTGATATATCAATTAAAAGTTTAACAAGAATTTAAAATATTGACAAAACATAAAAGCACTCAACTCTAATTAATTAAGTGCTTTTGTCAGTGTTATTCGAATTTATTTAAAAAAGGTCTTCGCATTTAAAAACGTCTTTCAAACGAACGCCTTTTTCGGTATTTTCTACCGTAATTATTTGATTGTGAGCATCGTGTTCTAACATTAAGTAGTAATTATTGTCGGCTGCTGCTTGCATGAATTTGGTTTTTTCACCCAAAGTTAACAAAGGCCGAGTGTCGTAACCCATTACATACGGAATCGGAATATGACCTGCAGTTGCCAGTAAATCGCCACAAAAAACGATGGTTTTTCCTTGATAGTTGATGTGTGGGAGCATTTGTTTTTCGGTATGACCATCGGCATAGAAAATGTCAAATCCCAATTCGTTGGAAAAGCTAAAATCGCCTTCCGGACGTTGAATAAAGTTCAATTGTCCGCTTTCTTGCATCGGAATTAAATTTTCGTGCAAAAACGATGCTTTTTCTCGTGCATTGGGTTGTGTTGCCCATTGCCAATGGTTTACGTTGGTCCAAAATTTGGCATTTTTAAACGCTACTTCATAACCTGTTTTGTCAGAGTTCCAATTGACACTTCCGCCACAATGATCAAAATGCAAATGCGTCATAAAAACATCGGTCACATCCTCGCGATGAAAACCATATTTAGCCAACGATTTATTGAGTGAATGATCGCCCCAAAGCGAATAATAACTGAAAAATTTCTCCGACTGTTTGTTGCCCATTCCAGTATCAATAAGGGTTAAGCGATTGCCATCTTCAATCAAAAGACAGCGTGCTGCAATGTCAATAAGATTATTTTCATCGGCAGGATTGGTTCTGTTCCAAATGGTTTTCGGCACCACACCAAACATGGCACCGCCATCGAGTTTAAAATTTCCGGCTTCTATAGGGTAGAGTTTCATGATTTCTTTTTGACAAATATACTTATTGTACAAGTACTAATTCAAAAAGTATTTCTACTTTTATGGAAATGTAGGTTTACTTTTTCCTGTAACAAACACTAATGAGTTAAATTATAACTAAAAATGAAAAAACTTTGGATTCTATTGATGCTTCTGCCATTTGCTTTTTTTGCACAAAACAATTCAAATTTACTTTTACAAAATAAAGCAGATTCATTATCAAAAATTGGAAAATTCGATGAATCGATTAGCATTTGGGAGCAATTACTTCTCGATAAAAAAGACAAAAATTCAGCACTTTATTCCGCCAATTATTTCTATACCAAAGCCATGAAAGAAGTGGATAAAGGTAATTATGACGATGCCGTAGTTCATTTCAAGAAAGCCATTCCGTTTCATTCAAAATTAAAATCAACGCCTCAAAATAAAAAGTTAATCAGCAATACCTATCTGGAGCTATCGTATTGTTTGAATGGATGGGAAGAAGCTCTAAAGTATTTAAAAATAGGGTACAATTACACCCGAAAAAACCTTCCAAACGATCCAAATATCTACACTTTTTTGATTGATATAGGTGATGTTGAAAGGCATATGAGAGATTATGAGCAGTCGATTATTTCTTTGGAAGAAGCATTGAAATTAATTTACAAACTAGCACCAAATGACTATGAAGAGTTGGGTTATACACACAATCTCTTGGCCATTTCGTATTCTGATTTGCATTTTCATAACCAATCATTATACCACTATTCAAAGAGTTTAGATCTTCACATTAAATCGAATAGAGCCGATAAAGCGTATGTGGTCAATTCGGCCAATAACACCATTTGGGAGAGTTTAAAATATGGAGACGAAGCCAGAGCCAGAGAAATTCTGACTTATCTAAATCAAAATTTTTACAAATGGTTCAAACAGAAAGAATTTGCAACAACCGACTCGGGCACGTTAAAGAAATGGAATTTACATTTTCAATCGTTACTTTATTTGTCCAATCTCAGGATAACCATTTTGGATAAAAAAGAAGCTGTAGCAAAAAAATACCTTGATTCAATTGTTTTAATTTTTGATCAGTACTCTGATGACCGTAAAAAGAAAGACAATACTCAATTACTCAGCAGGTATGCTTATGAAGATTTGTTTTTAACCAAACCCATTGATGATGTCTCGAATAGTATAAAACACATTGAATTCAATAAAAAAACACTACAAATAGCTCGTAAAAGTGAATCCAAACACGACGAATTGGTGGCTTGTTTAAAATTAGCCAACGCCTACGCGCGCTACCAAAAATATTCGGAAGCACTTGCTATTGTGGAAGAATCAAAAAAAATTAATGAACCTTTCTTCAACGCTTCAAGGTTTACTATACAGGTATTGGAAGCCACATTACGCTTCAATCTGAATCAAAAAAAAGAATCAAAAATCATTTTTTTACGCTCGTATCAAAAGTTGCTGGCAAAACAAAAAACATTAACGAACCTTAAAAATCTTCACTATACTGATTTCAAAAAGTTCAACAGTGACGTCTTCATTCGAAACCTTTTGAACACCGCCAATATCTATTTTAAAAGCTATCAAAAAGACAAAATCAAAGACGATTTAATCACAGCTAATAATTTGTATTTCATCGTTTCGGATATGTTCAGTACGTTTTATCAAAAAGGCAAATACAATGATCAGTTGAATGTGTTTAACAAAGAAATTGCTTCAGGACTTCTGCAAACCCAGCTACTCATCAACCCAAAAGACACTAAGAAAATAAAAGCGATTTTAAATCGAATTGAAAATAATTCATCACAGCATTTGTGGAACCTTTTCGAATCCAAAAACAATCAAAAACTCAGAGTGCCATCGACTTTAATTCAGCAGTACAACCAATTGGTTTTTGAAAAAAATAACTTGCTTCAAACAAAAACAGTACAAGGCAAAAAAGAAGAATCACAAAAAAGACTTGAGGACATCAATCGGGAAATTGAGCAAAAAAGTGATGCTATCTCTAAATTTGACCCTTCTTATCAGCAATTTAAATCGAATAATTTTACAATAGAAGTGGTTCAAAATCAATTGAAAAACAACCAATTGATGATTAAGTATGTGGTGACCAATACCCAAACTTTTGCCTTTGTAATTGATAAAAAAACAATTCAATTAATCTATTTGGGTACCACTCCATCACTACAATTGCTGGTGAGAGAGAACTTAAAAAGCATTCGTTCGATTGGAAACGATTATGTTACAAGCGCCCAAAAGTTGCATCAAAAACTGCTCCAACCAGTAGTGAAAAATCATTCAAAATCATCACTTATTATTATTCCTGAAGATTTTTTAAACAGCATTTCATTTGAAAGTTTACTGGATAAAAATCGTAAATGGGTTGCCGAAAATCGATGGGTAAGTTATGCCTATTCTATCAAACTATGGAACATTTTGCAGAAAAAAGGGATTGGAGACGATTCCAACCGATTCGTTTCATTTGCGCCTAATTATTTAAAAATTCCAACACCTGAGCAGAACAGAGGTTTGATTAGAAGCAATTTATTTGATTTAAAAGAAGCCAAAAACGAAGCTAAATTTATCAGTAATTTATTTCAAGGAGAATTGTTCATCAATGAAAAAGCTACACGAGCAAATTTTTTACAATCAACTACGTCCTATAATTTTCACCATCTGGCCATGCACTCACTGATGGAGAGTGATTACAATCAATCGTCATTAGTTTTTACAAATAACCAAAAAGTGTTTTTCAACGAATTATACCAGCTCAATTTTCCCTCTAAAATGGTCGTACTAAGTGCTTGTAATACTGGAGTTGGAGTTCAAGAAAACGGCGAAGGTATCATGAGTCTATCGCGCGCATTGACTTATGCGGGCGTGAAATCGTCCGTATACAGTTTGTGGCAAGTTCCCGATAAAGAAACTTCTCAAATCATGATTTCGTTTTACGAAAATTTAAAAGAGGGTCAATCCAAAGACGAAGCTCTGGCCAACGCCAAACGTACATTCATTAAAAATAATCCGATGAAAAACCATCCGTTTTATTGGGCCGGATTTGTGGTGAATGGCGATGTAACTCCAATCAATGAAGGTGTTTCTATTTTTGTTTACTTCGGAATTGCACTTTTAGTAGGCGGAATCGTTTTTTTAATCAGAAAGAAATTATTCTAATTCTTTGAGTAAATTCTGCGCTTGTTCTTGCAACGGATTTTGGTTATCAACCAATGATCGAAGTAATTCAATTGCCTTTTCTTTTTGATCTATTTTTAAATACGACAAGGCTTTGTACCATTTGACATAAGGCGTAAAGCCATTGTTTTTGTTAAGGTCAAATTCATCCATCAAGGTGATGGCTTCTTGTGGTTTGTTGAGTTCAATTAATGATAAACTGCTGTAAAATAGCGCATAATCATCTTTATCAGTAGCATACAATTGCGAAAATAAATCGTAGGCTTTTTGGTAATTTCCGCTGTCGTATTCATAGAAAGCTTGCGATTTAAGATCGGTTTTGCTTTCTCCTCTTACGGTTGGTGCCACCACATTTGGATAGGATTGGTAATACTCATCGTACAATTCTGCTCCATTGGGCGACTGATTCATAAACCAAAAGCCTGCGCCTACAACCACTACAATCGAAGCGGCAACCGACCATTTTGAAATCCACTTTCTTGAACTTTTTGGTGATTCAAACGATTGTAATTTCTTTTTCAGTTCAGCTCTTTCGTTCAATACAATCGCTTGTTTTACGTTTTTTTGAAAAGCAAATTCTTCGGCAAAAACCGGATCTGTATCCAAGTAGTTTTGGAAAATTTTTTGCTCCTCATCCGAAAGTTGATTTTCGAAAAAACGCTCTATTAATTCGTCTTTATCCATTTGATTCTTTGCTAAGTTCTTTGAGTTGTTTCAAACAGCGCGACTTTTGACTTTTTAAAACATCTTTGTTGGTGTACCCCAAAAGGGTTTGTATTTCGTCTAATTTTTTTTCTTCGTAATAAAAAAGTTGAAGCACTTTTCTACATTGTTCTCCTAATTTTTTGAATGCATTTTGTAGCATTTTGACTTGTAAATTGGTTTCTTCTTCGCTGTAATCATCATACACCATTTCCACTTTTTCAAAATCATCCATCACAACGGTTTTGCCTTCTTTTTTTAGCTTTTGAAAAATCATAAACTTTCCAATTCCAAATAAATAGGTAGTTACGCTGCTTTTTAAATCGTCAATTTTACCTTTTTTCGCATTTTCAATCAAGGCAATAATCGCGTCTTGATACACATCAATCAAGTCTTCGTGGCTTAAATTATATCGTTTGGCAAAAAGAATGAAACCGTTTTTATTGTCATTGTACAAAGCACGGATAGTTTTCTCGTCGTTCTTTTTCAATAAATCGATTACAACGCTGGATTCACTCATTAGTAGCATTTTTTTTTGGAAGTAAACAAATCTACTTAAAAAAAAATTACACCACAATGTTTACTTTTTGAAAAGACCTTCACTAACGGAAAATTAAAACACCTTAACACATGAAAAAAATAGTAATTCTAATCGGATTGATCGTTTTTAATTTATCCGTAAATGCACAAGAAACTGTGGGTGGTCGCGTGCTTCAAAAAGCCAAAGACAAAACCTACCAAAAAGGCGAAGACAATGGCGATGAAGTAGTAGACAAAACCCTCAACAAAGTAGAAGAAGGAATCAAAGGTATCTTCAAAAAGAAGGACAAAAAGAAAAAAGATGCGACCGAAACAACTGACTCAACCGAAGAGAGTTCGAATTCAGAAAATGAAAGCCAACCAACAACTTCTACAACCAAAAAACCAGTTAAATCCAATTCAAAATTCGATTTTGTTGCGGGTGAAAAAGAATTGTATTTTGACAATTTTGAACGGTTGAGTTTAGGTGATTTCCCAGCCGAGTTCAATACCAACGCCAGCGGTGAAATCGTAAATCTTGACGACCAACAAGGAAAGTGGCTGAACATGACCAAAAACGGCGCTTTTGTTCCTGATAATATCAAAAAATTACCCGAAAATTTCACCCTAGAATTTGAAGTTGGAATTAGTGGCGAACCCACCAATAATTACTCTGGATTTGGCTTGAATTTTACTACTCAACCCGACGAGTTAATGAAAGATATGTTTTTTGCAACTGGAACTTCCATCGTGTATTTGCATCCTGGTGCGGGAGAAACATCCATACAAGTAATTCCGGTCAATGGAACTGAGATTGAAAACCGAATCCAAATGCCACAATGGGATGTAAACAGCAATACAAACTTTGCCAAAGTATCGGTGTGGAGACAAAAAGGACGCTTGCGATTGTACGTCAACGAAGACAAAATTGTAGATGTTCCTCGCTTTTTTACTGAAAACACCAACTATGATTTTGCCTTTTTCAGAAGCTTTTTTGGCGATTGCGAAATTTACATAACCAATATACGCTATGCTGTTGCTGGTGCCGATACTCGTAATAAATTGATTACCGAAGGAAGATTCGTGACAAACGGAATTTTATTTGATGTAAACAGCGATCGAATCAAACCTGAAAGCGCAACTGTGCTAAATGAAATGGCCACTGTTTTGAAAGAAAATCCAACGGTTAAAGTCAAAATAATTGGTCATACAGACAGTGACGGAGATGCTTCTGCCAATTTATCATTATCGCAAAAAAGAGCAGTAGCAGTAAAAAACAGTTTGTCAACCAATTATGGAATTGAGGCTGATCGACTTCAAACCGATGGAAAAGGCGAAAACGAACCTTTGAACGGCAACAAAACGACTACAGAAAAAGCACAAAACCGTCGTGTGGAATTTATAAAATTGTAAAAGCATGAAAACACTAGTGATAACAGTACTTAGCTTTTTCTTATTGGCCTTTTCGTGCAATGGCGATAAAAAAGAAAGCGATTCCTCTATGGAAAACGAACTCAACGAAGTAATCGATCAAAAAGTCATTCTGGCCGACGATTTTAAAGGCAAATTAGACGAACTGTTGACTTTAGAAATGGCTTCAAAAATAAGCGGATATCCATCGGCTGAAGCCAAGAAAAGTCCCGATTCTGAAATGGAAAAGAAATACAACAAAATTTCGATTTCCTATTCTTGGCAAAAAACCAACCGAACCCAACAGATTGAAGTCATGGGCAGAAAAATTGAAGCGCCTGTAAATGATGAAGTTGCACTTAGTTGGGTCGAAAACATTCGTCTGGAAGATTTCAAAAAGAAGTACCACAATTTTACTGAAGCCGAAATAGAAGCCAGTAATCAAGGTATTGATCAAAAAACATCGGAAATGAATTCGCAAGGAAAAGCCACCAAAGAACAAACTGATATGGCTTCATCAATTGCAAAGAAAGCCATGAAAAATTTCAGTGTAGAAGAGGTGAAAAATGTAGGCGATTATGCGGTGTTTGTCAACCAAAAATTTGCTGGAGTTCCCACTCGTGAACTGAAAGTTTTTTACAACGGTTTGTCGTTTACTCTTTTGGTAAACCTATCGGATGATGCACAATCGAACGACACCAAAGCCATCCAACTTGCCCAATTAATTATTAATCAAAAATTAAAATAAACATGAAAACAATTCAATTATCAGTACTAGTTTTAGTGCTATCCATCACCACTTCATTGGCACAATCTCTTCCTCAAATGGTAAAATACGAATTTAAATTCGATTGGTTGGCCGCGCATACCATTAACCAAAACATCAATCTTGGAACCGAAAGCGTTCACGGAATTGGATACTGCCGATTATTTGTAAAAAACAAAACCACAGGCAACGAAGATCAAATTCAACCCACAGGATTTTCGTATTTAGGCAATTACGGTCGGGTTTTTGAAGTGCCTAGAAATGGTGGAATGAAAGTAAGCAATGGCGATGTTAAATCACTAATGAATACTAAAGTTCGCTTTCAGTTTGAGCCTTCAAAATACGGGTACAAAACGATGTCAGAACTTGAAGACAATGCCTATTTCAAAATTGTATACGAAATCAAAGTGTACAAACCCGTCAATGATGAATTGGTTGGAAAACAAGAGGTTATTATTTTTCTAAAAGACGCTAAAATTAATCCAGTTTCTCTGGCGCAAGCTAAAAACTCATCCAATAGCTCAACTCGTCCCGGATACATGCGCTTCAACAAAGCCAAGTACAACCTAGGTATTTTATACAGTATTGTACCTGTAAATTAATTAGTTATGAAAAAAATACTAGTAATACTTACTTTATTGTTAGGTTTTTTTGCCCAAGCACAATTGGTTTTCAAAAACCGCAATCCAACGGGTAGTTTACCTAAGTTCACCATCAGTCAGAACGAAACGGCCATTTATAATAAATTGGGAGGAAAAATAAATCTATTTCACACCTTTGATCAAGAACCTCAAATTTACGATAATGCCGATGGTCGTACAAGAGCAAAAATGACGGTTTCATTTAGTGATTCTGTGGCCAAGCGCACCTTTGTGATTACGTACACCTTGTACCGACAAACACAAAAATACACCGCCGGAATTATCTATACCATCGATTTTCACGACAAGCGACCCACTAAAGTTTTTGAAGAATATTTTGATTCAATTTAACATAATTTACCCTATTACACATGAAAAATACCTTATCAATACTGTTTTTACTAACAGCAAGTTTTTTGTCTCATGCTCAACTTGTGCAAGGCGAATTAAAAATAAACGAACAATCCAAGGCCGAAATTAATCTAAAATCAAATAAAATCGTAAACCTCTATGCCGATTTTAGAGAAAAAAAACACCAAATCAATTTTGTTTTTACCGGAATCGATCTTCCGCAAAATTCAGAAAAACAAGAAGTCGTACAGTTTGTTTTTACTACTTCTGTAAAAAGAGACGGAAAAGTTTTGGGAAGCCTCAAAAGAAGTCCGATTCCGTTTTTTCCAGGCAATATGTTCATGCCAGTCGAAACATTCGACTTCATTTCTATTTTATCCAACATTCAAACCAATTCCAATGAGACGATTTCTGAAATTCCAAAAGGCAATTATGAAGTGATTTTAGAAGCAAAACCTTTGGGAGTAAAAGGCGAAATCCAATCGGCACGTCTTTTCTTAAAATTGTAACCGAATGAAAGCGGTAGCGTTTTGGGCATCTCTTTTGGTTTTTTTATCGTGTAAAAAAGAGGTGATAGTATCACAAAAGTATGCTGTTGAACCAAAATTAGAACAGAATTTACCTTTAAAAGATTCGGTTGCTTATTTTGATAAAGCCTTAACGTATCAGTATGAAATCAACGGTACGAAAGCAGAACTTTGGTTGTATGTCAACGAACAGAATCATCAAATTCTCTATGTGCCGAATGATGATATGATTCAAGCGGTGATTTCTTATCCGGATGGTAAGTACGTAGTTTTTGCTACGGATGAAAACGGTCATAAAGTTCGATTCGAACAGCAAATCAACGCAGTGGTTTCGACTGAAATTGATGATATTTTGTTGACGCCTTTAGAAGAAAAAATAATCATCTCACAAAAAAACATCCAACAAAACGACCTGATTTGCTATGGATACATTTTGAAATACTTGAAAATGGAAGGCAGTGAAATTCTCTTTGCAACGACCCAAATTCCAATCAACAGTTTTCAAATCTATGGATTTTCTCGCTTGGATGGCGATTGCAAGATTCCTATCAATTTTGATTTCATCAATGTATTTAAAAAAAAGCAACTGATTACGCACATCGACCGAGAAGATTTCCATTTACAATTGCTCAATTACGGACCTAATCCGTATGAGTTTCATTATCAATCATATCTTAAAAAATTATGAAAAAAATATTAGTAATTAGTTTTCTAAGTCTATTGACTGTTGGTTTGGCGCAACAAAAACCAAAAAGCAAAACCAATGTTCCCATCATCAAAGACAAGCCCAAAACGAATGTTCCCATTTTAACCGATGCCGATGAATTGTTGGACGTAAAAAGCAACGAACCCAATCCGAATGATTTATTGGACATTACGGTTTCGGTTCCAAAGCCCAAAACGCCTAATGCAGGTCAATCGGTGTACAACGAAATTGGCTTGAATGGCAATTTTTCGTTCAATAAAAAAATTGGTTTTTCGGTTCATTCCTCCGAAGGCGATTGGGTTTCGTACTTCTATCTCAATACCAAAAATGGGTATTCAATGCTCGATTGGAAAGGTATAAAAGAGATGTTACGTGAAAATCCGGAAGGCGAAATGACGCAAATAAAAAACGCCAACAACGATTTTTACCAGTACATCAAAAGTTCGGAAGGTAATTTTTCTATGAAAATGGGAAGCGGACAATCAATGGTTATTCATGATTTACAAACCGGAATGTTGAGTCAGCAATTTTTTAAAACTTTCAAAAAAACGGGAAATAAACTAGGGAAAGTGGGCGGTAACAAATACCCAAGAGTGGAGTACTCTGGAACTTACGAAGGAAAAAAAATGTCCATTTGGTTGTCTGATCCGAAAGAAATTCTGATTGACACCAAATTTACTTACAGTATTTCGGGTTATTGGGGTTTGGGATTTATCGCCAGTCCGACAGGAAAAACCTACATGATAACTGGAATAGAAGGCGATGGTGTTTCGATTTTTATGAACTACATTGAAAATGCAAATGCAAGTTTTTCGGGCAAAGGATACCAACCTATGGGCGAAATTATGGGTCAAGCGATGACACAAAATAGTGCCGAAATGAACGCTTCCTTAGAACAAATGTATGCCGAAGCCAATGCGGAAGAAGATCCAAAACTGAAACAAATAAAATTGCAGCAAATCAAACAAGCTGAGCAATTGATGCAAAACACAAAGTCGAACGCGACTAACTTTTCACAAACAAGTGATCTGCAAGATGCGCCATTTGTAAAAGACGCCAACAGCGAAGACGCAATGGGTAATTATTACAACATTCTCTTGACTGGTTTGGATCAGTCGATTCGGGAACACGAACTCGGATTAAAAGAAGCTCAAAAAAATAATGATGCCAAAGCCATTAAAAGCTATTCGTGTTTGATATCGTGCACGACAACCGAGCGAATTCGAATGGAAAAAGTAAAATCAGAACACCTAAAAATTCTCAAACAATACAAAAATAATGAGGAATTACGCGATGAAAAAGTCAATCAGTTGATGCAAAATCAAGGGCAATTGAAACCCTGTAATTGCCATCAATAGTTGGGTTAATTGGAAAACCGTTCATTTTTGATCGGTTTTTTCTTTTAGATGTTTACTTTTTTACAGTGTTAACACTAACATGAAATTCAAAAATACTCAGCATGAAAAAAATGATCCTACTATGTCTTTTTAGCATCAACGCACTTACGGCTCAAAACATCAATTTTACCGACCCATTTTTCAAAGCAGTATTGGTTTCAGCCAATGAGCAAACCAATTTCAATATTGCTAAAGATTTAAACGGTAATCCAACAACAATTGATACAAATGACGACGGAGAAATTCAAGTTTCTGAAGCGTTGCAAATATCATACATTAATATTATCGGAACCAATAGTGTTCAAAATATTGAAGGAATTGAGTTTTTCGAAAATCTAACCACCTTATTAGTACAATCGCAACAAATCACGGAAGTGGATTTGAGTACTAATACCGAATTAGAAGTGTTGTCACTGAATTACAATTCTATCTCCAATTTGGACGTCACCAATTTGAATAATTTGATTGAATTAAGCGTCCAATTTAATCCGTTAACGGCGCTTAGTTTCAATGCAAATAATGCTCTATTGCGACTGTATTGTTCCAATACCTTAATCATTAATTTGGATCTAACGCAATGTCCTAATTTAGCAGAGTTAATTTGTTCAGATACATTATTAACAACACTTGATTTATCCAATACAAAAGCAACCTCACTAACTGCTGGAGGGGAAAATCTTGAAACAATTTTTGCTAAAAATGGATTACCGTCGCTTTTTCAGATTTTCTCGAGCCCTAATTTAAAATATTTGTGCATTGATGAAAATGAAATGAACCCCATAACACTGAACGCATTGCAAAATTCAATACCCAATTGTGTCATCAATACCTATTGTAGTTTTGTTCCGGGTGGAACCTATTATACAGTTGAGGGAACAGTTAAGTTAGACACCAACACTAATGGTTGTGAGGCAAATGATGTTGGTCTTCCTAATCTTAAATTGGATGTTTTTAACGGAACAGCAACGGGTTCGTTTTACAGCAAATCCGATGGTAATTTCTTAATTCCACTGCAATCGGG
>JACCDI012204216.1_pt1 | contig 38406 bp, 38 predicted proteins | sample 7442791 | NCBI WGS metagenome assembly JACCDI01 (sample SAMN15323434, study PRJNA562643) | freshwater metagenome | isolation source: river surface water | place: USA:Blue River Watershed | collected 2017-08-15 | reverse complement strand
AAATTTATTAAAACAGCAAAAAACCTTAATTTTTAAGGAAGCCTTTTTATTGCCTAAAATTAAACATAAAAACATAATCCACTGAAAATCAATAAACAAACTAAAAGACATTATAAACAGATGAAAAGAATACTTATTACAGGCGCAGCAGGTTTTTTAGGATCCCATCTTTGTGACCGTTTTATCAAAGAAGGTTATTTTGTTATCGGAATGGATAATCTTATCACTGGAGATTTAAAAAACATTGAACATTTATTCAAATTAGAGCATTTCGAATTCTATCATCACGATATCACCAAGTTTGTTCATGTACCGGGAAAACTGGATTATATTCTTCATTTTGCCTCACCAGCGAGCCCAATTGACTACCTGAAAATTCCAATTCAAACCTTGAAAGTAGGTTCTTTAGGAACACACAATCTTTTGGGATTGGCCAGAGTCAAAAAAGCAAGAATTCTGATCGCTTCCACTTCCGAAGTCTATGGTGATCCATTGGTTCATCCTCAAACCGAAGAATATTATGGCAATGTGAACACCATTGGACCAAGAGGAGTTTATGACGAAGCCAAACGATTTCAAGAATCCATTACCATGGCCTATCATACTTTTCATGGAGTAGAAACCAGAATTGTTCGAATTTTCAATACCTATGGCCCCAGAATGCGACTCAATGACGGACGTGTTATCCCAGCATTTATAGGACAAGCGCTTCGAGGTGAAGATTTGACGATTTTTGGTGATGGAATGCAAACCCGTTCTTTTTGTTATGTAGATGATCAGGTAGAAGGTATTTTCAGGTTATTGCATTCGGATTATGTTTATCCAGTTAATATCGGAAATCCAGAGGAAATCACCATAAAGGATTTTGCCGATGAAATCATAAAATTGACAGGAACCAATCAAAAAGTGGTGTATCATCCTTTGCCAATAAACGACCCTTTGCAACGTCAACCTGACATCACTAAAGCAAAAGCATTATTGGGATGGGAAGCCAAAGTAAATAGAGCAGAAGGAATGAAAATCACCTATGATTATTTTAAATCATTGTCAACAGAAGAATTATTAAAAGAAGAACACAAAGATTTTTCCAAGTACATCAACTAATGAATATTAAAGAGAAAAAATATTCAGGTTATATTCGCCCTTTCTCTTATTTGATTGATCTAATCATTATCAATGTATTGCCTATATATATATTTCCTTTTCATGACAACAAAATTGTATATTCTTTTTTCATAAGTTTCGCTTGGATTACGATAGCCATTTACCTTGGTTTTTATGAAGTATATCGTTATACAAAACCAATTGCAATCATAAATTGTTCCCTGAAACAAGCTACTTTATTTGGCTTATTTTGTTTGGCACTAGAGTTGTTTTATTCTGATTTTCTCTATCAAAAAAAAGTGGTGCTATTCGTTATTTTGTCGTTATTGTTGATTCTTTCAATCAAGCTTTTTATCTATTATTTCCTCAAAAGTTACAGAATTTTGTTTGACAGAAATTATAGGACGGTAGTATTGTTAGGCAAAAATAAAAACATCAATCCTTTAAAAGAATTTTTTATTGATAATCCAGATTACGGTTATAAATTAATAAAAATTTTTACTCTTGAAGACCAAAAAAGAGCGAAAGTAGAAAAATGCCTTTCATTTGTACTTGAAAATAAAACAGACGAAATATACTGCGCAACGGCTGATTTGTCTGATAAACAAATTAGAGAAATAATTAATTTTGCTGATAATAATTTAAAAACCCTGAAGTTTATTCCAGACGAAAAACAAATTCTTTCTGGCAATGTGAAGTTCGAATATTACGATTATATTCCTATTATTTCTTCCAGAAATATTTTGCAGGATGAAACGCTAAACAAAATCATAAAACGTGTTTTTGACCTTCTATTTTCAACAATAATCATCTTTGGAATTTTGTCATGGCTTGTGCCAATTATAGGGGTTTTAATAAAATTGGAATCAAAAGGCCCCGTATTTTTTATTCAAAAAAGGAATGGTTTGAATTATACTATTTTCAACTGTTTTAAATTCCGATCGATGGAGTTGAATAACCAAACCAATTTAGATTTAGCCTTAAAAAACGATATAAAAATAACCAAATTGGGTAAATTTATTCGGAAAACCAGTATTGATGAACTCCCACAGTTTTTCAACGTTTTATGGGGCGATATGTCCGTTGTAGGGCCAAGACCACATCCAATAAGTCATAATGATAAATATGCCTTGATGGCAGATAAATTCATGGTTCGTCATTTTGTGAAACCTGGAATTACTGGACTAGCTCAAATCAAAGGGTTTAGAGGAGAAGTTGAAACCCAACAAGACATCATCAATAGGGTAAAATATGATATTTTCTATATGGAAAATTGGTCTATTTTATTGGATATCGAAATCATTCTCAAAACTATTTATAATGTTATAAAAGGAGACGAAAAAGCCCTTTAAAAAACACCTTTATGTATTAGTTTTGTTATTTGGAAATCCAGATTGAAAGTGTTTTCGGCACAATCAAAAACGTGCATTTTCATCATTTGAATTTCACTTTTTCCTGTTTTTGAGATTTCGATTAAAGAAGAATTTAGGCTTTCGAAATTTCCTACTTCGGCTATCCAACCCAAATTATTGTCTTCCACTATAGTTTCTCCTTCACCACCACCAAAATAGAGCAAAGGAAATCCTAAAGCACTATATTCGAATATTTTGGAAGGAACAGAACCGTAAATTCTTGTTTTTAATGGAATAATGGCAATGTCGAAAGTTTTTAGTTTTTCGTGTAAAATAGTGCGTTCCAACATTCCGTGAAATATGATTTTTTTCTCTGGATTTTGCGTGATTAGCTCTTCGATTTGGGATTTTTCTGCACCATCTCCAAAAATGTGCAATTCAATGTTTAGATTTTGTAATTCAATGTTTTGACACAATTCAAAAACACCTTGAGCAACACCCAACAATCCTGCATAAAATAGTTTTATGGGTTCATTTTCGTTAGTTTTTAAATCCATTTCTGCTACTTTATGGTCTGGAAAATTACGGTACAAATGACATTTTTTTTCTGGAAAAACCGAATGAATATGTGTAATGATTTCGTGGGATTGACCAAAGATTAAAGTAGCTCTTGAATAGATAAACCGCTCAAAAAACAAAGAAATGTGATGTGAAAAACTGTCTTTTTTCAAGGCTCTTAATTCAATGGCAGCCAAAGGCCACAAATCAGAAACATTCAATATTATTTTTTTTCGCATCAACGAGAGCACCAAAACCGAGACAAACGACAATAACAGCGGAGGAGACTGAACAACTACTTTATTAGGCGTTTTTTTGCACAATAAATAGAAAAACAACACAGACGAAAATGACAAAACCGAAAGCGTTCTTTTGAAAATGTTTTTGCTCACACTTGGATAAATCCAAAGGCGTTTTACCGTAATATTTTGGCGTTTTTCCGTTACCGAAAATTTGCCTTTGTATTCTGGAAACAATTCCCCTTTTGGATAATTCCCCAACGGACAAAGCACCGTAACTTTGTATTTATTTTGATTTAATTTCAAAGCTAATTGCTCAATTCTATTGGCTGCTGCACCTTTCTCAGGAGGATAATAATTAGATATGATGAGGATTTCTTCCATTGTTTTTCACTCTTTTTGAGATTCCTACGGAATGACAATTTTGTGGTTAATTTTTTGTCAGCAAAATTTCAATAATTCGTTCTGATGCTTTTCCGTCCCAAAGTTCTGGAATTCCCGCTTTTCGTTTCCCATTTTTGAGAAATTGTCCAAATAGCTTTTCTAAATTTTCTATAGAAGCTCCTACCAAAGTATTGGTTCCAATGCTTTGAGTTTCGGGTCTTTCGGTGTTGTTTCTCATTGTAAAACATGGAATTCCCATGACAGTAGTTTCTTCCGAAATTCCTCCAGAATCCGTAATTACGGCAAAACTATTTTTGATGAGAAACATAAAGTTTAAATAGCCTTGTGGTTCTACAAAAAGAATATTTTTCAGGTCTAAATTCGTTTCGCCCAAAATAGCTTTCGTTCTGGGATGTATGGGGAAAATCACTTTTTTGTCGCCAGCCATTGTATCAATTCCTTTTAATAATCGAATCAATGATTGTTCTTCATCCACATTTGACGGGCGGTGTAAGGTAAGAATGATGTAATTGCTAGTTTCCAATTGGTATTCATTCCAAAATTCGGGTTCCAAAATTCTGTCCAAATTTTGGTATAAAGTATCAATCATAACATTACCAACGAAATGAATATTCGATGCATCAACACCATATTTCAATAAATTATCGGATGCTGAAGTTGAGGTTGTAAAAAAATAATCGGTAATGCTGTCGGTTACGATTCTATTGATTTCTTCGGGCATTGTCCTATCGCCAGAGCGAATTCCAGCTTCGACGTGAGCGACTTTTAGGTTTTGTTTTTTGGCTACAATTGCACAAGCCATCGTCGAATTGACATCACCAACCACCAAAACCAAATCACAAGGATTTTGCAATAATTCTTTTTCAAAAGCTACCATGATGGCTCCAGTTTGTTCAGCCTGCGAACCACTTTTTACTTCCAGATTGCTGTTAGGTTTCGGAATATTCAATTCTTCGAAAAAAGTATCGCTGAGGTTTTTGTCATAATGCTGACCGGTATGCACCAAACGATAGGAAACTTTGGCTCCTTCGTTTTGCTTTTTTTCAATCGCTTTGATAATGGGTGCTATTTTTATAAAATTAGGTCTTGCGCCTGCTACTATGGTTATTTTCATTTTGTTAGTTTGTTTAAAAACCAATTCTTTTTTTGATTTGTTATTCCGATTATTAATCCAATTATTCCACCTAAATATGAAAAATTATGAATTAATCCAACAAGATTAAATTGTTTAATTTCAACAATTTTTTGTTCGTATGGATTATAACTTAAATTATAATTTGGATTTAAACTTCCATAGATATAAGCAAAAAAGCCGAAAAAGACACCGACTATTATTACTAAAAATATTGAGTTTAATGTAATTTCAATAAATCTATCTTCTAATTTAAAAACTAATCCGAAAACAGAGAATATAAAACCAAGTAATAAACCAAACCACCAAGTTGCTAAAAAACCAACAATTGAAGCCATTAAAGGTAAATTACCTCTAAAAGGTCTTTGATAATCATCCATTATTCCAAATTGGAAAAACTTAAATTTGGTGTAATATTCAGGGCAAATAGATGAGGTAATTAAATCGTGAATAATACCATAACAACCAGCAATTAAGATTGAGATTAATAGAATTTTTATAAATGATTTGATTTTTTTCATTCGATGTTACTTTTTTTAACCAATTTTTGTTCTTTGCGTTTGCTTCGCCTGTTCCCCAAAGGCTCGGGTCATTTTCTTTTTTATCTGAAAATTCATCCAAATAAGAAAAAACCAACTCAATATTCTTGTCGTGATGTTCTAATTTTTTCTGAATTTGAAGAAAGTCAATTTTTAAATCGGTAGTACCCAAAAGCATTTGCCTCACTTTCGAAAATATCCGCATAATTTGAATATTCGTCTGAATGGCTTTGTCACTTTTTAAAACACTTGATAACATTAGAACTCCAAGTTCCGTAAAAACGGAGGTAAATATTTTAAATTAGATCCTCTGCCATTCTTCAAGGTCACAATTTGTGATCTTGAAGAATCGTATTCGATCTTTGTAAGTTCAAACATAAAATCTTCAGGAAATCTGGATAAATTTCTTTTTACAGCTTGTTTTAAAATTCTGGTTTCAATTCCATAAAGCAAAGCTAAATCTGAATCAAAGATCACATTTTGGTTTCTAATAAAGTAAACTTTATTAGAAATTAATTCTTCAGAAAGTAGTATTTCGTTTTCCATGAATTATGTTTTTAAATTCTTCAAGGTCACAATTTGTGGCCTCCAATTATTTCAATAACGAAACAAACTGTTTTAATTTGCCACTTTTGCTTCGTTCCAATTTTTCTTTTCTGACAAATGTAAAAACCAATCCTTTTTCCAAATATAAGGCAATTGCGGCTTCAATTTTCTGGATTTGTTCCAAATTCAATTCGGTTTGGCTCACATATTCAATGTCAAAAGTATCGATTTTAATTTGTTTGATGACAAATTCTTTTACGTTTCCATCGTCTTCGATGATACTTTTGGTCACGTAATAAAAAGTCAATCCAGGCGATTTTTTCCCACTTGGCAAAAGGGCAACATCATTGGTTCTACCTATTAATTGTAGTAGAATGGGGTTTTTTGGAGTGCTTTTAGTGTCCAAAATCCCAATGTCGCCAATATCGTATCGAATAAATGGATGCGCTTTGTTGAACAAAGAAGTTATTACAACTCGGCCTGCATTTCCATACGGTAAAACATTATTTTCATCATCTAAAATTTCTACAAAAAGTGTTTCAGAGTTTACTTGCCATTCGCCATCCCGATTTTGAAAAGCAATCAAATCCAGTTCCGAAGCCCCGTATTCATTGACAAGAGGAACTCCAAATTGTTTTTCCAACAATATTTTGTCTTCATCAAAAAGCATTTCAGAAGTAACAACACAGACTTTTAAAGTTGGGCAAATAGTTTTTAAAACAATATTTTTTTGTTGTAAATATTTGGCAAACAAAACAATGGAACTTGTATAACCATTGATGTAATCGAATTTACGAGTTTTGAATTCGTTTAAAAACCCTTCCAAAATTTTATCCGACAAATCGAAAATGGAGAATCGAAATCTATTGGTCAAAAAATCCTTGAAACGTTCTTTTCGGTTTCCTATGAAATCCAATGGAATTCCATAAAATCTAGCTTGATAAGAAGAATTGAAATCAATTCCGTACCAACCAAAACGATGGATGATATTAGCCCAAGTTAAGGCGTGAGAAAATTTGTCTTTAGCAAAAATAAATGGATCACCGCTGGAACCAGAGGTTTTGTTTACATACACATTTTTCAATGTAAACCCAGTTGAAAGCCTTTCCATTAAAGGTTTTTGAAAGTCTGCCTTAGTCATTATAGGCAAATCGTTCCAAGTATTGAAAGTAGTTTTGCCAACGAGTTTTTGATAAGAAGAATTGTGTTTTAAGTGAAATTCAACAATTTTTTGTTTTTTCTTTTCAAGAAAATCTTCAAATTCTTGTTCAGAAATGGATTGGATTTTTCGCAATTCGGCTTTGGCCTCCTTCATAGGGAAACCATTTATCTGGAGAGAAAAATCGAAAAGTGGAAACATTATTACGAATATATTTCACCAAAAATAATATTTACCTACAACTAATGGCTATCAACCAACAACTTTTTGAAAATTAATTATTTTTTAAGTTCAAAAGCAATTATTTTTGCCAAACTTAACTACTACACAATGACAATTTTACTTTTAGGTTCAGGCGGAAGAGAACACGCTTTTGCATGGAAATTGATTCAAAGTCCGCTTTGTGACAAATTATTTGTAGCTCCCGGAAATGCTGGAACAGCTGCAATTGCAACTAATTTAGATTTTAGCGCTACCGATTTTGATGCCATCAAGGCAGTGGTAATCAAGGAAAAAATAGCAATGGTGGTTGTTGGCCCAGAAGATCCATTGGTAAAAGGGATTTTCGATTTTTTCAAAAATGATAGTGATTTAAAAGACATTCCAGTTATTGGACCATCAAAATTGGGAGCAACTTTGGAAGGAAGTAAAGAGTTTGCCAAAGAATTTTTGATGAAACACAACATTCCAACGGCAGCTTATGATAGTTTTACTGCCGAAACGGTGGAGAAAGGATGCGATTTCCTGGAAACCTTGTCACCTCCTTATGTTTTGAAAGCTGATGGATTGGCTGCAGGAAAAGGCGTTTTAATCATTCACGAATTGGCGGAAGCCAAAGACGAATTGAGAAATATGTTAGTTGGTCAAAAATTTGGAGAAGCTAGTTCCAAAGTGGTAATCGAAGAATTTCTTGATGGGATTGAATTGAGTTGTTTCGTTTTGACCGACGGAAAAAGTTATAAAATATTGCCAACAGCCAAAGATTACAAACGTATTGGCGAAGGCGACACTGGTTTGAACACCGGTGGAATGGGTGCGGTTTCTCCAGTTCCTTATGTTGATGCCGAATTGATGAAAAAAATAGAAACACGTATCGTAAAACCAACCATCGAAGGATTCCAAAAAGACGGAATCGAATATAAAGGATTTGTGTTTATTGGATTGATTAATGTGAAAAACGAACCCATCGTTATCGAATACAACGTGAGAATGGGCGATCCCGAAACCGAAGTGGTGCTGCCAAGAATGAAATCGGATTTGGTAGAATTGTTTTTGGCTGTAGCCAATGAAAAACTGGACGAATTCGAACTAGAAATTGACGAAAGAAGTGCTACAACGGTAGTGGTGGTTTCGGGCGGTTATCCAGAAGATTTCGAAAAAGGAAAAGTGATTTCGGGCTTGAAAACCATTGAAGATTCCATTGTTTTTCACGCAGGAACGAAATTGGATAACGGAAATGTAGTTTCTAATGGAGGAAGAGTTTTGACCGTAACCTCTTTCGGAGATAACTTCGAAGAGGCCATAAAAAAATCTTACCAAAATATAGATAAGCTCCATTTTGATAAGATGTATTTTAGAAAAGATATTGGGAACGATTTAAAATAGTTTCAAATATCTTTCGTTTCAATTTCTTAAAATATTATTTTAAGAAAGAGTGAGCAGTAGTATCTTGATTTTCTTCACCTTTTTCATCGAAGATCATCAATTGTTTGCACCAATATACGATAGCAACAGAACAGATAATCATAAAAATCCAATTGATAGTATTAGCGCCTGTCCAACAAACAAGTTCTAATTCTCTCAAATAATCATGTAGTATGAATAAAATGTTTTCGAATAACCATTGAATTCCTTCAAAAAAAGCTTTCATCTCATTAATTTTATTAGTTAATTGTATTCGATGTAACTCGCAATTGTATTTATTTTAAAAAAAAATCATTATGCTCGTTTCATCTTTTTTACAAGTATTATATTTACAGTCGCAAAAGTATAAAATATCCTTATGATAACAAGTGTTTTTAAAAAATCTACACCAATAAATTTGTTTTTGGTTGTAATTTTAATGCTGGTTTTCTATTTTATCTCTGTTTTTCAAGATTTATCTTGGACTAACTCATTGGCTTCTATATTAAAAAAAGGAGGTTTATTTTTGATTTTGCTTGGTTCTGTTTTTATTACAAATTTCATTGCCAAGAAAAACGGATTGAGTAAAGACAGTAGTTACACGATTTTTTTCTACTTTTTGTTTCTATTGTTTTTCCCTTCGGTATTAGGAAATACAAATTTAATTTTGTCTAATTTCTTTATTTTATTGGCATTACGAAGATTGATTTCGTTGCAATCATTAAAAGCGTCAAAAGAGAAAATATTCGATGCTTCATTATGGATTTTTGTGGCTTCGTTATTTCATTTTTGGTGTATTTTGTATCTAATTTTAGTATTTATCTCGATAATTTTTCATGTTGCGAGAGATTATAGAAATTGGGTTTTACCGTTTATTGCTTTTTTTGCAGTTGGCATTATTTCGATAGGGGGTTCCTTAATTTTCAATAAAGATCTTCTAGGTTATATCAATGAAAATGCAATTTTCAACTTTAATATTGATTATTTTACGAATACTTATCAGAATATAGCGTTTTCGATTTATTTAACTGTGGCCTTGTTTTTTGTTATTTCTATGTTTGCTTCACTTTCAAGTAAGCCGTTGTTATTGAATTCTTCCTTTAAAAAAGTGATAGTTTCTTTTTTTATCGCTATACTAATTTTTACAATTTCAGCCAACAAAAGCAATGATTTATTTATTTTTACCATTGCACCATTGGCCATTATGGCAACGAGTCACATCGAAGTGAAGCAACTCCAATTGAAACAAGAAATGGTATTAGGCGTTCTTATTCTTTGTAGTTTCTTTCTGTTTTTCTCCCAATTATAACTTATTTCCATAGGCCAAATCACCAGCGTCGCCCAATCCAGGAACGATGTACTTATTGTCATTTAATTTTTCGTCCAAGGTGGCTACCCAAAGATGACAGGAATCGGGTAAATGTTCTTCAAGATAGGCAATTCCTTCTGGAGCTGCAATGATTACGGCGATATGAATCTCTTTTGGCAATCCTTTTTCCATCAATTTATTAAAAACAGCCACTATCGATTGTCCTGTGGCAAGCATCGGATCAATCAAAAGCAATGTCTTATTTTCAATATTTGGAACGGCTTGATATTCGACCAAAATATCAAAAAAGGCATCGTTATTGGGATGATGTCTATAGGCAGAAACAAAACCATTTTCGGCACTGTCAAAATAATTTAAAAAGCCCAAATGCAGCGGTAATCCAGCCCGAAGTATGGAGCACAAAACCAATTGGTCTTCTATTTCAGTAGTTTTTTTGATGCCCAGAGGCGTTTGGATTTCGATAGTTCTATAATGCAAATCTTTGCTCAATTCATAAGCCATTACTTCGCCAATGCGTTCTATATTTCTTCGAAAACGCATGCTGTCGTGTTGAATGTTCACATTCCTGATTTGGCCCAAAAAATGATTCAGAATACTATTGTCTTCCGATAAATAATGTGTTTGCATAATGATAATTTTAGAATTGTAAATTAAAAATTAGGAATTTCGCAAAAAACCCAATAAACTTCTTCTGCTTTTTATGGACTATAAAAGTATAAAAAGTATCTTTGTATTCATAAAATATAAAAGAGATGTTTTCAAAATTAGCTTATTCCGTTTTCGAACAAAGTATTCTCGATTATCATCAATTTGATAATGTAGATCAACCGATTAATAATCCCTTTCCAAAGGAAAAAATAGAGCATTTATTATATTTGAAAAACTGGATTGATACCGTACAATGGCATTTCGAAGATATTATTCGTGATCCTAATATTGACCCAGTGGCAGCATTGACTTTAAAAAGAAGAATCGACGCTTCGAATCAAGAACGTACCGATATGGTAGAATATATTGACGGTTATTTTCTTCAAAAATATGCTCATGTTACTGTAAAAAACGATGCTAAAATCAATTCAGAAAGTCCAGCTTGGGCTATTGATAGATTGTCTATTTTGGCTTTGAAAATTTATCATATGCAAGAAGAAGCCACTCGTGCCGATGCCTCGCAAGATCACAGAGACAAATGTCAAGCCAAATTGAATATTTTATTAGAACAAAGAACCGATTTGTCCACAGCAATTGAAGAATTGCTAACCGACATCGAAAACGGAGATAAATTTATGAAAGTGTACAAACAAATGAAGATGTACAACGACGATGATTTGAATCCAGTTTTGTATCAAAACAAAAAATAATTTTTGGCAAAATTAAATTGTCCAAAAAAATTCAACATATAGTCGTCATGAGACTTTCCGCAATGGGAGATGTCGCTATGACGGTTCCTGTTTTAAGGGCTTTTGTACAGCAAAATCCTGAAATCAAAATCACGGTGGTTTCTCGTCCATTTTTCAAACCTTTTTTCGAGGGAATTCCCAATCTTACATTCTTCGAATTCGACGAAAAACAACGCCACAAGGGATTTATTGGATTGTTGCGATTGTTCCAAGATTTGAATGCATTAGACATAGACGCTTTTGCCGATTTGCACAATGTTTTGCGTTCCAAAGTCGTTCGAACACTTTTCGCCCTGAGCGGAAAAAAAACGGCTTTTGTTGATAAAGCAAGAGCCGAAAAAAAGGCTTTGACAAGAGCCGAAAATAAAATCTTTAAGCCATTATCATCAATGTTTGAAAGACATGCCAAAGTGTTTTCAGCATTGGGTTTTGAAGTTGATTTATCGAATCCAATATTTCCAGAAAAGGCAGTTTTATCGAATGATATTTTGAAAAAGTTGTTTAAAAAGGATGAGATTCCGTCCTTCGACGGTATTAGAATTGGAATTGCCCCATTTGCACAATACGATTCCAAGGTGTATCCGTTGGATTTAATGCAGGAAGTAATCCATCAATTAGCTGAAAATTCAACCTATAAAATTTTGCTTTTTGGTGGTGGAAAAAAGGAAATCGAACTTTTGAATTCACTTTCTAAAGGAAAAGAAAATGTAGTGGTTGTTGCTGGTCAACTTAAGTTTCAACAGGAATTGCAACTCATTTCCAATCTTGATATTATGCTTTCGATGGACTCTGGTAATGCGCATATTGCGGCCATGTTGGGCGTAAAAGTCATCACACTTTGGGGCGCAACACATCCTTTTGCTGGATTTTCCCCTTTTAATCAACCCATTGAAAATGCGTTAGTTTCCAATAGAAATTTGTACCCAAAATTACCCAGTTCAATTTATGGAAATAAAATGGTGGAAGGATATGAAGATGCTATGAGAACTATTTCAGTTGAAAGTGTAGTACAGAAAATCAATTCGACAGTGCAATAAAAATCCGCGTTTGAAAATCGGTTTTATCTGCGTTCATTCACAAATAAATCTTCTCGTCTTGGCATCGTTTCAGAATATACTGTTTTAAATTCGAAATGGTTTCTTGATAAGCGGGAGCTTCAAAACCAAAACGCTCGTGTTCCATTTGTTCTTTCTCGATGGCGTTGCAGCCTTTGATGACTTCTTTGAGCATATCGAGCATCGCCAATTCTTTATTGTTGCTTTTCTGGAATTTGAACTCCACGATTTCATCCTGTAATTGTTCGCAATAGTCCAAAAGTTGCGCAACTTCGGGTTCATCCAGAAGGGAAGGGTTGGTTTTGAATAGTTCTCGGGTGGATTTCATAATTAATGGCAATTTCAATTTCAAAAATCAATTTCAATTATTGGAATATCAAGTACCCATCTGGCGCTCAATTGCATCGAGTACTTTATTCTTTTTGTAAACTAAGCAAAGCGTTTAAAACGCGATTCTTTTTGACCTATTACCATAAAGAGTCATCATTTACAGTAAAAAAAAAACGGAATTATCTTCTTATAATTCCTATAGCTACCCGCGTTGCAAACGCTGTGATTTGATTATTGATTTAATTAGTTACTCGTCGCAGACGAACACCAGTGGTCAGTAGCTTTTTTATTTATTCCGCTAATCGGTTTTCGATATCCATTCTTTCGTGTAAGACTCTAACGACTTCAATTTCATTTGATTTGTCTTTTTTAAAGAAAATTAAATGTGATTTTACTTTTGAGTATTTATATGATTTTCTAATTTTCCCAAAGTCAAGAGCCATATCTAAATTATCGACTATGTATTCAATTTCGTCAATGATTAAATTATAATAGCGATCTGCTTGTTCAACAGACCAATTTTCCGTTGTATAAATCCAAATGGTATTAATATCTTCTAATGCCTTATCACTAATTATATATTCTGGCATTATTTTTTAAAATTAGCTTTTAGCGTTTCAAGATTTTTATTACGGTCAAAATTTCTGATTTTACTACTCTTTTCACCAATTATTAGTTCATTGATTAGAGATTTTGTTTTAGTTTCTTCTTGCTCAAAAACTCTTAAAGCAGTTCTAACAACTTCACTTACTGAACTATATTTTCCTGTAGAAATTTGTTCATTGATAAAGTTTTCAAAATAGTCTCCTAATAATATTGATGTATTTCGTGCCATAATTTTCATTTTTAACAAAAATACCAATAATTGGTATTAAAGTCAAATTTTTTAGATTGTTTTTCGAAAAAAATTACTTCCAACGGATTGTCGGTTACTTATTTAGTGTATTGCAAGTTATTTTCCGCAAAGCTCGGCACAAATCCTTTGGAGTGGTAAATTGTTTAGAAAAAATTTAAACTGATAAGCAAATTAATGCTAGCTGTTTTTTAATATACACTTAGATACTATAGAATTATTGCCTAATTTAGAAAACCACCCGAAAGGATTCGGGAGGGAGCGGGGGATAAACATATTGCCTATATCGAAGCTAAAACTCTTGCATTGGCTAAAAACGGACTATTTAAAGCCTATATCAGACTTTATTTTTAGACAATCCCAATTAGCGATCTAAAAAAACAGCCTTCTCTAAAAGGCTTTATTTGAGTTATTGAAAAGGAAAAATCAGAAAATTGTAAAGGAAAATTGAGGTATTTTCACAGCCTGACGTTTTGGCGCTTGGCGAAGAAGCGGATTTCGGAGCACAAAACTGTCAACATACCACAAAAGTTGATGCGAGGTAGAATGTTCAATTAACCACTGAACCCGCTTTTTTGCAAAACCGCTGTTAGCACTTCGCCCTTCTTTTCAGTCGTGTTTGTTCATTGTCATTTCGTGTCTGTCTTGGTGCGTTGGCTATATTTTTAATGTGTCTTCCAATGTCTTTTTAAATTCGTTTTCGTTTGCATAGTTGTAGAAAGGCACACCAGTAATCACATAATTGTCTGTGTCAATTTTAATGGTCTTTTCTTCTTCTCTGATTTGTTTTAAAAATTCTTCTTTCCACTTGTCGTTGGCAATTAAGTGAGCACCTTTAGGCTCAATGAAAACTTGATATGTCAACTCTTTGCCCTTTTTCTGTTTGCAGAATAAAACAAAGTCAGGTTCAAATGCTCTACCTAGTTTGTCAATAATTTTAATTACTCTTTCATTTCGGATTAGATAAATGTTTGTGAATTTTTCTTTAAGACCTTCAAAACGTCTTTGAAACAATTTTACAAAATCCCTTTCTTCACTTGTGCCATAGTTGGCATTATAAGCATACCAAGGCTCATTTGCCAACATTGATTCTTGCCCTTCTTCTCTTTCAGCATCTTTGTAAAACCGTATTTCTTTTGTGGCTGGAAATACTTCGTGAATGTATTTGTGAAAATATTCTGAACCTTCAAACTCTGTCAAGTTTGATTTTATTTCCATTTCAATACTTTGCAATAGTCCTTGAATAGCTGATAAAAAGTCGTGGTTTGAAATGTCTGCAAGTCTTGTTTTTGAAGCATTAAAAGTAATTTCTAAACCACCCAAATAGTCTTTGCTCTCAATAAAGTTTGAAAGTGATTCTACGTTGGGGAAAAACCTTTCTAAACTGTCAAAGTAGAAATATGGATTTTGAGCCAATGCAAAACGAATGATGTGCTTTGGTATAGCTGAAACTTTAATGTCTTTGCTTTCTGTCTTTTCGGTTGTAGTTTCTTCTTCTTTACTAAATGCACTTGAAATTCTGCCTGAACCCGATGAAAGTGTGAAAGCAAAATTTCTTTTTGAAACTCCTAAGTCTGTAAACGATTTTACATTGTTATAGCTTTTCTCAACTTTCTTGTTATAAACAACTTTACCAGTCTTATAAAATTCAGTTTCTTTAAAGTCAAGTTTTAAAGTAAGTTGCTTTGTTACCAATTTATCTTCGTCCTCATAAATTCCTGATTCTACAAGGGCTTTCTTTAATTCAGAAATATATCGGCTGTCCTCTTTTGTATGGTAATAAAGCTCTTCCAGAATCTTTAAATCATTGGCTTGGTCATCATCATATTTTCTTGTGTATTTATCTTGTCCTTCTTCCAATGCAAAAGGAAAATATCTAGCTCCACGCCCGATTAATTGGGCTTCTGCAAGTGTTGTTGCTCCAACGGTAGTATTTGTTCCTCCTGTGTTCTGACCTTCATACAAACGAACAATATCATACAAGTTCAATACGTCCCAACCTTCGTTTAATTTTTGCACTGCAAAAACTGCTCGGATTGGATTGTTCTCATCTTCTAGTGTATTTAAAAGCAATTGATTTTTCTCTGCTTCTTCATCATTGTTTGCACTGATGCAATTTTCAAAACGGAAATTCGATTTTATTCTTCTTGAAATTTCGGCTGATGAAATATTGATTGAATAAAAGAAGTTTAACGCTTTTTGAACTATTGAAACTGTTGCTGTATTTCTTATTTGGTCAATAAGTTGAGCTGACATTAAATCAATAAGATTGTGAAAATCTACTTTGTTCTGTTCGGATTCTTTAATTGTCTTTTTTGCTTTGAAGAGAATTACTGGCTTTAAATTGATATTGTTTGCTGTTGCCAACTCTTGACGATACAAGTTTAAAATCAATGCTTGTATTATTCTTTCTTGTTGGTCAAAGCCTGACCTGATAAGATTTATTTCTTTTGAATATTTGTCAATTCTAAATTGGGCAAGGTCGTATTTGAAAATTACCTTGTCTTGATACTTTTTTAAGATTTCGGCATTGTCGTAGTCAAGTGTTGCGGTAAATTCTAAAAGAATGTTGTCAAAATTCTGTTTTAAAATTTCAATTACAGTTCCTTCCCAACTACCAAATAAATCCCCGTTGTTTTTTGTTGCAGAACTTAAATGATGTGCTTCATCTGCTATTAGCACCATTTTTTTGTCCTTGAAATCTTCGTAAGTAACGCTGTTTTCTTTGGTGTTGTTTAAATCAATATGCAGTTGCTGAATAGTGGTGAATTTGATATTGATGTTTTTATCATCAGCACTTTCAAAGGTGTCGGTTTCCTTTATATAGACTTCCTTTCCGTCAATTACTATTTTGTCATTGAACAAATATTTTGAAGCCTGTGGATTCAAAAAATTGTCTTTCGTTTTCTTGATGATGTTGTTTGAGTTTACAAAAAATAAAAAGTTTCTAAATCCTTTTTCATAAAAGTAAAGCATCAAGCCTGCCATTACTAAAGTCTTTCCGCTACCTGTTGCCATATTATACAACAAGTGAAATGGCTTTTTAGGCCTGCCTTCAAAATCTTCGTTGTGGCAAAGTATGTATCGTTGAAATGATTCTATTTGGTATGGTCGTTGACCAAAACCAGGTTTAAGATTGTCGGTTATGTAATTAGGAACAGGAACACGGGCAATTTCTCTTTTACCAAACTCCTGCACTAATGTGTCATATAAAAATGCCATTTAATTTACTGTTTTATAAATTGTTTTCCCAACTCTATTAATATGTTCCAATAAATCAATATTGTCAATTGATTTATATAGAGAAACATCAAATTTGTAGGGTAAGAATAAATCATCAAGTTCAATTTCTATTTTTTGTTGTAAACTGAAATTTATGTTATCGCCTAAAATGGTAATATCTATATCTGAATACGGTTTTTGAGTTCCTTTAGCTCTCGAACCATAAAGTATAACTTCATCAATTTCTTTATGACTAGCAAAGACTTTTACTATTTGTTCAAATTGCAATTCTGATAATCCGTAATTCATTTTACAATAGCTTTTGTTGTTCGCCACTTCTTTTTTCTTCCATCTTTGTTTTAAATGCTAAAAAGAGAGGAAAGTAATTTTCTATTATTTTTCCGTAAATTTCGTTGGCTGTTGATTCATTGTAGGTATGAGTAGTTTTGTTTCTACTTTGTATCATATCCATCCAAACCTCTCCGTTTTCAATAATTTTTAATTGAAGTGCTTCTCTAGTTGCATCTCTAGAACCACCTACCGAATTATTCCCTTGATATTCTGCATAATCTTTCATTACATTCCAAGCCAATTCGTGAGTATATTCAAATCGTTGAATTAAACCCTCTTTTATCATTTCATCTAACACATATCCTAAATCTTCGGTGTCCATTTCGTCCTCTTCATCATCAATAAAATTATGCTTAATATAAGCAATTGCCTGCTCTAATTTAAGCAACGCTTTATTATAGTTAGAAAACCTTTGATGCCATCTAATATCTTGTTCCATTCTATTTATTTTTTATGTGGTAAAAATCTTGGGTTACTTTCTTTTCTTCGGCTGAAACAGCAAAGTCTTTATCGTTCAATGAAGAAAGATTTACATACAATTGGTTTTTGTCTAATAGCTCAACCAAATGTTGTTTTTGTTCCTCTAAAGACAATGCTTTAAAATCTTCAATGTGTGCTTCTTGTTTTTGAATATCCACATTGTAATTGAGGAAAGATTTAGCTTTCATCTCTTCCCAAATTTTCAATACTGCTTTGGTGTCTTTGGCGGATTCAATTTGTTCAACGAAAGTTTGATTGTATTTTTTTAGTTCGAGGTAAACAAATTCACCACCACCTTTCCAGTTGACCGCTTTGGAAATACCGCCTTCATCAAATTCTAATTTGTAATATTCACTATATGGCTCTGCCACAAGGTTTAGTTCGGTTTGTATAATTTCATTTTTAGGCAAAGTAATATTCTTGCCAATTACTTTTTTTAATCGTTCAACCGCAACGGTTTCGATATAATCCATTTGCTCAACACCAATATATTGACGATTCATTTTGTGAGCAGTGGCAGCAGTTGTTCCGCTTCCTAAATGAAAATCAAGGACAATTTCATTTTCTTTACTAACCATTTGTATTATTCTACTAATAAGCGATTCTGGTTTTTGACCTGTTTCAAATTCAGTTCTTTCTTTTGACATAGGATTAATGACACTTAAATCATTCCATAAACTTGAAACGGGTTGACCCTTGTATTCATCTAAATATATCTTTCTATTAATATTTTGGGTTTTATTGTCGGGAAACCACAATTTGCCTTCTTTATCCCATTCTTCCATCATTTTTTTAGAAATCGAATATCCGTTCTGTGGAGTTTTATAACCCTTGTAATCGTATATAAGATTTGGTCTTGGATTGGGACTTTGAAGTGGAGACTTCATAAATTTTCTGCCATTATCATCTATATTATTAAATCGCTCCTTGATATATTTCTGTGTATTTTCGTCATCCATAGAAAAAATAGGTTCATATTGAAATTTATCTGATTTAGAATACCAAAGAATATAATCAGTAACGTTGTTTAATCTATTCGTAGGATTTGCACTTCCTCCTCTTCTTTTCCAAGTAATCTGGTTTCTAAAATTTTCTCTTCCAAAAACCTCGTCTAATAATACTTTTAAATAAGCACACTCAAAATCGTCAATTTGTAAAAAAATGCTACCATCATTACTTAATACTTTTTTTGCTACTTCCAACCTATTCTTCATAAAAGTCAACCAAGTAGAATGGTTAAAACTATCGTTATACTTAAAACCATCATTGCCAGTATTATAAGGCGGATCAATGTAAATCAACTTTACTTGTCCAGCAAATTCTTCTTTTAATGAATGTAGAGCTAAAAGATTATTTCCTTTTATAATAAGGTTGTCTGTAATTATTCCTTTTTCGTTTCGGTTAAATTTATCAATAGGTTTTTCACCTTCGGTTGTGTAGCGTTTGGCGTTGGTTAAAACCTTTGGTTCTAAAAGTTGGGTAATTTCGTCTTGTGCAAGAGTTTCATTAAAAAATATTTCTTCTCGTTTATCTTCTTCACGGCTTTGTCCACCTTCTAAAATACAGTCTTTAAATGGCCAAACTAACGCAACTTCATTGCGTTGCTTCAAATATTTTCCGTCAATGTTTAAACCAACTTTGTTTTTGTATGAAGTATAGCTGTCATTCAAATAGTTCTTTTGTTCTAAAAATTGCACAAACAAAGATTGGTTGAAAACCAAAACACCTTTGATGTCAAGAAAGAATTTTGCTTTTAGTTCCTTGTCGTCAAGCAACAAGCCAATAAGTTCAGCATCATAATTCTGTGCTTTATTTATTACTACCCATTTTTTAAGTTCTCCGTTGTCTGTAACGTAGTTGGGTTCTTTTTTTAGTTGCTTTTCAAGTGTTTCGTATAACTTCATTTCTTGTCTGTTGCTTTAGTGATTGATACTTTTCCATTTAATTTCAGTAATGGAGAATCTGAGGCGTAAGGCACTTTTCCAGAAGGAACTACTTTTGATGATTCCGTTAGATGAACTTCCTGGTCGTCAAAAAATATGTGTGCTCCAAAAGCTTTTAATACATTGTCTTTAGAAAGTCCGCCCAAAAAATATGCTTCGTCAACATATACGCCCCATTTGCGAAGCGTTTTAATTACTCGCATATGAGAAGGTGCGTTTCTTGCTGTTACAATAGCTAATCTCAAAGGAGAAAGTTCTATTGGAGGTGGCATTTCTTCTTGAATTTTGGAAAGTTTGATAAGCAATTTTGCAAATGGACCTTCTGCTAAAGGTTCGTCTTGGTGCTCTTGCTCATATTTATGAAAAGCTTCAATTCCTTCTGTTTTGTATCTGTGTTCCGATTCGTCCGAAAACAAAACTGCATCAGCATCAAAAGCAATTTTCACTCTGTTGTCGGTTGGTTTAAATTCAGTTGGCGGTTTATAAATGTATGCAGCAGCAGATTTTTTTGAATCAATTACACTTTGAACATCTTTAAGGTCCTTGCTTAAAAATAAGTCAATATCAAAAGCGTCAATATAAGGAGCTAAAGGTTCGCCACCACTAAACGCCATTCGAGTAATATCTAATTCATACTTAACAACCGAGTTCATAATTCTTACACCAGTTTCAGGGCTGTTTCTCGACATTACAACAACTTCAACAATTCTCTTTTTTGCATTTTCATTTAAGTGAAGTAAACTCTGAACAAGGTGGAAAGCTGTTCCGGGTTCTAATGGTTCGTCTTCGTGTTCAAGTTGATACTTTCTGAAACCAGAAATACCTTCGGTATTAAAGATTTCATTTTCCTTTTCAAGATTGAAAAGTGCTCGGCTGGAAACTCCAACAACTAATATTTCAGAAAAATCTACAGCCATTATTTAGGTTTCTTTTTATTGTATTTAATTTTCTCCTCTGCAACTTGCATTGCTTGTAAAGCCAAATCTTCGTCTTGCACTTCGTAATATAGTTTGTCTGAAAGCCAAGCAATTATCACTTCATTTTTTTGGTCTTTATAAAAGTTGGCAAGTGATTTTACTTGCTCTTTTGTCGGCATTCTTTTGTCTTGCTCGATTTTGCTCAAGATGGTTGGGTCAAGCGAAAGTTTTGCTCCAACTTCTCTAAGCAATAGTCCTTTTGCTTCTCGTAATTCTCGTAATGTCGTCCCAATTGTTTTCAATGTGCTTTCTTTTGACTTGACAAATATTGGCAAATGTAAAAATTATTTTCAGAAATAAGGTCAAAAGTTGCCTCCAAATTTTCAACAGTCCACTTGTCGGGTGGTGGGTGGGCTTTGGGTGCGGTTGGGCAAAATTAAATGTGGTGTTTTTGTGTGGGCAAGTGCGTTGGCAAAACACCTCTTTTAATTTTGCGAAGCGTTGGCATTTTCTTTCTCCTTTTCTGTCGGTTTATTGTCGGTCGTGTCGATTTTTTAGGGTGAGTGCTTACTTGCATATACTCGCTACAAACTAGCGCTTATAAACCTAAAATCGGGTAGATTGGCGCTACAAAGTAGCATATTATTAACAAATGTAAAAATAATAATTGTATTACAAATTATCAAATGGTCTTTTATATTAAAACCAACCTTCCTAAAACAAAAAAACTTCCCTTTTCAGAGAAGTTTTCGTTAATTATTTAATCCATTCAGAACTGACCACTAAAAAACGGATCACTGACCACTGTTTTCAGACATCATCAAAATCCACCACAATTTCTGCTGAGGTGGGATGCGTTTGGCAAGTAAGAATCAAACCATCTGCGATTTCGTCATCACTTAGAATGGAGTTTTTCTTCATCTCGGCAGTGCCTGATTTTACCCGGGCGAGACAGCTGCTGCAAATGCCGCCTTGGCAGGAATACGGAGCGTCAATACCTTGTTTTAGGGCTGCTTCGAGGATGGTTTGTTTTTGCGACATTTCGAAAGTTGTTTCGTCGTCATCTACCCTAATGGAGATTTTGGTGTGGCCTTCGTGAGCACTGGCTTCTAGATTTTCGACAGCAGAACTGGAGAACAATTCAAACTTAATAGCAGAATCCTTGATGTTGTGTTCTTTCAAAACCTTAGAAACGGTGTTAATCATTTCTTCTGGCCCGCACAAATAGAACTTGTCAAATTCTAATGCTGCGTGTTTGTCGTTCAAAACAAAATTCACGACCGATTTATCGATTCTCCCAAAAAGTGCCCCATCGGCTTTGGCTTGACTGTAGACAAAATGTACAAATAATCTTCCGGTATATTTTAGCTGTAAATCGTGTAATTCTTGGTGAAAAATGGTTTCTTCCGGCGATTTGTTTCCGTAAACCAAAACAAAAGTGCTTTGTGGTTCACTTTTCAAAACCGATTTCAGAATAGACATTACAGGAGTAATTCCGCTTCCGGCTACAAAAGCGGCGTAGTTTTTTTGGTTGTGATTTTGGGGTTCGAAAGTGAATCTTCCTTCTGGTTTTCCCACTTCAAGGATATCGCCTGCTTTGAGTTTGCTGTTGGCAAATTGCGAGAAATTACCAGCTGCAACAGCTTTCACCGCAATTCTCAATTCACCACTTTCGGGAGCAGCACAAATGGAATAGGCGCGGCGAATTGCTGCACCATCCAGTGTTAATCTTAAATTGACATATTGACCGGCAACGAAAGTATAATGAGGTTTGAATTCCTCAGGGACATTAAAAAGTATAGAAACCGCATCTTTGGTTTCGCGTTTTACTTCTTTTATGATGAGTTTTTTGAATAAAGGCATGGGATTATTTTTTTTGCAAAGATAGTAAACCAAAAAAAATAGAGAAGTATAAGCGATTAGAAGTTTATTCTTTGTAACTTTTTTCTACTTTTATCAACTAATACCAACCAAAAGGTACAATTATGATTCTAAAATTCCTTTATCTCGAATGTAAGGCTTTTGTGCGTTCGGCATCGTTTGGGACTAATTTGGCTTTAAAAATAATTTTGGGTTTTATTGCTGTTCTTTATTCCTTTCTATTTTTGATGATGGGAATTGGGGCCTTTTACGAACTTAAAAAAATGAACCTCGATCCGTTGCAACAAGTAAACAAATTCATGATTTATTATTTTTTATTGGATTTGGTAATTCGCCTGATGTTGCAAAAAATCCCCGTTATGAACATTCGTCCTTTGTTGCCTTTGCCTTTTAGAAGACCAACGATTGTTCACTTTTCGATTGGTAAAACCATGTTGTCTTTTTTCAATTTTCTGCACGTTTTTTTCTTTTTGCCTTTTTCTATTGTGTTGTTGGTGGAGGGTTATGATGTGTTGAGTGTGATTTTATGGCATTTGGCTATGGTAGCTTTAGTTTACAACAATAATTTGTTGAATATTATTTTGACCAACAAAGACAATATATTTACTATTTTTCTAGCCATTGTTGTAGTTCTAGGAGGTTTTCAATACTATCAATTTTTTACAATTACCGATTATACTTCTGTGTTTTTCGATGGATTATTCCACACCCAATGGCTATTTTTATTGCCTGTTTTGGCTGTGGTGGGTTTGTATTATTATACTTTTAATTATCTGAAAGCTAATTTATATCTTGATGCTGGACTTTCTACCAAACACGAAATCGCCAAAACCGAGGATTTAACTTGGTTGAATCAATTTGGGACTTTGGGAACATTTCTTAAGAATGATATCAAGCTCATTAAGCGAAATAAACGTTCGAGAACTACAGTGGTAATGAGTGTTTTGTTTTTGTTCTACGGATTGATTTTTTTTAGTGAAAATTCACATCAACCCGAAGCAATGCGCATTTTTGCAGGAATCTTTGTTTCAGGGGGATTTTTATTCACTTTTGGACAATTTGTACCGAGTTGGGACAGTTCGTATTACCCGTTAATGATGACACAAAACGTTTCCTATCGAGAGTATTTACAATCCAAATGGTGGTTAATCGTTATTGCTACTTTAGTATCGACACTATTAGCTTCTTTTTATTTGTTTTATGGTTGGCAAGTGTATTTGACGATAGTGGTTGGTGCGATATATAACATTGGGGTTAATTCTCATTTGGTTTTATTGGGAGGAGCTTATACCAAAACACCTATAGATTTGAGTTCTGGAAAAGGTGCTTTTGGCGACAAAAAAGCGTATAACATAAAAACAATGTTGATATCGTTTCCGCAATTGGTCTTGCCTGTTTTGCTTTTTTGGGCAGGTTCTTCTTTGGCCAATGCCAATATTGGCTTGGCATTAGTGGCTGTGGCAGGAATAATTGGATTTGCTTTTAAAGACAAGGCTTTTTCTTTGATTGAAAAAACATATAAAACTGAAAAATACGCAACCATAGCAGCATACAAACAAAAATAAGCCTCCCAAACCCCAAAGGGAGAGTGTTAAATTATCAACCTCCAACTTCTAACTTCAAACTTCCAACTTAAAATGATACTCGCACAAAATCTTTCAAAATCATACAACGGAACTACCGTATTAACAATAGACCATTTAGAAATTCCAAAGGGACAAAGTTTTGGTCTTGTGGGCAATAACGGCGCAGGGAAAACCACTTTTTTTAGCTTGATATTAGATTTAATCCAGCCCTCGACAGGGCATATTATCAATAACGAAGTTCAGGTAAATACCAGCGAAAACTGGAAACCTTTTACCGCTTCTTTTCTCGACGAAAGTTTCTTGATTGGCTATCTCACACCCAAAGAATATTTCTATTTTATTGGAGATTTGCGCGGTCAAAACAAAGCCGATATAGACGCTTTATTGGCCAAATACGAAGAATTTTTTAATGGTGAAATCCTGAACAACAAGAAATACCTTCGTGATTTATCCAAAGGAAATCAAAAGAAAGTGGGAATCATAGCTACATTAATAGGCAATCCAGAAGTCGTGATTCTAGACGAACCCTTCGCCAATTTAGATCCAACAACCGTAAACCGATTGAAGAAAATAATAAAGGAATTGGCAGAAAACCCCGATGTTACTGTTTTGGTGTCCAGCCACGATTTGCAACACACGGTAGAGGTTTGTGGTCGAATAGTTGCCCTCAGCAAAGGAGAAGTGGTAAAAGATATCCAAACTTCAACAGAAACCCTAAAGGAATTAGAAACGTTTTTTGCAGTATAAATTTCGATATTTCAAAAAGAAACGTATTTTTACCAATCATTATACTAAAATGTACTTTTAAAAGTTAAATGATAAACAGTTTCCCATTGAAAACTAAGATATAATTGAAAACTAAGATATATAAATACACATTCTTACTATACTTTTGCATTTTTTTGGTAGCTTGTTCTACTAAGAAAGACACTTTTTTGTCTCGAAATTCACACGCTTTAAGTACAAAAGATAATATTTTGTACAATGGTCAAACCGCACTTGATAAAGGAGTTTTAAGCATTCAAAGTAGTTCTAAAGACAATTTTTGGAAGCGATTGCCAATCGAAAGTATGCAAATTATTGACAACAATTCTCCCGAAGGAAATTCTAATAACCCCGATTTTACTATAGCCGAGGAAAAAGCCACCAAAGCTATTCAAAAGCATTCGATGTACATAGACGGTCAAGAAAAAAATTATCAAATAGATGAAGCCTATCTCCTTTTAGGAAAAGCAAGATATTATGATCAACGATTTTTTCCCGCCTTGGATGCCTTCAATTATATTTTATACAAATATCCAACGAGTAGCAATATTAATTCAGCTAAAATCTGGCGTGAAAAAACCAATATGCGCTTAGGAAATGATGCTCAAGTTCTAAAAAACATTACGAAACTATTAGATGAAAAAAAGCTAAAACCACAAGTTTTGGTCGATGCCAATGCGCTTTTGGCTGAATCTTATTTGAATTTAGAACAAAAGGATAGCGCCATCTCAAAATTAAAAATCGCTGAAAAAAACACCAAAGTCAATTCTGAAAGAACACGATATCGCTTTATTCTAGGTCAATTGTATCAAGAATTGGGTATTCGCGACACCGCATTAAGTTATTATCAAGGTGTTATAGATATGAATAGAAAAGCCGATAGAGAATACATCATTCAGGCTTATGCTAAAAGAGCACAATTATTCGATTTTGAAAACGGAGATAGAGATGCTTTTGTAAAAAGGTATAACAAGTTAATTGCCGACAGAGAAAACCGACCATTTAAGGGTGTAATCTATTATGAAATGGGTGTTTTTTATGACAAAAATAACGATCAAGAATTGGCCAAAGAATTTTATAATGCTTGTTTAAAATCAAATTCACAAGACAAGTATTTAATAGCATCAAGTTATAGGAATCTGGGAAATATGCATTTCAAAAACACCGATTATTATATGGCTGCCAAGTATTATGATAGCACATTAGTCAAATTGGATGTTAAAACTAGAGAACACATTCACATTACGAAAGTCAGAAAAGATTTAGACGAAGTTATTGAATTTGAATCGATTGCAAAAGCAAACGATAGTATTTTGAATGTGGTTGCCATGAGCGATGCTAATAGAATCTTATATTACAAAGATTACATCGAAAAACTAAAAAAATCGGATGAAGAGAAAAAACTTATAGCCGAAAAACAAAAGGAAATTCAAAAAAATATTGAAATTAACAATATCTCCTCGACAGATGACCCTCCAACTGTAACCCCACAAGGAGGGAAAATGCCTCCAAAGAGATCTCTTGCACCACCTCCTATTTTAGGTTTATCATCGAGCAATGCTGGAGAAACATTCTATTTTTATAATCCTTCAACGGTGGCTTATGGAAAGATAGAGTTCAAGAAAAAGTTTGGGAATAGAGTCTTGGGAGAAAATTGGAGAATGCCTACCAATAAAAATGCTGCAGTTAGTGAAAACTCTGAAAAAGAAAATAATGCCGAGCAAGAGGCGCAAGCCGTAGTTGAAAAAACTCCCCGATACAATCCAGATTTTTACATTGGAATGCTCCCAAAATCACAAGCTGAAATTGACAATATTGCTAAAGAAAGAAACTTTGCGTACTACCAACTTGGACTAATTTATAAGGAGAAATTCAAAGAATATAGACTAGCAAGTGAAAAATTAGAGAAATTGTTACTGCAAAATCCAGAAGAAAAATTGGTGCTACCATCGATGTATAATTTGTATAAAATGTATCAAATTACAGATGCAAACAAGGCAGAAGATATGAGGAATCGCATTTCTAGCCTATATCCAGATTCTCGTTATGCACAAATTATTAATAACAAAAATCCAAATACAGTCACTGAGTCAGAAACTACAGAAGCTGAATATCAAAAATGGTATAAATTATATCAAGAAGAGCAATTTGTTTTGATTTTAGAAAAAATAGATGGAATTATTATTCAATATTATGGTGATGAAATTTTGCCTAAATACGAATTACTCAAAGCAAACATTGTTGGAAAACTCAGAGGATTAGTAGAATATAAAAAAGCAATGCAATTTGTTGCGGACAATTACCCAACTACAGAAGAAGGGAAGAACGCTCTTGAAATTTTAACTAATCAAATTCCTTTATTGGAAGAAATGAATTTCACTACAACCGATTCTAAAAATTGGAAAATAGTGTATCAAGTAGGTAAAAAAGAAGACAAGACCACAAAAGCATTAGAAGATAAAATCAAGAAATTCATTATAACCGAAAAACTCAAACAACTAACACAAACTTTTGATATTTATACCGAAAAAGAAAATTTCGTTACAATACAAGGCATAGAAACCGAAGCTTATGCTAAAAACATTGCTTTTATTTTGAAAGATGATAAAAAATATAAAATCACAGAACCTGCAATTGTAATTTCAAGTGAAAATTATAAAATAGTTCAAATCAAAAAAAATCTCTTCGAATATTTGTCGCCACAAAAATCGGTAGTTCCTCCAGTTCAGACAGTTCCTCCAGTTCAGCCAGCGGTATCACAACCTATAGTACCTCAAACTGCTTCAGATGATATTTCAGGTCCAGATGGAGTTCCGCCAACAAATGCAACTCCTCAGCCTAGCAAAGCAGCAAAAATGAGACCACCAGGAAGCAGTCCAAAATAAGTAGTGAATTCTTCTTTATCCTAATTCTGCTCTAAATCGAAAAATTATGTTTGAAAAAAAGACAAAATCCTATACAGAATTACTCGGAAAGACCAATAGAATAGTCGAAGGAACTCGAATTAAAGGAGATATTATTTCTAATGCTGATTTTCGTTTAGATGGCGAATTGATTGGGAATTTTCAAACTAAGGGAAAAATTGTTATTGGGCCAGCCGGAAGTGTTACGGGTGATATTATTTGTAAAAATGCGGACATTGAAGGAAAGTTCAAGGGGAAAATAGAAGTATTAGATGTTTTGAATGTAAAAAATAAAGCCAGTATTCACGGCGAAGTAATTTGCGGAAAATTATCAGTGGAACCGGGTGCCGATTTTAGCGCTTCATGCAAGATGAAGACCAATTCAAAAAACCACATTACCAATGATGGAGAACCAAAACCCGAAGAAGCAAACCAATAACAAGTGGTTTGCGCTAATCAATATTCCGATTCAAATGGGAGTAATTATTTTTTTGTTTGCCTATTTTGGAAATTGGCTTGACGAAAAATATCCCAATTCACACACTATATTTGTCAAAATCCTAACATTAGTTGGCGTTGCCATCGCTTTTTACAACATCAATAGGCAATTAAAAGACATCAACAAATCTTCATAAACAACAATGATTTTTCAAAAATACCAACCCCTATTAGAAGTAACTTTGCTTTCTGCATGGGTTTATTTGGCACATAAATTGATTTTTTTCTTAAATGAAAACAATCCGAAGTTCCAAAATTTTCATTTACCAATAGAAGTTGTTTATAGTTTTTTCTTTATTTGCTCACTACTTATTATTTTAATACTTATTAAGGTAAATGAAAAAAACATCGATAATGTAGGCTACACTTTTCTTTTAGTCACATTTGTAAAAATGGCTCTATCGTATCTTGTTTTGTCTCCCATTTTGAATTCAGGAAATCCCAATATAAGAACAGAAAAAATTGATTTTTTTGTCATTTTTATTTTGTTTTTGACGATTGAAACCATTGTAACGGTCAGAATACTAAATAGTAAGTAATAAAAAAGAGTTAACAAGATAAAATAGTCTTTTTTTTATTTAATGTTTTTAATATATTAATTTAAAATGTACCTTTGCACCCAATTTCGGAAACTAAATTTAAGATAATTAACAGTTATGGTGATTTCAAACAAACCACTTCAATTTATAATAGCGATTTTAATAACTTGTCTTCCAATATTTGGATTTTCTCAAAATCATTCAGAAAGTACTAGTACTGTGGCTCATTCAGAAACTTCAAAAGTTGCACATCAAACCCCTCCAGTTGAAGAAGAAGAATCTTCAGAAATTAAAAAGCAAATAAAAGAAGTTATTGGTCACCACGTTTTGGATGGTCATGAATTTTCACTTTTTGCTGATAAGGAAACTGGAGCACATTACGGTTTTCCATTACCAATTATTCTTTGGGATAACGGAGTTCACATTTTTTCTTCATCAAAATTTCACCACGGAGAAGCTGTTGCCGAATCAAACGGTAATTTCTACAAATTACACCACGAAAAAATTTATAAAACAGATGCTGCTGGGACTTTAACCGAGGAACACGGACATCCTACAAACGCAATGCCAATCGACCTTTCTATTACAAAAGGAGTTTTGACCATTATGGTTGTGGCTTTGTTGATGTTTTTATTGTTTACCAGCCTTGCAAAATCGTATGCTAAAAATGGCGGAATTTCTGCTGGTTTTGGCAGACTTTTCGAACCAATCGTATTGTACATTCGTGACGAAATCGCGATTCCAAACATTGGTGAAAAGCATTATAAAAAATATATGAGTTATTTATTGACCATCTTTTTCTTTGTTTGGTTCTTGAATATCTTTGGATTAACTCCGCTAGGAATCAACGTTACAGGAAATATCGCCATGACTTTTGGATTAGCGGTAATCACCTTTTTAATCACAAATCTTACAGCCAACAAAAATTATTGGGGACACATTTTCTGGATGCCAGGCGTGCCTACTCTAATGAAAGTAATTTTGGCACCTATCGAATTATTGGGAGTTTTCATCAAACCTTTCGCATTGATGATTCGTTTGTACGCCAATATTTTTGCAGGTCATGTTGTATTGATGAGTTTGATTGGTTTGATATTTATATTCAAAAGTTGGTTGGGAAGTAGCTTGTCATTTATGTTGTCATTCGCTATTTCAATCATCGAAATTTTAGTTGCATTATTACAAGCCTATATCTTCACAATGTTATCGGCATTGTATTTCGGATCGGCAGTTGAGGAGCATCATCACGAGGAAGCTCACCATTAAAAGTTAGAAATTAGAAATAAGAAGTTGGAAATTCATTCTAACCTCTGACTTCTAACCTCTAACCTCAAATTGAATGTTTAATTTTTAATATATATTTTTATGGAAATTCCTAAAATCGTTGGAGCAGGATTAGTAGTTATTGGAGCAGGTATTGGTATTGGTAGAATCGGTGGTTCTGCAATGGATGCAATTGCTCGTCAACCAGAAGCTACTGGAAAAATTCAAACAGCTATGCTTATTGCTGCTGCGCTTATTGAAGGTATTGGATTTGCTGCGTTATTCGCTGTATAATTATTCAAAACAAAAAGCTGTAACGGTTGGTTGCAGCTTTTGTTTAAAAAATTAAATTAAAAGAATACAATTTAAATCATACTATGGAAAAGTTAATAAATGATTTTTCGTTTGGATTATTTATCTGGCAAACAATAATTTTTGTTGGATTGATTTTATTATTGAAAAAATTTGCATGGAAACCCATTTTGGATGCCGTTAACGAGAGAGAAGAAGGAATCAAAAACGCCTTGCTTTCTGCTGATAACGCTAGAAAAGAAATGCAAAACCTTCAAGCAGACAACCAACGTATTTTGCAAGAAGCTAGAGCAGAAAGAGATTCTTTATTAAAAGATGCTCGAGAAATGAAAGAAAAAATGGTGGCTGATGCTAAAAATGAAGCTCAAGCTCAAGGTTTGAAAATGATCGAGCAAGCAAAAGCTGCTATCGAAAGTGAAAAAAATAGTGCTATGGCTGAATTAAAACTGCAAGTTTCGGCTTTATCTATAGAAATCGCTGAAAAATTATTACAAGAAGAATTATCTAACAAAGCTACACAAGTAAAATTAGTAGAAAAAATGTTAGGCGACGCTAAATTAAGCTAATATGTCAGGTACAAGAGCAGCAATTCGTTACGCAAAAGCCATTCTGGAAATCGCAGACTCCAAAAAAGCAGCTTCTCAAGTCAGTGCAGATATGGCATTGATTGCTGAAACTATTAATACAAATGTCGAATTGAATACTTTTATTCAAAGCCCTACTATTAATGTAGATCAAAAAGAAAATGCGCTTTTGCAAGTTTTTGCCAATGGTAATGCAGTAACAAAAAGTCTTTTCCGTTTATTAAAGGAAAACAAAAGATTTGAAATACTAGATGCCGTTGCATCTGAATACAACAAATTGTTTGATATTATGAATGGAGTTGAAGTGGCAAAAGTTACAACAGCCATCGCTATGGATGCGGCTTTGGAAGCTAAAGTTTCGGCTAAAATTGCAACATTTTCAGACAAGAAAATCACAATTGAAAACACAATAGATCCATCTATTATTGGAGGATTTATTTTGAGAATAGGCGACAAACAATACAATGGTTCGGTAGCCAACAGATTAAAAGTTTTAAAAAGAGAATTGAATAACTAGTTATTTATAAATAATTATGGCGGAAATAAAACCTGCTGAAATTTCAGCAATATTAAGAAAACAAGTAGAAGGATTCGAAACTGGAGCTACACTTGAAGAAGTTGGATCAGTACTTAATGTAGGAGATGGAATTGCTCGTGTTTACGGACTTTCTAATGTTCAATATGGTGAATTGGTAGAATTTGACAATGGTCTTGAGGCGATTGTATTGAATCTTGAAGAAGACAATGTGGGTGTGGTACTTTTAGGACCATCTACAGGTATCAAAGAAGGTTCAACCGTTAAAAGAACACAACGTATTGCCTCTCTTAAAACAGGAGAAGGGATGGTAGGTCGTGTAGTAAACACTTTGGGGCAACCAATAGATGGTAAAGGACCTATTACAGGTGAATTATTCGAAATGCCATTAGAAAGAAAAGCTCCTGGAGTTATTTTCCGTCAACCAGTTACTGAGCCATTACAAACAGGTGTAAAAGCCGTAGATGCAATGATTCCTGTAGGTCGTGGACAACGTGAGCTAGTTATTGGTGACCGTCAAACTGGTAAATCTACCGTTTGTTTGGATACCATTTTGAATCAAAAAGAATTTTACGATGCAGGAAAACCTGTATTTTGTATCTATGTTGCTATTGGACAAAAAGCGTCAACGGTAGCAGGAATCGCAAAAATGTTGAAAGAAAAAGGTGCAATGGCTTACACAGTAATTGTGGCTGCCAATGCTTCTGATCCAGCGCCAATGCAAGTATATGCTCCTATGGCAGGTGCTGCAATTGGAGAATATTTTAGAGATTCTGGTCGTCCAGCTTTGATTGTTTATGATGATTTATCTAAACAAGCAGTTGCTTACCGTGAGGTTTCTCTTTTGTTGAGAAGACCACCGGGACGTGAGGCTTATCCTGGAGACGTTTTCTACTTGCACTCTCGTTTATTGGAAAGAGCTTGTAAAGTGATTGCTGATGACAGTATCGCTAAAGATATGAACGATTTACCAGATTCATTAAAAGGTATCGTAAAAGGTGGTGGTTCATTGACTGCTTTGCCAATTATCGAAACACAAGCGGGTGACGTATCTGCTTATATCCCAACCAACGTAATTTCTATTACCGATGGTCAGATTTTCTTGGATGGAGATTTGTTTAATTCAGGGGTTCGTCCAGCGATTAACGTAGGTATTTCGGTATCACGTGTGGGAGGTAACGCTCAGATTAAATCAATGAAAAAAGTAGCTGGTACATTAAAACTGGATCAAGCACAATTCCGTGAATTGGAAGCGTTTGCTAAATTTGGTTCTGATTTGGATGCTGTTACTTTAAATGTAATTGAAAAAGGAAAAAGAAACGTAGAGATTTTGAAACAAAATCTAAACGACCCTTTTACTGTTGAAAACCAAACTGCCATTATATATGCAGGTTCAAAAAACTTGTTGAGAAGAGTTCCTGTAGATAAAGTGAAAGAATTCGAAAAAGATTATTTAGAATACTTAAATAACAAACATAGAGATACACTTGATGCTTTGAAAGCAGGAAAACTGACTGACGAAATCACAGATGTATTGGAAGCAGCAGCTAAAGAAATTTCAGCGAAATACAACTAAGTACGAAGTGGGAAGTTAGAAGAGGGAAGTTGTATTCCTTTTTCTAACTTCTACCTCTAACTTCTAACCTCTAACTTTTATATGGCAAATTTAAAGGAAATCCGTAATAGAATCACTTCCGTTTCATCGACGATGCAGATTACTGCGGCGATGAAAATGGTTTCTGCTGCAAAGCTAAAAAAGGCACAAGATGCCATCACAGCGATGCGACCTTATGCCGAAAAATTGACGGAATTATTACAAAATCTTTCTTCAACTCTTGATGGAGATGTAGGAGGTGAATTCACAACACAAAGAGAAATCAAAAAAGTATTGGTTGTTGCCATCACGTCAAATAGAGGTTTGTGTGGTGCTTTTAACACTAATGTAATCAAAGAAGTTAAAAATCGTGCTGATTTCTATGCAGGGAAGCAAGTAGATGTTTTTGCTATTGGTAAAAAAGGAAACGATGTTTTGTCTAAAACTTTGACCGTAGTCGACAATCAAAGTCAGGTTTTTGATGATTTAACTTTTGAGAATGTTACTGTAATTGCCGAAACTTTGACCCAAAAATTTGTGTCTGGAGAGTATGATAAAATTGAATTGGTATATAACCAATTTAAAAATGCCGCTACTCAAATCGTTCAAACCGAACAATTTTTGCCGTTGGCTCCAATACAATCAGATAAGCCAGTTTCTGCAGGAGATTATATTTTTGAACCCTCTAAAGAAGAAATTGTATTGACTTTGATTCCAAAATCATTGAAAACACAATTGTACAAAGGAATCAGAGATTCATTTGCATCAGAGCACGGAGCACGTATGACTGCAATGCACAAAGCCACAGATAACGCAACCGAATTGAGAGATCAATTGAAATTAACATATAACAAAGCACGTCAAGCTGCTATTACCAACGAAATCTTGGAGATTGTTGGTGGAGCGGAAGCTTTGAAAGGATAAGAAACATTCGAAATATATTTAGAGTCCCGCAATTGCGGGACTTTTTTTATGCTTTAATGACAGAAAAATTTACATAAAATTTAACTTAGATTTAAATCAACAAATACTTATCGTTTAGCTCACAATAAATTAACATTAGAGGATTTTAGTATAAATATGTTAATCTACCATTAACATTCAAAATTTAGTTTAAAAGTATTTTTGCCGTGAAATTCAAGCAATTTTTAATCAAAAATATTTCAATGAAATTATCTTACCCTATCGTATTTTTATTTTTTGTATGTTCTGTCTTTTCCCAAAATTTTAAAGGAGCAGAATCAATTGATAATGATGTCGCAGAGGCCACATTAACAAATAGAATAGATGAGAATTCCATTATCACAGGAACTGTAATAGAGGAATCTACTGGAAAACCATTACCTGGTGTATTGGTGGCAATAATTGGCACAAAATTTTCTACCCAAACCGATGCTCAAGGAAAATTTTATTTCAGAAAAATGCCTGCTGGACAATATATTTTAGAGTTTTCTTTATTTTCTTTTTCTACAAAAGTAGTTGATGAAGTTGTAGTTGTCGATAAAGAAGCGACTGTGTTGAATGTTTCCATGTCTGAATTGAATGGTGTGCTTGACGAAGTAGTTGTTAAGACCGTAAAAGCAAAAACCGAATCGGTACAATCGCTTTTGACGATGCAAAAAAACAGTATCAGAGTTTCTGACGGGATTTCGGCAGAAAGTATCAAAAGAACACCCGATAGAACAACATCCGATGTTTTGAGAAGAATTAGTGGCACCAGCATTCAAGACAATAAATTTGTAATTGTACGAGGATTAAATGACCGTTATAACACTACTTATTTAAACGGTTCACCGTTACCAAGCACCGAACCAGATAAAAAAGCATTTTCATTTGATATTTTTCCAGCTAATATGCTTGATAATTTAGTTATCAATAAAACGGGTTCGCCAGATTTACCAGGAGAATTTGCAGGTGGTATTATAGAAATAAACACGAAATCAACCCCTGAGAAAGATTTTCAATCCATTACAATAGGAGCGGGATACAATACAATTACGACCTACAAAACAAAAATTCAAGCCAACGATATCAAGATAGGCTTACCTTCTTATTTTCCTAATTCAGCCGACTTTATTGCATTACAAAGCCTGAAGACCGAAGCAAGTATCCAGCAGATAGCCTCATTGGCAAAGAATTACCAAACAGATTGGAGTGTAGATGAAGGCAAATTCGATCCCAATACCAATTTTCAGTTTACTTTAGGACGTTATTTCAAATTTAACGACACACAAAGTTTAGGCATATTAGCTTCTGCGACCAACAATGTAACTAATGTTTTTGGAGTAGGAAGCCTAAAAGAGTACGAAACACCTGGCATGCAAAGTAAAGATTTTCATAATGATAATTATAGAAAACAAAAATTGGCCGGGGCTATTCTGAACCTTTCTTTAAAATTAGGCACAAATAACAGGTTTAGTTTTAAAAATTTATACAGTATAACTTCTGAAAGTAGATATACAGATAGATTAGGAACAAAAAACATACAAGATGTAGAACCTATAATGTCCAGTTCTACAAACAGATTATTTACCCAAAACAAAATTTATACGGGACAACTTATAGGAGAGCATTTCTTGCCTGAGAGTAAAATTAAATTGGGTTGGGTAGGTTCTTACAGTAATGTACAAAGAGAAGTACCATCAGAAAGAAGAAATACCTATGAGTACATTCAATATTCAGATGGCACTCAATCTGTGCCCACAGCAAACTTTGTTATAAATACTGTAGTTCTCGACAATCCAGGCTCTATTTTTACCTCTAACAACAGCGAAAACATTTTTAGCACTAAGATTGACATCAGTAAAAAATTGGATTTTTCCGATAATTTTTCTGCCGATATCAAAATAGGTGGAATTACACAATCTCGTAACAGAAAATTTCAAGCCAGACAATTGGGGTACACCCCTTTTAGCGGTAGAGTGAATGGAATAAACTGGGGACAAAATACTTTTTCTAGCACAATTCCAACCTTGCCAAATGAGACGATATTCAATGCTGCAAATATGGGAATTTTGTCAACTTCGCCTCGAGTAAGTGGTCTTACTCTTTTTGAAGGAACCAAAGGAAGTGATTATTATGATGCCGAATCTAACTTAGATGCTGGTTATCTAATGATTGACAATGTGTTCAATAAATGGAGAATAATTTGGGGAGCTCGTATCGAAAACTATTCACAACAACTGAATTCAAAATCAGAGGTGAATGCAACAGTAACTGTCGATGATACCCAATTAGACATATTGCCTTCATTCAACTTAATTTATAGCCTAAACAAAAAGCAAAACTTGAGATTGAGTGGTTCTAAAACATTGAACAGACCCGAATTTAGAGAACTAGCGCCCTTTTTATTCTACGATTTTGATACTAGATTTAATACTTCTGGAAATCCAGACTTAAAAATTACAGATATTTATAATGCTGATGTCCGATATGAGTATTTCTTAGGAAAAGGGCAAATGCTTTCGTTATCTACTTTTTATAAAAATTTTAAAAATCCAATCGAGCTCCAAGCTTTGGCCAACAATTCCAATATATATCAAAATGCTTCTGCCGGAACAAATTATGGTATTGAATTAGAGTTCAGACTTTTAGTAAGTACTTTATTTGGAACTAAGGAAAATAAATTTTTAGATGATTTGACTCTTTTCTCTAATTTGGCAGTGATCCGATCTAAAGTAGATATTTCCAACCTCACTCCCACAGCAGTCAAAACTCCTTTGCAAGGGCAATCGCCTTATGTGTTTAATGCCGGATTACAATATATAAACAAAGAGATGGGATGGTCATTTGCAGCTAATACAAACAGAGTAGGTGATAGAATTACGATTCACGGAAACCAAACCACAGGAAACACAGCACCTGCATATTGGGAAAAGTCAAGAACATTTTTAGATTTTCAAATAGCAAAAAATCTTTTGAAAAACAAAATAGAATTAAAATTAAACGTTCGAAACGCATTAGCACAAGATTTAGTTTTTTACCAAAACAATGACTTGCCGGGAGCCAAAGAAATTAAAGGATTTGATGCGTTCGTAAATAAAGTATTCACGGGTGATTCTCAAAACAAGAACGGATTTGATGCAAATGTGGATGATGAAATTAGTAGAAATACTTTTGGTAGAGTTTTTTCTTTCTCAATGACCTATAATTTCTAAGCAGATATAAAATATAGTTCTAAAAGAGCCTGTTTATTTTTTAAACAGGCTCTTAATGTTTAGATAACAGAACGGTATAGTTTAAATAATCTTTAGTTAACGATGTGTTTACAAAACCATCTTAATATTGTTGAATAAATATAACTTATAAAAACATGAAAAAAATCTACTTATTCTCGATGTTATTACTAGTAACTTTTACTGGTTTTGCTCAATTTACCACAACAACCTATCGCGGTGCATTTGCGCCTGCTCCAGAAGCTATGTGGACAGATACTTGGACCGAATTTAACCCACAAGACAAAGTGTATCCAACACCAAATGTTACTGTTTCTACTAATATAACCACAAATACTACTTGGACAGCGGGTAATACCTATGCTTTAGGAGGACAAATTTATGTAAAAAATAATGCTACACTTACCATTGAACCTGGAGTTGTTATTGCGAGTACTTCGCCTGGAGCAGGATTGTTTATCACAAAAGGAGCCAAACTTGTGGCTGAAGGAACAGTATCTAGCCCAATTGTATTTACATCTGGAAATTCAGTAGGAAACAGAAACAGAGGAGATTGGGGTGGAGTTATTTTAATGGGTAAAGGGTCTTACAACATCAATGGAGGTATAAACAACATAGAAGGGATACCTCCAACTACCGATACAGAATTTGGCGGTGGTGCAACACCAGATGATAATGATAATTCAGGTTCTTTGAAATATGTACGAATAGAATATGCAGGTTTTACTTATGGTCAAGTAGGCAGTAATACTGAGATTAATGGCTTAACGATGGGAGCCTGTGGGAAAGGCACACAAATTGATTATGTGCAGGTTTCTTATGCTAATGATGATTCATTCGAGTGGTTTGGAGGAGCAAATGATTGTTTTCATCTTGTATCTTTCAATGGTATCGATGATGATTTTGATACTGATAATGGTTATAGCGGTAAAGTTCAATTCTGTTTGGCTATAAGACAGCCTACAGCAGCGGATTCCTCCACTTCCAATTGTTTCGAATCAGATAACAATTCAACAAGTACAGCGGGAACAAGTTTCACAAGAGGTGTTTTTTCAAATTGTACTTTGGTAGGTCCAACTTATAGAGCCACTTTGCCAAGCGGTGGTACTTTTATCCCAGATTACGCAGTAGAAATTTCACGAGATAAATCTATAGGATAATCCCAAATTCCAGCAAACCATTTTCTGCGTTTTTTTGTGAGTGCAATTTTGAGTTTTAAAGTATCTCCTGCTTTTT
>JACCDI010052180.1_pt1 | contig 38410 bp, 37 predicted proteins | sample 7442791 | NCBI WGS metagenome assembly JACCDI01 (sample SAMN15323434, study PRJNA562643) | freshwater metagenome | isolation source: river surface water | place: USA:Blue River Watershed | collected 2017-08-15 | reverse complement strand
CGATGACGATGCCGAACAATCGTTTGTGGTGCCAGACCGATTTATCGCCCTTCATTGAGGCGAAGATGGTGGCCCAGATTGGAACTGATGCAACTAAGAGACCAGCTAAACCGGATGATATTTTCTGTTCAGCTGTGCTAATGAGAATCCAAGGTCCAATCATCTCCAGTACTGCATATGGGGCAACGTACTTAATTCCCCGGATTGCACTGCCGAGCGTCTTCTGATGGATCGCCCATGGAATCAAAATTGCAGCGCCAATTGCAGTGCGCAGACAGACCACAGCAGCTGGCGGGAAGCCATCATTTGGATCAACGGCTACCTTGATAAAGAGATACGGGATACCCCAGAGAAGTCCAGTCAAGACAAATAGAAACCAGCCGCGACGCGACATTACATCTCCGATACGTGTTGGCCGTTAAAAGCTAACGGTTTTTGATTACTGATTGATAGAGCGCAAGTGTAGTTGCCGCAACGGCATCCCAGCCGAATTCTTTAATTGCTCGCTCACGACCCGCAATTCCATATTGCTTAAGACGCTCAGGATCGTTCATTAAACGGGTTATCGCCTCAGAAATCGAGCGTTCGAATGCCGGGATGTCGTGTTCGGTGTAATCAATGAGTTCGCCGGTGCTGCCATGGCTAACAACTTCTGGAATTCCACCGACTCGTGATGCAAGAACAGCGGTCTGACAGCCCATCGCTTCCAGATTTACGATACCAAGTGGTTCATATATCGATGGGCAGAGAAATAAATCGGCGTGAGTGAGAGCTGCAGTGAGTTTTTCATGGGGGAGCATCTCCTTAATCCACCAGACATTTTTGCGACTCTTCTGGAGCTCGGCTATTAAATCTGCAACCTCAGCGCCAATACCAGGCTCATCTGGACTTCCAGCTGCAAGAACTAGTCCAAATTCATCTGGCACCTCACGCCAAGCACGAAGGAGATGGGCAAGACCCTTCTGTCGAGTGATGCGACCAACGAACATCGCGTAACGACCGGTGATTCCATATTCGGAGAGAACTGAAGTATCAGAGTTTGGTGCAAAGCGAGATGTGTCGACGCCATTGCGAATAGTGACAACTTTAGTTGGATCCACATCGGGATAGGCAGTTAATACATCGCCTCGCATACCATCGCTCACTGCGATTATCGCTGATGCTGCTTCATAGGCGGTCTTCTCCGCCCACGATGAGATTTGATATCCGCCACCTAGCTGATCTGCCTTCCATGGGCGAAGCGGTTCGAGCGAGTGTGCGCTGACGATATGTGGAGTTCCGTAGAGAAGAGCGGCGGTATGTCCGGCCATGTTGGAGTACCAGGTATGCGAATGGACAACATCTACCTCACCGAGATTCTGTGCGATGGCGAGATCTGTCGCGAGAGCTTGAAGCGCAGGATTGGCATCGCGGAAGTCGGCCGGAGTCTCATATCCAAACGATCCATCTGAACGAGCGCCACCGAAGCAGTGCACATCCACCGTTACATTCGTTAGCGCTCGGAGGGCTTCGGTAAGTTGGACTACATGGACACCGGCGCCACCATATACGGCGGGCGGCCACTCTTTGGTGACAATGCCGATTCGAATCTTGCCGCCACCAGAGTTTTGCATTGAGAAAGAGTATCCACCTCTCTGGCTTTGTTGAAGTTACCTCTGTAACCTTTCTCCATGGCACGCTTTGAGGCACCGCTCGGAATCGTCCTCGCTGGTGGCGAGGGAAAGCGCTTGATGCCACTTACTGCAGATCGCGCAAAGCCGGCCGTCCCATTTGGTGGCTCCTATCGCTTGATCGACTTTGTCCTCTCTAACCTCGTCAATGCCAATATGCGCAAGATTGCAGTTTTGACTCAATACAAGTCGCACTCGCTCGACCGCCACATTACAACGACCTGGCGCATGTCTACCCTCCTTGAAAATTACATCACTCCAGTCCCGGCTCAACAACGCCTCGGGCCACGTTGGTATACAGGTTCTGCAGATGCAATTTTGCAGAACTTCAACTTGATTCAAGATGAGAATCCGAAGCATGTTCTTGTCTTCGGTGCGGATCACGTCTACCGCATGGACCCAAGTCAGATGTTCGATCAACATCTGAGCACAAATGCCGGAGTGACGATTGCAGCTATTCGTATGCCACGATCAGAGGCACACGATTTTGGCGTCATTGAACTAGCAGACGATGGAATCACCATCAAGCAATTCCATGAGAAACCAGCTAATCCTCCTGCAATGCCGGGCCATCCAGATCTCTGCTTAGTATCAATGGGCAACTACATCTTTAAACGCGATGTCATGGAAGAAGTTCTCATTCTCGACTCTGAAGATCTCGAATCTCGACATGACATCGGTGGAAACATCATTCCGATGCTTACCGCAGGTGGCCACGCAAAGGTCTACGACTTCGAGCATAATGTTGTGCCAGGTCAGACCGAGCGCGACAAGGGTTACTGGCGCGATGTGGGTTCTATTGATGCTTATTACGATGCCCACATGGATCTAGTCTCTATCCATCCAATCTTCAATCTCTATAACCGCGAGTGGCCATTGCTCACCAATCCACCATCACTACCACCGGCTAAATTCTCCGAGAATGGTATTGCTCAAGATTCAATCGTCGGCGCCGGTTCTATTGTTGCCGGCGGCCACGTCAATCGAACTGTTGCTTCCTATGATGTACTCGTTGGATCAGGAGCATTTGTTGATAGCTCGGTATTGATGCCCGGTGTCAAGATTGGCGATCGCGCAGTTATCCGCAGAGCAATCATCGATAAGGGAGTTGTTGTCGAACCTGGCGCACAGATTGGTGTCGATCTCGAGCGAGATCGTCAGCGATTTACCGTGACGGATTCAGGAATCGTGGTTGTCGGCAAGGGTATTCGAGTAACACCTTAGTTTAGAAAGCTCTTCAACTCCTGCGCCAGATAATCAATCGCTTCCGTTGCAGTTGGTGTAACCGCCATATTGGTAAAGAATCCGTGGATCATCCCTTTAAATTCGCGATATAGAACCGGTACACCATCGCGATGAAGTAGGCCGGCATATTGCTCGCCATCGCTGAGCAGTGGATCGTATTGAGCTGTGAGAATGATTGCTGGTGCCACACCAGCGAAATTCTTGCAACTCATTGGTACTGCATATGGATTCTGATCATGGTCATCGCCTTGAAGATATTGATCCCAGAACCACTTCATCGCCCTCGTGGTAAGCCCATAACCAGTTGCGAAATTCTCGTAGGAGTCTGTTGTAAATATGCGGCCGTTACACGGGTAGATGAGCGCTTGAAATGCAAGGTCAATATTGTTATCGCGCGCTTTGATTGCTACCGCGCTTGCCAGAGTTGCGCCCGCGCTATCTCCGGCTACGCCTATCTGACGAGAGTTGATCTGCAGTTTTTCCGAATTCTGAATTACCCAGAGCAGTGTTGCAAAACAATCATCAAAGGGAATCGGAAATGGATGTTCAGGAGCTTTTTGGTAAGCGACCCCGATAATGGTGAAACCAGTTTGATTTGCTAATCGGACGAGCGATGCGTCGTACATATCGAGATAGTTGAGAACGAAACCACCGCCATGGAAATGCACGATAGCTGGAGCGCTGGGATTATCAGTCGGGCGATAGATTCGAATCGGCAGATCTGAGGATGGCCCTGGAATGAATCGATTAACAATCTCAAATATTGGTTCGGCAGGTCCAGAGGTTGCCATTCGCCCTTGAGTATTGGCTCGAAGTACCGCCACTGGCGCCTCCCAGACTGCAGGCGCACCTGCAGCGGCCTGTGCTTCAAGGAAGGCTTTTATCTCTGGCGCCAAAGTCATGTTTGAAGTAAATCATGCGTTCGCCCGGCGCGCGCGACTTTCACCAAGAGATGAGATGGCGATAGACTTCACCTCAGTCAGCGCTGACTTTCGGGCCTTTTGCCCAGCTCAACCTTATCTTTGGAGTTTTCAGATGCGTTTTGGTGTTCTTACAGGTGGCGGAGATTGCCCAGGCCTCAACGGCGTTATCCGCGGTGTCGTAACTAAGGGAATCAAAGAGTACGGCTACGAGTTTGTAGGTTTCCGCGATGGTTGGAAGGGCCCGCTTGAGGGTCTGACGATGCCGCTTGATTTGGCAACAGTGAAGCCAATCCTGGCTAAAGGTGGAACTATTCTCGGCTCTTCCCGTACCAACCCATTTAAGATCGATGGCGGCGTTGAGAAGATTAAGGCGAACCTTGAGGCTCACGGCGTTGATGCGTTAATCGCAATTGGCGGCGAAGATACCCTAGGAGTTGCGACCAAGCTCCATGCGCTCGGAGTTAAGGTAATCGGCGTTCCAAAGACAATCGATAACGATCTCAATAACACCGACTTCACATTTGGTTTTGATACATCGGTCAATATTGCAATGGAAGCTATCGATCGCCTCCATACAACTGCAGAATCACATCACCGCCCTTTGATCGTTGAGGTTATGGGTCGCCATGCTGGCTGGATTGCGCTCCACTCTGGTATCGCTGGAGATGCCGCTTGCATCTTGGTTCCTGAAGTTAAGTTCTCAGTAGATAAGGTCTGCGAGTACGTGAAGTCACGCTTTGCAACCGGTACTGCGCCAATCATCGTCATCGCTGAAGGTGCAATTCCGCAAGATGGTGACATGATTGTTAAGGATCAAGAGCTCGATGCATTTGGCCATGTGAAGCTCTCTGGTATCGGAGACTGGCTCGCCAAGGAGATTGAGGCAAAGACAGGTTACGAGACTCGTTGCACAGTGCTTGGCCACATTCAGCGCGGCGGAACTCCTACCGCCTTTGACCGAGTTCTCTCATCTCGCTTCGGACTTGAGGCTATTACTGCAGCACATCAAGGCGACTGGGGAACCATGATGGCCCTCCATGGCACAGATATCGTTCACGTTCCGTTGGCATCAGCTACTGATGTCCTCAAAACCGTTCCGGTGTCTCGCTACGAAGAGATTTTCTCCTTCTTCGGTTAATTGGGCAGCGAATTTAATTACCCGGCACCAATTCCCTTCGAGACTTTAGGCTAACGACATGACTTCACTAGATACCCTCTTCGACAATGGGTGCGTTGCCGCGCAACAACCTAACTGGCCGGGTGGTCCAACTGGTGAGCCGTTAGCCAAGGCTGTGGCAGAGCTCAAGGCTCTGCCGCCGCTCGTCTTCGCTGGTGAGTGTGATGACCTCAAAGCCCGTATCGCAGATGCAGCGGCAGGTCGCGCCTTCTGGCTACAAGGTGGCGATTGCGCTGAAACTTTCGGCTCTGCAACCGCCGATTCCATTCGCAACCGAATCAAGACAATCTTGCAGATGGCGGCAGTGCTCCAATATCAATCGTCGCTACCGGTAATCAAGGTAGGTCGCATGGCGGGGCAATTCGCAAAGCCTAGATCGAATGACACCGAGACTCGCAACGGTGTCACCCTTCCTGCTTATCGCGGCGATGCCGTCAATGGACTTGAATTCACAGCTGAATCGCGTACCCCAGATCCACAACGCTTAGTAAAGGTCTATAACACCTCAGCTGCAACGCTCAACTTGGTTCGCGCATTTACCCAAGGTGGTTTTGCAGATCTTCGCCGCGTCCACGAGTGGAATAAGGGCTTTATTCGCGACTCTAAATTTGGCGCACAGTATGAGCAGGTTGCAAATGAGATTGGTCGCGCGCTCTCCTTTATGGAGTCTGCAGGGGTTGATCCCAACGAGTTCAAATCTGTAGATTTCTATGCCAGCCATGAAGCTTTGATTATTGAATATGAAAAGGCGCTGACTCGTATCGATTCACGTACAGATCTTCCATACGATGTCTCTGGCCACTTTATTTGGATTGGCGAACGTACCCGTCAGCTCGATGGCGCTCATGTTGATTTTGCCGCGAAGGTGCGCAACCCAATTGGAGTAAAGCTCGGACCAAAGACAACTGTTGAAGATGCCCTCGCCTTGATCGAAAAGCTTGATCCACATCGCGAACCTGGGCGCCTCACCTTTATCACTCGCATGGGCGCTGGAAAGATCCGTGAGATTCTCCCAGCACTTGTCGAAGGCGTTACTAAGAGCGGGGCGCAAGTTCTCTGGGTCTGCGACCCAATGCATGGAAATACCTTTGAGACCGCAAATGGTTATAAGACCCGCCAATTCGATGATGTTCTCGATGAGGTCCGTGGTTTCTTTGAGGTACATAAGAAGCTAGGAACCCACCCAGGTGGCATACATATCGAACTCACCGGTGATGATGTCACCGAATGTCTTGGTGGTGGCAATCAAATCTCAGAGAAGGATCTCGAATCCCGTTATGAGACTGCCTGCGATCCGCGCCTCAACCACTCGCAATCTCTTGAGCTAGCCTTCCTTGTAGCTGAAATGCTCCGCGATCGGTAGTTGATGGCCGAGCTACTCACGGCAACGATTGCATCGCCGATAGGAAAGCTCTATCTCCTCACAAAGGGAGAGACCGTACTGGGGCTCAACCTCTCTGGCTTTCAAGATCTTCTCTCATCGCTAACGCCAGCTGAATTGTCGGAGAAGATTGGCAAGAGCGGCAAGGCTCATCCAATAGTTGAAAAGCTCAACAGTTACTTCGATGGCAATCTCACCGTAATCAATTCAATTAAAGTTAAACAGCCAGGTGGGCAATTCTCCCAAGCAGCGTGGGCGGGAATGAGAAAAGTTAAGGTCGGTAGTACCGAGTCGTATGCAGATCTAGCTCATCGAGCAGGAAGTCCAGCTGCAGTTCGCGCCGCTGGCAGCGCATGCGCCAAGAATAAGATCGCAATTATCGTTCCATGCCACCGAATCGTTAAGACTGGCGGCGCGCTCGGCGCATATGGCTGGGGAGTAGATAAGAAGCTCTGGTTGTTAAAGCATGAAGGCGCGCTCGACTAGGCGAGAACTTCAACCATGATAGCTATCGCTGCTTCACATTGTTGATCATCGAAATCTAAGTGGGTTACGAGACGCGCGTAGCTCTTTCCGAGCGCACTTATCCAGAGTCCTCGCTCTTTACAACGTGACGCAAAGTCAGCAGCGCTCATACCCGTTGCCGAAAGTTCGAGCCCAACAATATTTGTCTCAACGGTCGCAGGATCAATGAGCGACTTGTCATGTGCAGCAAGCGCAGTCGCGATTCGATGGGCACGGGCGTGATCTTCAGCGAGTCGCTCAATATTGTGATCGAGGGCGAAGTGACCTGCTGCAGCTAGAAGTCCAACTTGGCGCATCCCTGCTCCGTAGCGCTTACGCCAAATGCGCGCTTCAGCTATCGCTTCTTTACTGCCAAGTGCAATCGAGCCGACTGGCGCACCTAAACCTTTAGAGAGGCAGACGCTGATGGTGTCGAAGTGTTTTCCGTATTCGGCAAAGGAGACACCGGATGCGATATGTGCATTCCAGATACGTGCGCCATCGAGATGCATTGCAATACCTCGAGCATGTGCGCCTTCGCTGAGACGGGCAATCTCATCGATGGGCTGGACGGTTCCACCGCCAAAGTTGTGGGTATTTTCAACTGCAATCGCCTTGGTCGAGACCAGATATGGGCCAGCGCTCTCGTGTGCGAGAGCAAGGGGAGCGTCGGCGTTGAGCAGACCACGATCTGAGCTCCAGGTTCGAGTGGTAATCCCACTAAATGCAGCACCTGCACCGAGCTCGGCGCGAACAATATGTGCGCGCTCTTCGGTCAATAACTCCTCACCTGGTTTAACCAGAGTCCGGATAAGGAGTTGATTGGCGAGCGAACCGGTAGGAGAGAAGAGTCCAGCCTCTTTCCCGAAGAGAGCTGCTACCCGCTCTTCGAGTGAATTGACGGTGGGATCATCGCCATAGACATCATCACCGACAGGTGCTGCCGCGATCGCCTCGCGCATTGCCGCTGATGGTTGGGTAACTGTGTCAGAGCGAAGATCAATTGCCATTACTTACCTCACGTGGTTTTACGATTGCAAACATTGCAGCTAATACTAGGAGGCCGCCGAAGAGCGCTTGAGTTCTAATGGTCTCACCACCGAAGAGAACTGCAAAGAGCGCGGCAAAGACGACCTCCATCGTCAGAATGACCGCCACCTTGGTCGATGAGATATGAGCTTGTGACCAGGTTTGAACCATAAAAGCGATAGCGGTTGCAAAGACTGCGGTGAAGATTACTACCGGCCAACCAGAGCGGCCTGCTGGTGGTTCATATCCTTGAATGAGCGCCAACACTCCAGTGAGGATTGCACAGCCAGTTAGCTGAACGACCGTCATTGCGTAGCTATCGAGACCATTACTCCATCGACCAAGTGCGACGATATGAGCGCCAAAGGCAACTGCACTAACTAGTACCAGAGCTTCACCAGTTCCGACCGACCATCCGTGGAGTGAGAGAAGGGCCAAGCCGATCGTTGCCGTGACAACGCATCCCCAGGTGTAAGAGTCGATCTTCTGTCTCAGAACCACCCAGGCGATGAGGGGAGTGGTGACAACATAGAGACCGGTGATAAATCCAGTGATTGCCGCTCCTGCGATTGCTAAGCCAAGAGTTTGAAAGATATATCCAGTACCGAGGAACGCGCCAGCAAGTAGGCCTTTGCGAATAATCTCTTGCGTTATCTTCTTGAGCACAGAAGGCTTTAATGCGATCATCGCAAGTACTGCAACTGCAAATCTAGTAAAGAGGAAACTGTTTACATTCTGCTTTGCAATGGGATCCTTCATGACAACAAAGGCGAGCCCCCACGCTGCTGCGACACCGAGCAACGCCCACGGCGCTAATTTAATGAGCCGCTGCTGCTGAGCGCTCATCCACGCAAGCCCTTGAGCAGGGCAATCTCTTCACCATGCTCTTTCTCCATACCTGGAGTCTCGAGAATGAGCGGTGCATTAGCTACAGCTGGATGCTTCAGTAACTCCTTAAAGGGCGCTTCGCCGATAAATCCTTTACCAATGTTCTGGTGGCGATCTTTAAGAGCGCCGCAGACATCCATCGAATCATTTGCATGGATTAGTTGAATTCGCTCAACTCCAGCAACTTCAACCAGTAGGTCGAGCGTCTCTTTCATGCCGCCTTTCTTGGCAATGTCATGGCCAGCAGCAAATACATGGCAGGTATCAAGGCAGATACCAACTTTTGGATGGTACTCAAGCGCTTTCAGATACTTCTCTAAATCTTCCAACCGCTTTACCAGCGATTGACCTTGACCTGCGGTTGGTTCGAGCAAGAGCATTGGCGCGTTCTCGCCAAGTTTTTCAAGTATCGGCATCATGCCCTTATTGATCTGCTTCCATGCCTGGTCTACAAACTCTTCTTTAACAGCAGAGCCGGTATGAACAACAACGCCGAGGGCGCCTATCTCTTCGCCGCGCTTGAGCGAGAATGCGGTTGAAGCGAGTGAGTTCTTATATGTATCTTCGGTAGGAGAACCTAAATTGATCAAGAACGGCGCATGGACATAGACCTCAAGGTCTAGGGCGACGGCCTTCTCTCGAAAGAGGGCATCTGCCTCATGATTGGTCTCCGGCATCGCCCAGCCACGTGGATTTGAGGTGAAGACTTGAATCGCCTCAGCGCCGGTCTCCTCGGCGTAAGCGATGGAACGTTTTGCCATTCCACCTGATGTTGGGGTGTGGGCACCGATTCGTGGGCGAGAGTTCTTAGCTGTAGGCACCGGCCTACCCTACTGTGATGGTCACAGTACTGCCACGTTTTACCTTACTTCCCACCTTAGGAACGATATTGGTGACCTTCTTTACCGTCTTTTTGCCAATCTTCTTTACAACGACTTTGAGACCGAGATCTTGGAGCGCCTTCACTGCTCTCGACTCTTCCAATGAATAGAGATTTGGAATATATGCGAACTGTGTTCCCTTTGAGATCACGAGCACAACAGCGGCGCCTTTATTGACTTGGCCACCACCGGCTGGCGTCTGAGAGATCACCTCACCGATTAAGCGAGTTTCGCTAAAGGCATAGGAAGAAGTCACTGAAAAACCTGCCTCGGTAAGTTCATTGAGGGCCTGCTCACCATTCTTACCGAGATATGAAGGTAGGAGTACTTGTTCGATACCCTTCGAGACAGTCAAGGTAACTGTCGCACCGCGTTTAACTTTAGTACCGCTGACTGGGTTTGAAGAGATGATGAATCCCTTTGGCACTGTTGAGTCAAATACTTCAAGGTTTGGCGCAAGCTTCAGTGGATACTTCGCTATCAATTTACCGGCAGCCTCTGGAGTTAAGCCAGTGAGCAGAGGAATTACATACCGCTCAGGTCCTTTTGAGATTATTAACTTGACTGTGCCACCTTGGTTGATTCGTTCGCCACCAGTTGGCTGTGATTCGATAACTCGATCAGCTTCGATATCTTCGCTGTAACGTCGCTCGATAACAATCGATGTGAGTCCGAGCGGGTCAAGTGCAGCTGCAACCTCGCTAGTAGTAGCGCCGACTGTTGATGGCACGACAACTCGCGATCCGGGCCCAATCAGAACGTACCAACCGGATATGCCAAGTGCTACCGCTAATAGCGCTGCGATATATCGATTGCGTCGTACCCGCTTACTTACCTTCTTGCGCTTTGCTACTTGGGCAGTGCTCTCGTGAGCTGTTGCCTGAGCTTGCACCTCTTCCTGAGGCGTACTTCTCTCGGGTGCCGGCGGAATTTGCGCGGTGAGTTCGCGCATTCGCTTGCGGAGCGATTTTGGCTTAGTAGTTGGACGCATCGGCTTAATTGGAATATCAAGTTCGAGGCTGAGCTGATTCTCTTTTGGATTGAGTCGGGTATTTACCGCAGTTAAAAGGGCGTGAAACTCCTGTGCATCGCGCGGGCGCTCATCCGGATCGCCAGCGGTAGCGCGATAGATCAAGTCGTCTAAATCTGCAGGAATATCAGATACCAAAGAACTTATCCGTGGAACTCGTTCGTTCACATGCATGTAAGCAATCTGAATTGGTTCTGCGCCTTCAAATGGTTTCTGGCCGGTAAATATCTCAAAAGCGGTAATGCCAACTGCATAGACATCAGAGCGGGAGTCAGCGATGCCACGTTGAACTTGCTCAGGTGAGAGATAGGAGACGCTGCCGAGTATTACGCTTGATTCGGCGGTCATGGTGCTTCCAAGTAGTGGCCCTTTCGCTAGGCCAAAGTCGGCAATCTTTATCCGGCCTTCGCGAGAGACCAAGATGTTCTCCGGCTTAATATCGCGATGGACAATGCCTTGTCGGTGTGCCGCGCTCAGCGCGCTCAGGACTGGTAGCAAGAACCGGATGCCATCGCGATAGGTGAGGCGCCCTTGTTCGTTGAGGTACTCACGAAGGGTATGTCCCTCAACCATCTCCATCACAATGAATACAGCTGGCGTTCCACTCTGGTTCCAGCCTTGATCTTGCACCGCCACAATGTTGGGATGTGAAAGGGCCGCCGCCGCTTTCGCCTCGCGGATAAAACGTTCGACGAATTGTTCATCTTGCGCCAGATGTGGATGCATAATCTTGACCGCAACTTTTCGGTCGAGTCGCGTATCAAAACCTTCATAGATGCTCGCCATCCCACCATTGGCTACTTGGCGAAGGAGTTGATATCGCCCATCAATGATTTCGCCGGTGAGGTCAGACACGCGCCAGATTCTAGTTTGTGAGAACGAAATCAGCAGCGTTCTGGGAGTCGTTCTCGAGAAAGTGTTGGGCCTGTTGATTGAGCCATTGATTCATGGGAGCTGAGATAGCCTCGCCATCTCGAGAAATCACTCGTTCGAAACCTATCTTTGGATCTATCTCAATCCAAATAGAGGCAGTTAAAAAGGGACGGAATTCTCGATCGAGCGAGGCAACACCCTCAAGGATTAAGAGTTGAGATTGGGGGAGAGGTTCGGCTTGCCCAAATTTACCTGCGTGCCAGTCATATCGAGAGAGCGAACATGGCTCTGATTTCTGATGTGCTACGCAAGCGCTCTTGATTGCTGATTGGAAAGTAGTGTCGAATGGTTCGTCCCACCCATCATAGAAATCATCCATATGGAGAGTAGCCACTCGGTATCGCAGCGATAGCGCGGCTGTGAGATGTTCTGCGAGAGTCGTCTTGCCGGCGCCAGCAGGGCCATCAATGGCGATTATTGGTTGAGCAGAGTCTTTACAGAGATCGAAGAGCGCGTCGATGAGCTGCATACCAAGCTCTCCATCCTAAAGCTGCCATCGCGGTAAATGCGACATACAGAAGTGTTGTAAAGAGTAGCCCCTGTGATGCATAGAGAGCGACATACCCAGCATCAACTACCAACCAGAGTGGCCAACTGTCGTACTTCTCGTAGACCATAAGAATCTGGGCAGCGAGACTTCCGAATAAAAGCAATGTATCTGGCAACGCTGCCGCAGCACCAATGTTTTTCAGTAACGGAGCGAGTAGAAGAGTCGCTCCGATGATTGCAGCAAAAGTTGCTAAGCGATATTTATTGGCTAAAGGGCCAGGCTTTGCACCGGTTACTTCCCAGCCAAACCATCCGGCAACAGCGGCGGCGATAAAGACCAGCTGGAGAGCAGCGCTTGCGTAGAGATCAAATTGCAAGAAGAAGAGGCCGTAAAGTGCGCTACTCAGCGCCCACCAAGGCCAGGTGATGCGCTTGCCGGTAATGCTAAGACCTACGCCAATAAACGAAGCGATAGCGGCGATAAATTCAAGATAAGAGACTTGATAGCTCCAAGCGGTAAAGAAAGTATTGGAGAGGAAATTGAAAGACATTGCGAACCTCAAAAATTCTCAATCCGCATTACCGGACTGGTCAAACGGTCGATCTCATAGTTGAGATCCTCTCAGCCACCTTGGCTCCCGTAGCCGTTACTTTAGCGCATCCGAATAAAGAGAGTCTGTAGAAAGGCCCAACCAGCAACGCGCGCCCTACGCCAGGTGGATGTTGTGGCTCGCTTAGTAAAGACGTCATAACCATTTGCTTCAATCTCATCCACGATTCCGCAGTAAAGCTCGCTAGCTGCTCGGATGCAAGGTCTCGAGATTGGATCGAGGTACTTGATTCCTGCGTCGGCTACGGCTTGTAACTCACGAACGCGAGCAATCTGGTATTTGATTGCCTCGATGATCTCCGGCGTTAATCTGCGTTGCAAGAGCATCGCTTCCGTTACGCCAAACATCGCCAAGTCATCGAGCGGCATATAGATGCGACCTCGTTCGATATCTTCATCGATATCTCTGATGAAGTTGGCCAATTGAAATGCGGTTCCGAGCGCGGTGGCAGCTTCAATTGCGCGTGGATCGCTGTAGCCCAGAATTGGCAACATCTCCAGGCCGATGACAACGGCTGAACCATAGACATAGGTCATTAAATCGTCATAACTTTGATAGCGAGTGACGGTCAAATCCATCTCCATGGAGACCATAAACGCCTCAAAGTATTCAATCGGGATCTGATATTTGGTCACAGTATCAACTAGTGCGCGACCAATAAGATCCTCACTCTTGCCGCGACGCAGATCAGCTAAAACAGAGTCGCCCCAACCCCGCAGTTCTTTCGCCTTCTCTGTCGGAGTGAGAGTTGAAGCTAGATCATCGACGATCTCATCGGCATAGCGTGCAAAACCGTAGAGCGCATGAACTGGTGGGCGCTTTGCCGCTGGCAATAGAAGAGTTGCAAGGTAGTAGGTCTTTCCATGGAGCGCGTTGAGTCGTTTGCACTCTGCATAGGACTCTTGCAAGAGATCTTCTACCTGATGATGCATTTACTTGACTGGTCCCACAATGCGCTCGGCTGCGAGGCGGCCAGAGATGAGAACCATTGGTACGCCAACGCCAGGTTGAGTTCCGCTGCCAGCAAAGACAACATTCTCAAATCCGGCAGCGATATTTCGAGGGCGGAATGGACCGGTTTGGAAGAAGGTATGTGCGCTAGCAAATGGCGCCCCGCGCTCCATTCCACGTGCTTGCCAATCAAGCGGCGTGGTCATGCTCTCGGTCTCAATCGCAGCTCCGAAACCGTCGTAACCACGAGACTCGAGAACGCGAATCATCTCATCGCGATATCGAGACTTCTCAATCGTCCAATCGATATTTGCATCGAGGTTCGGGGTTGGGAAGAGGATGTAATAAGACTCTTTGCCAGCTGGCGCGAGGCTCTTGTCATCATGCGAAGGAATAGTAACCAGCACTGATGGATCTGACATGAGCGTCTTCTTCTTAATGAGCTCATCAAAGACGCCATCCCATGATTCGCCAAAGTGAATGTTGTGGTGAGCGACATGATCGTAACTCTTGGAAGAGCCGACGAGGAGCGTGACGCAAGAGGGAGAGTACTTAAGTCGCTTTATTGAGAGCGGCTCGCGACCAAGGAGATCTTTCCACACGACTGGAAGATCTGGATTCATCACAATGGCATCGCACTCATATCGCTCGCCTTTATCGGTGATAGCAGCAGTAACTCGCGAACCGCTCTTCTCAAGTGACGTGACCGAGGAGTTATATACAAACTTAACACCGTGTTTCTCAGCTGCCGCTGCGAGTGCGCGAGGCACAGCATGCATTCCTCCCTTAGGGAAGAAGACTCCATTGACCGAATCCATGTAGGCGATTACTGCATAGATTGCCAAGGCTTGTTGTGGGCTGACGCCCGCATACATCGCTTGGAAGGAATAGACCTTCTGCAGGCGTGGATCCTTAAGGAATTGATTGACCTTTGGTTGAAGTCTTCTAAAGCCACCGAGCGCAATCAAGCGCGCTAAATTCGGGGTTAAGAGGTTGAGCGGTGAATCGATATTGCGATCAATAAAGTCATTCATCTCGTACTTATAGAGTTTGGTGACGAAATCTACATAGTCACGATAGCCAGCTGCCTCAGTTGCCGAGACTTTCTCGCGAATCTCTTGCTCCATCGCACGAGTATCTGCATGTACATCAATCTGCGAACCATCAGCGTAGAAAGCGCGGTAGAGCGGAGAGACTGGCATGAGTTCGAGCCAATCTTTCATATCTTCACCGACCGCTGAAAATGCATCTTGAATTAATGAAGGCATGGTCAAAACCGTTGGACCAGTGTCGAATGCATAACCATCTTGATTCAATAATCCGTTACGGCCACCTGGAACTGATTCACGTTCGATAACGGTGACTTCTCGTCCAGCTCCGGCAAGACGGAGCGCAGCGCTTAGACCGGCTAGACCTGCTCCGACGACAACGACTTTCTGCGATGGACCTTTGATACGTGCAGCCATTATGAGCTCCGTTTTACTGCGCTCAGCGCAATGTAGGTGAGAAATTCTCTCGAGGATGGGTGGATGGACTCTTCTTCTAACGCAGATAAGGATTCATTGGTGAGCTTTTCGATGAGATTTTCAACTTTTGCTACCGCTCCTGAGCCAGTAATCAGCTCGCGGAGCTCTTCTACTTTGTGTGGTGTGAGATCAGGTTGGCCGAGATGAGCGAGGAGCTCGTCTATCTCGGCGCTCTTATTCGCCTCTGTTAGCGATTCGATAGTCATGGCAATCAACACGGTGCGCTTGCCTTCGCGAAGGTCATCTCCGGCAGGCTTTCCAGTTACAGATGGATCACCAAATATTCCAAGTAAATCATCGCGAAGTTGAAATGCCTCACCGAGTGGAAGACCGTAACGAGAGAGCGCAGCAAGTAGCGCTTGATTGTTATCAGGCTTGCCAATTACAGCTCCGATATGGAGCGGGCGTTCAATTGTGTACTTACCCGACTTGTATCGAGCAATTCGAAGCGAACGCTGTGCGCTGTAGTTGTTCTCGCCAGCCTCTCGAACATCGAGATATTGGCCAGCCATTAACTCGACGCGCATCTCATCATGAATCTTCTGCGCAGCCAAGAGCGATGGAGTTGGAATTCCAGAGCTATTGAGCATCTGATCAGACCATACGAGCGCAAGATCACCTAAGAGAACAGCGGCAGCTTCACCAAATTGAGTTGCGAGACCATTCATGGCGCTCGACTGGTGCAAATTTTCGAAGTGGCGATGTATCGCGGGCTTTCCTCTACGTGTATCGGAGCGATCCATCAAATCATCGTGAATGAGTGCGCACGCTTGTAGGAGTTCAAGGCTTGAGAGGGCTCTTACAATCTCCGTTGTAGGAGATGCGCCGGCAGCCAAGAGTCCAGCGTAGGCAAAGAGCGGGCGAAGACGTTTTCCGCCATCTAATAGAAACTCATCGAGGGCGTCGCAGACCGGTACAAGTTCGGAGGCGATATCGGTCAAGTAGCGTCGTTGGCTAGATAGGTAATCTGCGAGCTGGCCGCGAATCTCTCCGCGAATCTCCTCAATCGCCGACTTAACCTCTGTACTCACGCGGCAACGGTACCCTGACTCAGTGGAGATGCGCATGACGAACCAGGCAGGAGACGGTCGCCGGACCTTCTCCTTTGAGTTCTTTCCACCTAAAGATGCTGAGGGTGAAGCGCGACTCTGGAACGCAATCGATAGTTTGCAATCTATCGCTCCAGATTTCATCTCCGTGACCTATGGTGCGGGCGGGTCGAGCCGTGATCGCACAATTCGAATCACCTCAGAGATAACTGCCCGGACAGGGATTCCAACGGTCGCCCACCTCACCTGTGTTGGTTCAACGCGGGATGAGTTGATCGAGATTTTAGGTAACTACCGTAGCGCCGGAATTAAGAGCATCTTGGCGCTGCGCGGCGATCCAGTAGGCGGGCCACGTTCGCCATGGCAGACCACACCAGGAGGATTCGATCACGCCGACCAGCTAGTCTCTCTCGCAACCGAGCTCGGTGGCTTCACGATTGGCGTGGCTGCATTCCCAGATGGACACCCGGCCTCAAACGGAGATTTTGACCATGATGTTGAAGTTCTCTTAGAGAAAGAGCGGCGCGGGGCAACTTTTGCCACAACACAATTTTTCTTCGATGCCCACAAGTGGAGCGCGTTAGTTGAGAAATTAGTACTCAAAGGTTCTCACCTCCCGATCATTCCGGGAATACTTCCAGTCACCAATGTGAAGCAACTCAATCGAATGGCTGAACTTGCGGGCACACCAATTCCAGCCAAGCTCTCTGAGGCCTTTGCTCGAATTGAGAACAATCCAGATGATGTTCGTAAACTTGGTGTTGATATAGCGACCGAGCTCTGCGAGAAGTTGCTGGCAGAGGGCGCGCCCGGAATCCACTTCTATACGATGAATACCTCAACTGCGACGCGAGAGATTTTCGAACGCATTAAGGGCAGTCGCTAATGTCCCGCACCGAGTTCAACCGCCGATGGAGCGAACTTCATGGTGGCGTTGAGATTCAAGGAGCGATTGCTATCTGGCTCCGTATCTCATACCTAGTCGCTCGTTTTCTTGCTTTCTTAAGATTTACGCCAAATACGGTAACAACTATCGGTCTCTTCGCATCGATTGGTATCTACTTCACTTGGTACACATCGCAGCTCATCGCTCTGGTGATCTTCACTTTGATCTGCGATGGTGTAGATGGCTCACTTGCGATATATCGGGATAAAGCCTCAAAACTAGGGGAGCTCTATGATGCCATCGCCGATCGCATCGTTGAGGCTATGTGGTTGGTCGGTGCAAGTTTCGTTGGCGTGCCCGTTCGGTGGGCGATTGCAATCTGGGTTTTAGCTTCAACGCAAGAGTATGCCCGGGCGCGACTTGCCTCCCTTGGCTACTCCGAAATCGGCGTCATCACACCCGCGGAGCGACCAATACGAGCGCTCTTTGTTGTTTCAGTAACTTTGCTTTATTGGTTGGGCCATGATTTTGCCACCGAGTTAGCTATCGCCTTTACTGTGCTGCAGGCCGTTGGTCTCTTTATGGTGATGAAGATGGCTCGCTCTATCGTGAAGTAGCCATTACCGCATTTGCAACAATCTCTGCGCTCAAACCCACCAACGGTAACCCGCCACCAGGATGTGCGGAGCCGCCAACCAGGTAGAGATTCTTAATCGGAGAACGGTTGCGTGCGCGCAAGAACGCGGCGCGCGGACCATTGCTCGAAGTGCCGTAGATCGAGCCGCCAGGGGCACCAACAGAATTTTGTAAATCCAGCGGGGTGCGAATCTCTAGTAAATCCAGTCGATCGCGTATTGAAATTCCAGCGGCCTCAATCTGGTCGATAATTGAGTTGGCATAGCGTTGAGCAAATTCTCCATCGCTCCAATCAAATCCATCCCGTGAATTCTCACTATGTCGCGGAGCATTTACTAAGACAAAGAGAGCTTCATGGCCTTCGCTCTTGACCATTGAGGAATCTTGTGGCGAACAAATGTAGATAGTTGGTTTCTCAACTGGTGTTTTCTTGGTGAAAATTGCATCGAATTCAGCATCGTAATTTTCAGGAAAGAGAATGGTGTGGTGGGAAAGCCGCTCGCCAGAACCCGGGCGCAATCCGATTAGGAGCGAGAATCCAGCGAGCGATGGTTCGAGCTTTGACAACCCTCGTCGAACTTTGCGGACCTTTCGAGTCGCCTTTGTAATCAGCGAGTTATAGGTAATTCCAGCATCAGCATTTGAAATCACGATATCGGATTCAATGACTTTGCCATTGGCAAGAGTTATGCCAACTGCCTTATCGCCCTTGGTATTGATTGCAGCTACCGGCGTAGAGAGATTAATTGTGACTCCGACTTTCTCGCACCGCTGCGCTATATGGTCAGAGAGGGTTCCAATGCCGCCTTTGATATGCCATGCACCAAAGGATTCTTCGATAAATGCAATTGTCGAAAGCACAGCCGGCGCTTTACGAGGGTCGGAGCCGCTATATGTCGCATAGCGATCCATAATCTTTGCCAAGTAAGGATTGTCTAAACCGAAGTCACGCAAAGTCGCACGTGGGGCAATAATGCGAAGATCACGCAGGATGTGGCGGCGCTTGAGAAGAGATAATGGTGATCGAAGCTCAGACTCCACAAATGGTTCGCGGGAGACATCCCACATGCGCTCGGCGCGGGTGAGCACGCGGTCCCATTGCGCTGCCGCAGCAGCGCCCAAAGACTCGGTGATTGATTCAAGAGTCTTCTTCCGAGAGAGATTGGCGAATGTAACTCGAGTCGAGTCGTGGAAGCGGTAGTCAAAAGATGGATCTACCGGTTCGATCTCCATCACTTGCCCCATATGTTTGCCGGTGCGTTGGAAAAAATCTCGATATACGGCAGGAATAGTGAGTAAGGAAGGCCCGGTATCGAAGGCGTATCGACCTATCCATTCAGTACGACACTTACCGCCAGGTCGATCAGAGCTTTCATAAATCTCAACTGAATGGCCAAGGCGAGCAAGTCGCGCCGCTGCGCACATGCCGCCGATACCAGCGCCAATGACAATGATGCGCTTTGGCTCTTTAACCTTGCCGACTTCGCCGGTCATAGAGTGCGCCCCTTCCACTGTGCTGTTCTGCGATTTCGCCAAGAGTAGTAAAGCAGATAGATAAAGAAGAGAGACGAGAAGGGGTGGAGGAGTGCATCACGTACTCGCGTTGCCGATGCAAGTGCGCTGATCGCTCTCGTTGCCAGAATCGCTATAAGTGCGGAAACTCCAAGAGGCTCACCGGCGATTGTGGCAATCAACGGAATAATTCCGGTGAGAATAAAGAATGCAGTTGCCGTGAGAGCGCCAAGCGCCGAACCAAATGCAGTATGGAGTGATTTGCCATACCCGGCGCGTAACTCTTTAAAACTCTTGTACATCCGGGTTGCGGCTATTTCAGAGCCATCAACCACTACGCCGCGAAAACCGGCTCGCACAAATGAGCGACCAAGCTCGATGTCATCTAGAACTCTCTTTGATACGGAAGAGAAGCCAGATATCTGCGCAAGAGCTGCACCTCGCATGACCAGAAATTGGCCGTTACAAATAACTGTAGATGTTCTTGGAAAGCGCTCTGCGCCGCGCAATATTACGGTGCTAATCCATGACCATTGCAGGAGCGGTTGGGCCAAGCGCTCTGCCCAAGTGATCGCAATTTGTCGTGGATATGGTGAGATGAAATCCAAGTTGAGGTTATCAAGGGTTGCCACCGCTCGGGCAATAGCATCAGGGTGAAAACTTACATCTGCATCGACAGAGATGATGACTTCTGGAAGCTCTGGATTCAAATAGTGATAGCCGGTTTGTAGTGCGCTCACCTTGCCAATCCATCCTGGCTGAGGCTCTGGCGCGTTGATAATTTCGACACCCGATTTCAAATATCTCTGTGCGATTTCAAGTGTTGCATCTTCCGAATTGTCATTAATAACGATAATTCGAAGGGAGGTGAGTCCGGCCTGGTGGCTTAGTTCGTTCAGTATGCGTTCGATATTCTCAGCTTCATTGCGGACCGGTAGAAGTACGGCAACAGACTTACTGGTAGAACTCACTCGCGAAATTCTTCGCATGGTGGCAAAGTTAAAGAGTGCGATGGTGAGAAGAAGTAAGTTGAGAGATAGCGCGAGCAGGAGCATTGAATTTAAGCTTCGCCGAGCCAGCTCTTGTAGATGAAAGGCGCTGCGAATGCGCCCAAGAATGCAGTTGCCATGACGGCTAGCCCTGGGCGATCAAAGAAGAAGAGATTTCCGACCAACCCCGAGAAAAGTACCCAACTGAGCAGAATCGTTACGGCGCGCAAGCTAGCGCTCTCCTTGCGGCGCTCAAATGGAAGTACAAGATTGAGGAAGCCGACAATTAGACAGCCTGCTAAGAGCCAGCCAAAGAAATTCGAGAGCGGGATATCTGGCACAAATGGAATGTGCGCACCGGTTACCTCCCACGTCCAGCGACCAGCAGAGACCATCAGCGGATCGAGGAAGAGATCCCAGCCAGCTAAGAGCGCACCGCCATAGAGGAAGATCCATTTGCTCGTGACTCGACGAGCTGCAACCAAACATGGATGAACCATCATCACCCATGCAAAAGGCACGACTAATGGAACATCGCCGATGGCAACTCCTAGTGAAGCATCGTATGTATAAATACCAAATGGCCAACCAGTATGTACGCCAATAAATTCGATGAAATATCCAAATAGAACTGTGGCGATGAAGTAGCGGAGCAGATATTTTGTGCCGAATGAGAGATAGGCATGGAGCAACATGGCAAGTGCGCCACAGTAAATAGTTGCGATAGTGACATATTGCAGAAGAGTGCCGCTAATGAGTGGGTAGGAAATTTGTAGGAATATCGTCAGCGATAAAGCGGCACCTAGCGTCAGACGAGCGCGTTGTGAGATTCCGCGACGTCGCCTGCGAGGGGTGAAGTGCCTAATTGACATAGTCAAAGTCTGCCGTATTTATGAGTTCAAAGCGGGCAAAGAGCTCCTCGCTATACCAAGCAAAGCGTTGAGTATCGGCGATTGCTGCGCGGTGAGGAGCGTTCTTGTAGGCAAAGTCACGGAGCGCACCAGCGGAGCTCCACACCGAGAAGGTTCCTTGCAAGCCGATTGGCGCCTCGCCAATACCAATGGAGAAGATGAGGCCGGGGGATTGATGGAGATCGCTCACCACCGGTGGAATAGAGCGCCAGAAGCGGATCGCTTGGCTCCACTTTAACCGCGCTCGAGTGATTGCAACTATTGGGCCAGTTGGATTCTCTGGTTTGCAAATTTCAAATGGCGAGACTTTCGACCACTCGCCATGTGAGGAGATTGGATTAAGATGAAAAGTTTCGACTTTGGTTGATTTGCCCTGCCAACGTTGAAGAAAGTGAGAGTTCTCAACTTTCGATAAATCATCAGCGACAAAGAGGATTGCCCATTGCTTTAGATCGGCATCTGAGGGCGTAAAGGTGCGGCCAGTTCCCGTTCCCATCAATTTGGCAAAGCGAACGCCCGGAATTTTTCGCGCTCTTCGGCGACCCGTAGCCATCTCTAAGAATGCAAAGGGGATTGAGCTTCGAGGAACGGTAAAGAGGTAGAGAGCGGTCTGGCTCATAGTTACTTACTCATTGCTTACTTGCGCAGGGGTAGCAGAAGTTGCACGTTGCAACTCAGCGAAGGAAGTTGGAAAAACTCCGTGTGGATGACCAGCCGCGGCCCAGACGACCTCGTAAGCGTCCAATGCAGTATCGATCAAAGTTATATCTGGCTCAGTGATCCAGCCAATTGGCGATACGCCACCGATAGAAAAACCGGAGAACTCTTTAACGAAATTGGCATCAACGCGAATCAGCTCGGAATAGCCGAGATTGGTCGCGACAAGATCGGTCTCAACCCGGTGGCGCCCACTGGTAATAATGAGAAGAACTTTCTCATCTGGTGTCTTAAAGATGAGCGAGGAGGCAATTTGCCCAACCTCAATACCAAGTGAACTGGCAGCATCTTGGGCGGTTCGCGCAGTCTCGCCAAGAACTGTGATGGGGCCAGCGATTGAACGTTCATTCATCGCCGCTGCGACTCGCTTCACCGCCGCCTTCTCCAGGATATGTTCCATAGGAGAGCACTTTAGGGGATAGGTTTCTCATCGTGAATATTGAACGAAGTGATCAGGTAGCCCGTGGCTTTCGAGCTCGCCTTGCGCTTTGGTCATCCTTCTTCTTAATGGGCGTCGTTAATATGGCGTGGGTTCCACGAATTCCAGAGATTAAAGATCTCTTGGGTATCAATAATGGCCAATTTGGATTGATCTTCCTCGGTTCAACGGTCGGTGCGCTCCTGGCCGGTCAGATGGGTGGCCGGATTATTCATAAGGTCGGCACCAAAGTTGTACTTACCTTCTCTTCCATGGTCTTCCCAATTGGATTAATCATTATGGGAGTTGCAACCAACCCATGGACGCTATTTATCGGCCTGGTTCTTATGGGTTTTGGTGTTGTCGTTACTGATATCTGTGACAACACTCAAGCGGTTGCAGTTGAGAAAATCATCAATAAGAAATGTATGACCTCATTTCATGGAACTTGGAGCCTCGGTGCATTTGTTACAACTATCTTTGGCGGCGCAGTTGCTGCTCATATGTCACCGCGAACAAACTTCATAGTTATTGGAGTAGTCGCACTTGTGCTCTTTATTCCGGTCAATATGGCGATGTTGCCAGGGACTCTCGACGGCCATCGCGGTGATAGTGGCGTGGAGACCTCTGCAACTATTCCGTGGTTTGGAAGAGATGTTGCAATTCTCTGGGCAATTGCTGGCGGACTCTTGACCAGCATGATTGCCGAGATGTCGGCAAGCGATTGGAGCGCAATTCTGCTCAACGAGAATATGGGAATTGGCCCTGGCCTCTATGCCAGCGGCTTCGCCTCATTTGCGCTGGCAATGATTGCTGTGCGCTTCACTGGCGACCGAATTATCGAACGTTTTGGCGCACGTCGAACAGTCAGAGTTGGTGGTTACTTAGGTGGAACTCTCTGGTTAATCTGTTTGGCAATCGCTATTCCGCTCTCCTCACATGCGAAGATCCCTGCACTCATCATTATGGATCTCGGCTTTATCTTTGCCGGACTTGCAATCGGTCCGATGTATCCAGCCTTTATTCTCGCTGCATCTCGTCTGCCACAGTTTGCAGCTCCAGTTGCAATCGCTCGAGTGGGATTGATCGGCATTGCGGGTATCTTCGTTGGACCAACTTTTACCGGGTTGATTGCAGAGGCAACTTCGCTCTCGTGGGCGATGCTCTATCCGATCGGTGCGCTCTTTCTCGCCGGTTACCTATCCCGAGCAATTAAGACTGAAGCCACACCTGTAACAAAGTAAGGGTTGAGACTGAGAAAAGTAGATAGGCAAATGCCCGCCGTAACTTCTCTGGCGATGCGAAATTGCCAAAATGCGAAGCAGCTATTGAGACTACTACCGCAGTAATCGCCATTAGCGCTGGAATATGCCAATCAACATCGCTCCACTGGGCGTGATGGCCAAAGAGCGCGGTCAATGAGTTGAGTGCGATGATCAGCAGTGATGTGCCGGCTGCAATATTCTGTGGCGTACCGAAGAAGAGTACGAGTATTGGAATTGCGAGAAACCCACCACCGATACCAAAGATGCCGGTGATTGCACCTATGACAAGCGACATCAAAATCAAGGTACTTGGTGGCATTCTCGTGTGGATATTGGTAAATGGTGGGCGGAGCATTGATAAGCCGGCGAGGATGAGAATGAAAGAGAAACCCGTAATAATAAATTCGTCGGGGAAGGTGTCGACGATTGAGGAGAAACCTAAATTGGTAATTAATCCAATCGCCCAGACAACGAAGGCTTCGCGATAGAGAATTTCTTTGCTACGCATCTTTGGTAGCGAACCAGATAGAGCGGCGAGAAAGACCACAGCGAGAGCTGCAGTCGTAGCGCTATGCGGAGTAAATCCGAAGAAGTAAATCAAGATAGGAACGGTGAGCATCGCCCCGCCAGCGCCAACAAAGCCAAGCACTGCGCCGATAGCGCAACCGGCAATCAGTGCGCCAATAATCTCCATTGCACCATCCTCTCAGAGAAGTAAGAACGCCCCCTAGTTTCCTAAGGGGCGTTCCGATGAACTATTTCGATTTACTATTTCTATGCGTATAGAAACTTTCGCTTAACCAAAGAGCGAGATTGATCCAAGGCTTGGGCCAAATTCAGCGAGGCTGCCACCGGCAACGAGGGCGAAGAGAATGAGCGCTGCGCCACCGAGAGCCATATCCTTGTTAAAAGCCATCATCTCCTGCATCTTGGTATTTTCATCGCTCTCTCTCCAGTACTGATGGAAGATCACTGCAGCGAGAATCACTGTTACTGCGATCAAGAGCGCAGCGAGATCTACCCATGTTCCGATTGCGATGAGGATTCCACCCACGAGGAATGTCAGGCCAGAGCCGATTACACCGAGCTTTGCCGCTGGGAGTTTCTTGTACTTGGCATAGCCGGTCATCGCCTCGAGGTTCTTAAAGTGGGCAAAGCCAGCGCCGATCCAGAGCCCGGCAAAGAGGATGCGTCCAACGATGAGTAGTAGATCCATATTTCTCCTTCTTTCTTCTTTACTTTCGCTATCACCCAGCGCCGTTGGCTGAGCATGGATAAAAGGGTAGGGGGTGTAGTTGAAGTTTCAACTAATTTGCGCTCAGAACACGCCGGAAACTCTCAAGGAGGGGTTGAGCGTTGCCCTTGTCGGTGGGGTGGGCTATTTTTCGAACATCTGTTCGAATATTTAAACAAATATAGAGAAGGAGCCTCACGTGGCGAGCGAAGTCATTCCCGCAGGGGAAGTTCTTATCGATGGGCCTACCACCCCAATCGAATTCACCTTTAAAGGTCGCCGCTTCCGAATCCACGCCGTTCTCTCGCGATGGTGCGAGAGCGGTGGATGGTGGAACCGGGTCAGCGATGGAAGGTATCGCCCCGACGATCAAGCGCGGGCGCTCTGGCGCGTAGAGGCGGCACCAATTGGCGCGCTTACTACCTTCCAGCTCGAGCGCGACGAAGCGACCGGCCAATGGATTGTGACCACGATTTAACTCGTCCGCCATGAGCTTTATCCACCTTCGCACTACAAGTGCATACTCATTTAAGTACGGCACAACGATGCCGCGCGATCTCGTCGAACGTGCAGCAGAGTTTGAGATGCCGGCGCTCGCCCTCACCGATCGCGATTCATTTGCCGGCACAATTCGCTTTGCAAAGAGTTGTCTCGAGTATGGCATTGCACCGATTATTGGAATCAACCTCCAACTCGATCTCATCAACTCAGATTCGATCGGAGTGAAATCTGATCGCAAGAAATTGCCGCGAGTTACGATTCTCGCCGGTAGCGATGGTGGCTATCGCCACTTAATGCACCTCTATCGCGGCATTGCAGTTGCATCGCCAGATCGCACCCCAGTAATTACCCTCGATACTCTCGAGCGATTTGCAGAGCATAGCTCTCACCTCTATCTCCTCCACGGCCCCGAATCTCCAGTATCTGAAGCGATAGCGCTCCACCGCTTCGATATTGCGATTGATATCTTCAATAAGACCCGCCCCTACTTTGCAGATCATGCAATCGAGTGTGTCTCACATCTAGTTGGCGGCAACGGTCCGCGCTCTACCGCACATGCCGCGCGATCACTGGTCTTCGCTCGCGAACACGATATAGATGCTGTGATTACCAATGCAGTTCGAATGCGTGATCCAAGTGATGGCCCAGTCGCCGATATTCTCGACTGCGCACGTCAATTGGTCCCACTTGATCGACGCCATCTCGAACGGCGCAATGGTGAAGGCTTCCTTAAATCAACAGCGGAGATGCAACTACTTGCCGGCGAGATTGCTCGCGCTGCTGGTGAAGGTTCGCCACGCTTATTATTGAAGAGCACACGCGAATGGGCGGAGCGATCACTGCTTTCGCCACAGCGAGATATTGGTCTTGGTGGCGTTCATCTACCTGAAGCTGAGGTTGTTGGCGCAGCAAACGCTGCCGATATGCGTCGAGTATTGCGCGAACGGAGCGAGGCAGGAATCCACTGGCGTTACACAAATAGCGATGAGATTCGTAGCGCACGCGCCCGTCTCGATGATGAGCTTGCAACAGTTGCGACCCTTGGATTCGAGTCATACTTTCTCACCGTCGCCGATATCACCGATATGGCGCGGGAGAAAGGTATTCGAGTAGCAGCGCGCGGCTCTGGCGCTGGATCTCTGATCTGTCACTTACTTGGCATCTCGGGGGTCGCTCCAATAAAGCATGGCCTCTTACTGGAGCGCTTCTGCTCACCGCTACGACGGGCGCTTCCCGATATCGATATCGATGTTGAATCCGCCAGGCGGTTGGAGATTTACGATGCAATCTTTGCGCGATATGGCGCGACCTCATTTGATAGCCCCAACGCAATCTCGCGCTGTGCAACAGTCTCTATGGTTGAGACCTATCGCGCACGCCATGCAATCCGCGATGCTGGCGCAGCGCTCGGTCTAGCGCCAGTCGAGATCGATCTCTTAGCAAAATCGATGCCCCATGTGCGAGCGGCAAATATCTCTGCCGCTCTAGCTTCGCTACCCGAACTCAAAAGACTTAACACCTCAACACCGTTGATGGCGATGACTATCGCAATGGCGCAACGTCTCGATGGCCTGCCTCGCCACTTAGCGATGCATCCATGTGCGATTGCCCTATCAGATGCCACCCTTCTCGATCGAACGCCGCTGCAGATCAACGCCGGCGGATACCCAATGCTCGAATTTGATAAAGATGACGTTGAAGATATTGGGCTCCTCAAACTCGATGTCCTTGGAGTGCGAATGCAATCTGCAATCGCACATGCGGTAGCGGAGATTAGACGTACCGCAGACCCTGAGTTCGATATCGATGCAGTGCCGCTCGATGACCCTGATACCTATACGTTAATTCAATCAACGCAGACGCTAGGTCTCTTTCAAATTGAGAGCCCAGGGCAGCGCGAGCTTGTCGGAAAGTTACAACCACGCACCTTTAACGATCTCGTTATCGATATCTCGCTCTTTCGACCGGGGCCAGTTAAGAGCGACATGATTCGCCCCTTCCTTAACGCTCGCGGTGGCTTTACTCAACCGCAGTTAATTCATCCCACCCTCGCCCCGATCCTCCAAGAGAGCGAAGGGGTAGTTGTCTTTCACGAACAAGTGATTTCAATTATCTCGGTGATGACCGGTATCTCATTAGCGGCAGCAGATGAGAAGCGACGATCACTCGGTAGCAAGGAGGGGCAGCAAGAGGTCTGCGATTGGTTCTTCCCGGCGGCAAGCGCCAATGGATATGAGTTGGCGACGATTACAACGGTCTGGGAGATTCTCCGCGCCTTTGCATCATTTGGTTTCTGTAAAGCTCATGCTGCAGCTTTTGCGCTACCGACATATCAATCAGCATGGTTGAAGACCCATTACCCAGCTGCATTTATTGCTGGTGTCCTTACCCACGATCCCGGGATGTATCCCAAGCGATTGATGGTCGATGAAGCTCGCCGGATGGGTCTGCCGCTCGGCCCACTCGATATCAACTCATCACATCGCGATTATCGCGTTGAAGATATCGAAGGTAGCCCAGGTATCCGCATTGCGTTGAGCGCAGTCAGTGGCGCTAGTGAAGGCGAGCTCGCAACAATCGCTGCCGGTCAGCCATATCTCGATTTAGCAGATTTCTATCGCCGCTCTGGTGCATCGGTGGCAACGATTGAGACCCTTATTTTGACTGGCGCCTTCGATCGCGTGCACACCGATATCGATATTAACCATCGCGATCTCTTACTTCATCTCGCCGATCTCCATAAGACATCAGCGCCAGCGTTATCAGGAGCGCAGATGTCGCTCGGCCTTGCGCCACCGCTGCTACGTTCGAGTGGCCTGCCAGCGATGAGTAGGGAAGAGAAGATGAGCAATGAGCTCTCGCGCCTCGGTATGGATCTCAGCGCACATCTCTTATCTCCATATGCAGAGTTTCTCAATGCGATTGGGGCAACTCGCTCATGTGATCTCTTGCATCAGCGCAGTGGTAGCACCGTCTTGGTAGCAGGGGTCAAGGTTGCACTTCAATCACCGCCGGTACGATCAGGTAAGCGGGTTCTCTTCCTCTCACTCGATGATGGCTATGGCTGCAGCGATGCCACCTTCTTCCCAGATGTACTGCAGGCCCGCAGTGGTGAATATGCACAGACGCTCTATGGAACCTCGCTCTTCTTACTGCGGGGCGCTACTCGTCGCACCGGCGAACGAGGGATATCAATTCGCGCCACTGGCGTCTGGGATTTGCAAAGCGCCTACCAGGAATGGAATCTCAAGAAAGGTAGTGTGGCGATATGAGCACGATCTTGCATGTAGATATGGATGCGTTCTATGCATCTGTAGCTGAGCTCGATCACCCCGAGCTCCGCGGAAAGGCGGTAGTTGTCGGCGCCGGCGCACGCGGCGTTGTGCTCTCAGCAAATTATGCAGCTCGTAAATTTGGAATCCGAGCTGCGATGCCGGTAGGTCGTGCGCAACGCATGGCGCCACATGCCACCTTTGTTGCGCCAGAGCACCATCGCTACTCTGAGATCTCAGCGCGAGTAATGGAGATCTTCGCTACCTATACACCAAAGGTCGAACCAATCTCGCTCGATGAGGCATTTCTCGATGTCACCGGCGCTCAACGTTTATTAGGTAGCGGGCGAGAGATTGCAGCGAAGATACGAGCAGAGGTACAGCAGAGAGAAGGGATTACCTGCTCTGTAGGAATCGCATCTAATAAATTTATTGCAAAACTTGCATCACAACATTGCAAGCCAGATGCGCTGATGGAGATTACCGACGATCGAGTATTGGAATTTCTCCATCCGCTACCGGTAGGTGCAATGTGGGGAGTAGGTCCCAAGACCGGAGAGGCGTTAGAGAGATTGGGTCTCCATACAATTGGCGATATCGCCAATACCCCTCGCTCAACTTTGATGCGCGCTCTCGGTGATGCATCGGGTGCATCGCTCTACGAACTTGCCTGGGGGAGAGATCTTCGCGATGTCAGCAACGACGAACCCGATAAGAGCATTAGCGCTGCTGAGACATTTGCCTTTGATCTAGATAACCCAGAGGAGATTCTCCGCGAGTTCTTAAAACTTACCGAGAAAGCTGCAGCGCGATTGCGCGATCGCGAACTCTTCGCCAAGACCATCTCGATCAAAGTTCGATTCGCCGACTTCACGACGATCAATCGGAGCAAGACCCTTCCGCTTGCAATCGATAGCACCCAAGAGATCTATGAGGTAGTTCGAACTCTCTATAAGGCGCTCAAGATCGATCGAGCTCGGTTGCGTTTGGTGGGAGTAGCTCTGGAGAATCTCCAAGGGGGAGCTCACGAACAGCTCCTGCTCGGCTCTCGGGAGAAGGGGTGGCGAGAGGCCGATAGCGCCATAGATCGCGCGCGGGCTCGATTTGGCTCCAGTAGCGTCAGGCCGGGGCGGTTGATTCGTAGCGAAAGAGGCCGGGAGGGGCAGAGCGAGAGCGGTAAAGATGACGAATAGCTGCAACTGTTCTATTGTGTGGCTATGGCACTCTCTGATCGCGAACGACGCTTACTAGCAGAGATGGAGGCGGCTCTCGCCTCTGATGATCCACGCCTTCAATCGACCTTAGCTGGAAGCGCTACCGCAACCCTCTCTCGTAAGGGCTCTGCCTCGGCCATCTCTGGCCTTGCGCTCATTGTCGCCGGAATTGCCACCCTCTTCGCCGGCCTGATCGCCCAGATCACCTTGGTCGGAGTCGCTGGATTTATCCTTGCGCTCACCGGCGTCGTTATCGCCTATAGAGCGTTAGCGGGCAAGAGCTTCACCTCAGTAAAGAGCGGTAAGGCCCCTCGATCCTTTGGCGCTCGCCTCCAGCAGCGCTGGGAAGAGCGAAACTTCGATCAATAAGCGGTTATCCGCAAATCCACCCGGTCCGATCTGGACCGGGTTTTTTTATCCCTAAAAAGTGAGAGCTCCCAGATGCGGTGGGGAGGCGAGTGGAGGGGGAGCGAAAAATTTGGGGAAAAGTGGTGTAAAAAGGAGAGAAGTGGTGTAAAGTGGGGAATTGAGCGGGAAATTCACGCTCATACCTTGGGGAAGGTGGTGAAAATCAATGTTCTTGGGCACCCATGAACCTCGTCTCGATGAGAAGGGACGGTTGATCCTCCCCGCCAAATTCCGTGAGGAGCTCTCACCAGGGCTGGTAATCACCAAGGGGCAGGAGCGTTGCCTCTATGTCTTCCCAGCTGCTGAGTTTTCGCAGATCACCGAGACCCTCCGCCAGGCGCCAGTTACCGCTAAAGCTGCCCGCGACTATCAGCGTGTCATGTTCGCCGGCGCCCACGATGAGATTCCTGATCGACAAGGTCGAATCACAATTCCACAGGGGCTGCGCACATATGCCGGCTTAGAGAAAGAGTGCGTCGTTATTGGCGCAAATACCCGCGTAGAGATCTGGGATAGCGCCGCCTGGTCTAGCTATCTCGCCGATCGCGAATCAAGTTTTGCTGACGTCTCTGAGGAAGTTTTTCCGGGACTTTTCTGAGACGCCAGCAAAAAATCTTTAAATGGAGATGAAAAAACTAAATAAAAACTAAATAAAAACTAAATAAGAAAAGCAATGACCACACTCATCTGTGGCCACCGCCGACCTAATAGCTACTAGGGCCGACAGCGGCGTCTCTTCCCCGACGTCGCTTTCGAAACAACAATCCGTCGGCCGGCGGTGACCAGAGATGAGTGCGAGATAGAAGAGTCGGACTATAAAAGCAATTTGCTAGGGAGTGAAGTGGGGGAGAAGATGCAACATATATCTGTAATGCGCGATCGCTGCGTCGATCTCCTCTCACCGTCAATTCTTAGCCAGAGTAATCCAGTCGTTGTCGATGCAACTTTAGGTCTCGGTGGTCATAGCGAGGCGATGCTGCAACGTTTTGAGAATCTCACAGTAATCGGTATCGATCGAGATCGAGATGCCCTAGCCAAGGCTGGCGCGCGGCTGGCCCCATTTGGTGATCGCTTTAAATCGGCACATGCAATCTTCGATGAGTTTTCTAACATCATTGAGAGCTTTGGCTACAAATCTATCAACGGTGCGCTCTTTGATTTGGGAGTCTCATCCATGCAATTGGATGAAGAAAACCGCGGATTCTCTTACTCGCACGATGCGCCGCTTGATATGCGAATGGATCAGAGCCGAGGTGTAACCGCCTCAGAAATTCTCAATAACTACGAACCGGGCGAATTAGTCCGAATTCTCCGCATCTATGGCGAAGAGAAGTTCGCAACACGTATCGTTGAAAATATTGTAAAAGCTCGTGCGATTGCGCCGCTCAACTCAACAACCGAACTTGCAGCATTGGTTAAGGAGAGCATCCCTGCAGCAACTCGAAGGACTGGCGGTAATCCTTCAAAGCGCACCTTCCAAGCGCTACGAATCGCAGTCAATGATGAGCTCGGTGCGATAGAGCGAGCGATTCCACAGGCTTTAGATCGCATCACAATTGGCGGACGTGTGGTCGTAATGTCATTCCAATCTCTAGAAGATCGCATCGTCAAAGAGAAGTTTGCTGATGCATCCACCTCTAAGAGCCCGCGCGAACTCCCAATTGAACTTCCTGAGTATGCGGCGAAATTTAAGCTGGTCTTCAACTCGAGCGAGAAACCGAGCGAGCAGGAGATTGCCGAGAACTCGCGAGCGGCATCGGTTCGACTTCGCGCGATTGAGCGGGTGGCGGCATGATGAGTAGCGCAGTCGCACGAAAGAACGCCTCGACAACTCTTACATCGGGACTTCGACGACAGGTCGTTGAAACTACGGCAAAAGTTATCCATGCAACTTTCCCGCAGGTATCGGTAGCACAGCAGGCGAGCCGAAAGTACTTTGCCACCTTTGTTACCTCAGTGAGTGTTGCCGGTTTCCTCGCCCTCCTTGGAATAAACACCCTCCTTGCCCAGGATGCATTTACGCTCTCAAATTTAAAGCTTGAGGCGAAGATGGTTGCAGATCAACGAGATGCCATTAATCGTGAGATTGATTCAAAATCCGCCCCGGAATCTTTGGCACGCGCAGCTGCAGCTCTAGGAATGAAGCCTTCGGAGACCCCAATCTTTCTCAATTTAAATACCGAGAGTGGAGTTACTCGTGGGTGATCTACTCCTCGCTAAGTCGCGAATTCGAATTCTGACTCTTGCCTTTATTGCGGTTCTTGTCTTGATGAGCTTCCAACTCTTTAGAGTACAAATTTTTGAAGCTGGAAATTACAAGCTTCGCGCAGTTGATGAGATGGAGACGACCAGAATAGTTCAGGCACCGCGCGGGGAAATTACCGATGTAAACGGAGTTGCATTTGCGCGAAGCGTCTCAGCAATTAGCATAGTTGTCGATCAAACTCAGATTGCAAACCCAGCTCGAACCGCTGCATTTGTTGCACCAATTCTTGGACTCACTACAGGCGAAGTGCAGGCAAGTATCACTGGAACTCGCAAGTATTCAATGGTGCTCAAGAATGGACGCCCAGCGCTCTGGGATAAGCTGACTCGAGCGATTGAAAGCCATAACTCAGCCCTCGCTGGCGATGAGATTGATAAGCGAATAATTGGTTTCTTCCCAGAACGTTCCTACATTCGCGAGTACCCATCAGGTCGCCTGATCTCATCTTTAGTTGGATTTGTTCGCGCCGATGGGGTTGGCGCAACTGGAATTGAATCGAGCATGAACTCAATTATCAGTGGAACTGCCGGTCGTTACTCATACGCTAGAGCAAATGGTGCGGAGATTCCTGGATCTCAGAGTGAAATCGTCGCGCCAAAGACCGGTACTACTGTACGTCTGACCATCGATCGTGATGTTCAATGGGTTGCAGCGCGCGCAATTGCTGATGCTGTTAAGAGCTCGGGTTCAGTTAATGGAACAGTTATTGTCATGGATCCAAAGACCGGAGCGATAATCGCTCATGCAACTGCTCCAACATTTGATCCAAACAATACAAAGGGCATCAGCTTAGAGTTGATGAGAAACCCTTCAGTTCAAGATGTCTATGAGCCAGGTTCGACTGGAAAAGTAATGACTATGGCGGCAGCACTTGAAGAGCAGACTGTGACGCCAACAACGGTCTTTAACGTTCCGTACGGTCTTCGCAGGGCCGGAAAAACTTTTCACGATCACGAGCGCCATCCGGTGCAACATTTGACTACAACTGGAATCCTCGCGGTGTCGAGCAATACCGGCTCAATTAAGGTCGGTGAGACTCTAGGTAGTGAAAAACTCTATGAATACCTCACCAAGTTTGGTATTGGAAGTAAGACTGGATCAGGTCTGCCAGGAGAATCGGGCGGAATTCTTCATCCAGTAAAGGAATGGTCGGGCACAACCGCGCCGACAGTTGCATTCGGTCAGGGATATTCCGTTACTGCGATGCAAGCCACCAGCGTCTTCGCGACTATTGCAAATAATGGCGTTCGCGTCTCGCCAACGGTGATTGCTGGCACAAGTGATTCATCTGGACATTTCACACCAGCTGGAAACCGTGAGTCGGTGCGAGTGATCAGCGAGACTGCTGCAACTCAACTTCGCGCCATGATGGAGAGTGTGGTCTCTGACAACGGAACTGCGCCGAGCGCTGCTATTCCTGGCTATCGAGTAGCGGGAAAGACTGGTACTGCGCAGAGAGTTGATCCGATAACTGGAAAGTACAGCGGATACACCGCCTCATTTATTGGTTTTGCTCCCGCAGATAGCCCTCGATACGTCATTAACGTAACTCTGCAACGCCCACGTAATGGACATTACGGTGGCTTACTGTGTGGTCCAGTCTTTAAGAAGGTCATGACATTTGTCCTTCAATCTGAACATGTAGCACCTACCGGAACCAAGGTTGCACGGGTAGCTCTTACCAAAGCCCAATTAAAGAAGATGAAGGCAAGTCAAGTGAGCGTGCAGAACTAATGTTGCGCCCATATGCTCAATATGGTCTTTCACTAAGTAAAGCGGCGGAGTTACTCAGCGCCGAGCGGAAGAATTTTCAGGATATAACCTTTACTGGTTTAACGCATAAGGATTCTGATGTGGAACCTGGAGATATCTTTCTGGCGTTTCCTGGTGCAAGAGTTCATGGCGCAGAGTTCATCGCAAGGGCGAGTAAAGCTGGAGCGGTAGCGGTTTTGACCGATAGCGATGGGGCTGAGTTTCCTAACGATCTCCCAACACTTATCTGCCGTGATGTTCGCGAAGCTGGCGCCGTTCTTGCGAGTAGCTTCTACCGTTCCCCGACGAGAGATTTGCAGAGTATCGGCATCACCGGAACAAATGGTAAGACCACCGTTACAACAATTCTCCAGCAGATCTTCACCAAGATCGGGCGAGAAAGTGGCCTCATCGGCACGGTTGAAACTCGTATCGGCGCAGAGGTAATCAAGAGTGAGCGAACAACCCCCGAGGCACCCGAACTGCAATCACTTGCAGCGACAATGCGTGAGCGACATATGCGCCATCTGGTGATGGAGGTTTCTAGCCACTCTATCGAACTCAAGCGAATTATCGGTTCGCACTTTGCAATCGTTGGATTCACTAATCTCTCGCAAGATCATCTTGACTTCCATCGCGACATGGAGAGCTACTTCACAGCAAAAGCAAAGCTCTTCACGCATGAGTATGCCGACCTGGGATTTATCAATATTGATAGCGAATACGGTGAGCGGCTCTTTCGAGAGATCTCAATACCAGCAATTGCAGTTTCTCGTCACAACGAGAGCGCAACTTGGCACTTTACCGACATACATCCAACTCCGAGTGGTGCAGAGTTCACAATTCGCGGCAAAGATGGAGTATTGATCGAATCGAAGACGAAAATGAGAGGTGCCTTCAATTTAGATAATCTCCTCCTTGCAGTCGCCATAGCTTACGAATGCGGAGTAGATCCGCTGGAGCTTGCGGCAATTCTTCCCACGATCTCTGGGGCTCCTGGTCGCTTGGAGAGCGTCAATGTTGGGCAAAACTTCTCAGCGCTAGTCGATTATGCACACTCTCCAGATGCAGTAAGTAATGTGCTTAGCGCCGTGAGGGAATTTACAACTGGCAGAGTCATAACGGTATTGGGCTGTGGTGGCGATAGAGATTCAAGTAAGCGGCCATTAATGGGTAAAGCGCTGGTAAGCGGAAGTGATATTGCGATATTTACGAGCGATAACCCGCGAAGCGAGGATCCGAAAGCTATCTTGTCGCAGATGGTCGGTGAGATTGAAGTCTCCGCTCCATCTCAGATCTGTCCCGATAGGTTCTCGGCGATTGAGTATGCAGTCTCTCTAGCGCAGCCAGGTGATTCCGTAGTAATTCTTGGAAAAGGCCATGAGACAGGTCAAGAAATTGGCGGTGTCATAACACCATTTGATGATCGACTATCCCTGGCGCAAGCTATCGAGGCGAAGCCATGATTACTATGAAGGCAAGCAAGATAGCTTCAATAGTTGGCGGAACTCTCCTTGGTGGAGAGATTGATGTAACCGCACCAGCCTTTCTCTCATCGAAGAGTTGCACACCCGGTTCGATTTTTCTCGCTATACAAGGTGAAAACGTAGATGGCCACCAATATATAGGTGATGCGTTTAGCAACGGGGCTGTGTTAGCGCTAGTTTCAAATCCATCAGATTTTCGATGTGTGGTAGTTGATGACGTTCAGAGTGCTATTTCGAAGTTAGCTAACCATGTCCGCAAATCTTTAACTAATTTGCATGTAATAGGAATTACCGGATCGCAGGGAAAGACCACCACCAAAGAGCTTTTAGCATCAATACTTGCTACCCGTGGCGCAACAGTTTCGCCACAGGGGAATTACAACAACGAGCTTGGAGTTCCGCTAACTCTCTTGCAGTGCGATGAATCCACTCAATATTGCGTCATCGAAATGGGTGCTCGTCATATGGGTGATATCGCTGCCCTAGCAAGAATTGCACTCCCTGAGATCGGCATAGTGCTTCGAGTTGCAGCAGCTCACTTAGGTGAGTTCGGTTCGCTTGCGGCAATTGCACAGACAAAAGGTGAGCTGATTGATTGTCTTGGCCCTCAAGGAATTGCAATTCTAGGTCAGTACGACCCTTACACCCCTGCTATGGCGAGCCGCCATTCCGGAGAGATATTGACTTTCGGCGAGAATGCTCATGATGATATTCGCGCCACCGATATTGAGTTGCGGGATGGGCGCGCACACTTTGATCTGGTAACACCTGAAGGTCGAAGCACGGTTGCGCTTCGACTCTACGGGCTACATCAAATCTCTAATTCACTTGCAGCAGCCGCTGCTGCGCATGCGCTGGGATTCTCCGCCGACCAGATTGCATCAGCTCTTTCAACTACAGATAACGGCGCTCGTTGGCGGATGGAAGTTCGAGAACTCTCAGATTTCGTTCTAGTCAATGATGCTTATAACGCGAGCCCGGATTCGATGGCGGCAGCTCTGGCCATGCTCGCTCACCTCGCTCAAGAGCGCGGGGGAGAGTCGTGGGCATTCCTTGGAAAGATGAATGAACTCGGCGAGTCTTCAGCGCAAGAGCATCGCAATATTGGCACCCTTGCCTTGAAGTTAGGTGTTGATCACTTGGTGGCTATTGATTCACCTGAATATGGTCAATCACTGCCGGAAGGTTCAGCGATGGCAATTCATTACTGCACATCTCGGATTGAGGCGTTGGAGGTGGCTCGCTATATCAATCGTGGCGATGTAGCGCTCTGCAAAGCATCTCGATCAGAGAAGCTCGAGTTGCTTGCAGAGTCGATCGAAGAGATGTGGAACGAGAAGGCTCTTGCCTTTAATGAGGATGAGAAGGATGCACAATAAATGAAGGAAATTCTGATAGCTGGTTCGTTGGCTCTCTTCTTCTCGCTCTTCGGCACCCCGCTCTTTATTAAGTTTCTAGCTCGTCGCGGCTATGGCCAGTTCATCCGCGATGATGGTCCCTCATCGCACCATACAAAGCGAGGGACTCCGACCATGGGTGGCGCCATGATTATCCTCTCGGTCGTCCTCGCCTACTTCATTGCGCACTTGATCTCTGGAAATGCGGTGAGCGTCTCTGCACTCCTGGTCTTAGGCCTAGTTATAGCGCTCGGCTTTGTCGGCTTCCTTGATGACTATATGAAAATCACACGACAGAACTCACGTGGAATTAGTGCAAAGCAGAAAATTTTTGGTCAGGTTGTCGCTGCATCAGCTTTTGGCTATTTGGGTCTTCAATTCCCAGATAAAGATTCGCTCACTCCAATTAGTTTGCAACTCTCGACTGTGCGAGATACCTCAATTACTTTAGGAGTGGTGGCGGTCGTCATCTGGATTGCGTTTATGGTGACGGCAACCAGTAATGGCGTTAATCTCACCGATGGTCTCGATGGCCTGGCAACAGGCGCTTCAGTGATGACCTTTATCGCCTTCGTCCTCATTGGCGTTTGGGAGTTCGGCCAGAGTTGTGCGCTGACAGCGGCAACTGCAAATTGCTATCAAGTCCGCGATCCCTTGGATTTAGCGGTATTAGCAGCGGCATTCGCCGGTTCATGCACTGGATTTCTCTGGTGGAATGCCTCGCCCGCAAAAATCTTTATGGGAGATGTTGGATCGCTTGCCCTCGGTGGAGCGCTTGCCGGAATCGCAGCTTCACTGAGAGTCCAACTCTTACTGATTCCTCTCGGCGGGCTCTTTGTGATCATCACTCTCTCTGTTGCACTTCAGGTGATCTACTTCAAGCTCACGGGAGGCAAGCGCCTCTTTAAGATGGCGCCGCTGCAGCACCATTTTGAGTTGCTGGGATGGGGAGAGGTGACCATTGTCCTTCGCTTCTGGATCATCGCGGGCCTATCAGTTGCGCTCGGCCTCGGACTCTTCTATACCGATTGGGTAGCTAGTTAGAAGTGTTGAAATGGCGATAGCAAATCTCTACTCCTCACTGAGCGAAAAGCGGATCATTGTCGCAGGCGCTGGCGTGACTGGCTTATCTGTTGCAGCGGCACTCAAAGATCGTGGTGCTGAGGTAATCCTTGCTGATGAGAAGGTAGCGCATGTAGATGGCTATCAGATTCAGCTACCAACCCAGATTGCCGAGAGCGACTTTGACTATTTGATG